>Ga0209223_10000380_pt1 | contig 51124 bp, 28 predicted proteins | sample COG_06_FD_184750 | JGI IMG/M metagenome (GOLD analysis project Ga0209223, IMG submission 184750) | Pelagic Microbial community sample from North Sea - COGITO 998_met_06 (SPAdes) (version 2) | ecosystem: Environmental > Aquatic > Marine > Neritic zone/Coastal water | place: Helgoland, sampling... | reverse complement strand
GAATTTGTGGCAATGAAGATGTCGGTCAGATGTCGGCCTGGTATGTGCTGGCCGCGATGGGGATCCATCCGATCAACCCCGGCGATGGTAAATACCAAATAACCAGCCCGGTGTTTAACAAAGTAGAAGTTCAGCTCGATCCTGAATACTGCTCTGGCAAAACCTTCACTATCGAAGCCCATAACAATTCCCCGCAAAACATCTACATCCAGAAAGCAGAATTGGATGGCCAGTCGTTCAACCGCAGCTGGATCCATCATCGAGAGCTCGCCCGCGGCGGCAGGTTGGAACTCTGGCTAGGGCCGGTCCCTAATCAGCAGTGGGGTCGATCATGTAATCGGGCGCATCCGTTAGGAGCACAATAAACCATTTGCTGGTGAGTACCTGAAGGATCCTTTGGGGATTGATGTGGCTCAACCTCAGCTGAATTAGAAATTGGGCAGTGAAGTCTGCGAGCTGGTACTTTAGATTAGTGCGCTGCTGTAGTGGTGCCCAGTGAGTTGCCCCAACCGATGATCACTGTGGATAGAATGAGCAATAGGATGGCTGTCCATACAATGCTCAGTGTGGCACGAGTCACGCCGCGCCATTCTTTGAAAAACAGCCCCCATAAATTGCCACAGATGATGATGAACGACATATGCAGTGACCAACTCGAGAAGTCGAAGGCGCCCATCTTGGTCGAGCCCATGCCGTAAAAGAAAAACTGGAAATACCAGATGATGCCGGACGCGGCGCACAGGGTGAGTATGCCAGTCGTCTCCGAGGGCGTTGCAGAGCGGTAGCCACTAAAGGTTTTATTGCGGCGATTCAGATACAGACACCAGAGTGTGTTGGTGAGGAATCCGCCCGGCAGGATGACGCAGAGCACCACGTTGTTTTGAAACAGCGGGTTGGCGCCGGCTTCGACCGCAAGCTCGGCAATCGGCACGCCGCTTTGTATGCCAAAGGCGAAACAGGCACTCATCAGTCCAGAGACAAAGGCGACCACCAGTCCTTTGACCGGGGCAAACTCGTCGTCGCCGGACTTGTGGTCGGCGCTTAGCTCGGCGGGTAGTTCGCGCTCCTTACGGAAGCCCGCATAGCCTGCCACTAGAATGCCCACCGCGCAGAGTGCGACGCCGCCGATCACCACTTGCCCGCCAGTGGTGGACGCGACAGTCATCAGTTCACCGCGGAAGATCGGTGGAATCAGGGTGCCGAACAATGCGCAAAATCCCAATGCGACGGACATGCCCAGCGCCATGCCGAGGTAACGCATTGTCAGCCCGTAGGTAACCGCTCCGATGCCCCACAGTATCCCAAATACGAAAGTCCATCCCAGTGCAGAGGCAGGCGCGCGACTGAGCACGCCGAATAGATCGGGAGTGGTTGCGCCGGCGAAGATCCATGGCGTGAGCAACCATGCGAAGGCTCCCATCGCTAGGTAGAAACATTCCCAGGGCCATTTGCGGATGAATTTAAGTGGGGCGTAGAAGCTGGCTGCGGCGACTCCGCCGAGCGCGTGGAACAGTAGGCCGATGAGTGGTTGAGGTGTCATGTCGTATATGTGTGGGATTTAGAGCCAAAATACGCGCTGCAATTAAGTGATGCGAATACTTCGGGGGTAGGGTGCGGAAGGCAGTAGTAATTTGCTAGAGCCTAGCTGGTTGTGGGGCGAATCAGTTAGTCAACTGATTTGGCAAAGAAGGACTTAGTATGGACGGCTACGCATCCAGTTGGCAATCGTTTCGGTGAGCTGTGCTTTATGGGCGGGTTGGTTGAAACTGTGGTCAGCGCCTTCGACGAAGACTGCTTGGACTGCGTCGCCTTGTAGGCCTTTAACGCACTCCGTGTCTTTCGGAAGGACGACGTCGTCAGCTGTGCCGTGGACGAGTAACCACGGAGTGGCGATGCAATCGGCGAGTGGTTCGACGGTGACGATGGTATCGCACAGATCCTTCATGAACTCCGAAGACAGCGGACAGCTTTCTTCTTCCCACATGAGGCCAGTGTCGGGAGTCTCTTCGCCGAATTCGGTCGTCGCGAAAGCTTTGGTGTCGATCATGCCGGCAATCGAAACAAGTGCTTTGATGCGACCGTCGCGTGTGGCTTGAATCACGCCAACTGCGCCGCCCATGCTGTGGCCTACGTATGCGATCTTTGGATACGCGTTGGCGACGGCATCGATCACGCAGCTTAAGTCGCCGACCTCCTTGGAGATGGTGGCACTGCGGAAGTCGCCTTCGGAATCGCCATTGCCGGCAAACGAGAACGCGAGCGTGTCGAAGCCAGCTTCACTGAGTGCTTTAGCAGTGTCGGCGATAACTGGACGATCTTTGTTACCCGTGACGCCGTGGCCTAGGATGACGAGCCACTTCTCCTCACGGCAATTTTCAGCGCCGGATGTGAATGCGTAATCGAGCGTTTCGCCCAGAGAGTTTTTTATGGTTTGATTCATGGAGAGGAGTGGAGGTCGGAGAGCTGAGGACGGAGGACTTAGAGGGAGTGACAGAGTGGAGGGAAATGCTCCGTCGTTTCCGAGCGAAAGTTCGGTGGCAATGACGGAGCATTGCCCTCCAATTAAGATTAAGCGTTGCGTCCCTGGAAAGTGAGTTCTGCGATGCCGGATTTGTCGAGTTCGCCTTTGCCCATTTCAGTGAGCTTGGTGTATTGATCAAACGTCGCCTGTGCGAGTGGGGCGTTAATGCCCTGCGTTGCTGCCAGTCCTAGCGCGATGCCGGAATCCTTCGCAGCGTGGGAGGCGGAGAAGTAGCAATCGTGGTCGCGGATGATCATGTCTTCGGCGTCGGTTTCCAACACGCGCGAGTTGGCGCCGGTTTGGCTGAAGATATCGCAGAGCATTTTTAGATCGATGCCGAGTGCGTCGCCGATGCCGAGGCCTTCGGCCAGTGCGGCGGTGTTAATGTTCATCACCATGTTGACCAGTGCCTTTACTTCGGAGGCCTTACCTGCGGCACCGACGTAGTGGAGTGCTTTGCTCAGGTCGTCGAGCAGTGGTTTGTTGGCATTGAAGTCTGCCTCTTGTCCACCGATCATTAGGAACAGTTCACCGCTGCGAGCCTGTGGGATACTAGACGCCATGCAGGCTTCCAGGCAAGTCGCGCCGAGCTTACTAGCCGATGCTTCGAGCTGAGTGTGCACCGCTGGTGTCAGCGTTGCGCAGTTGATGAAGGTGCGGCCTTCAGCGCCGGTGAAGAGGTTGTCCTCGCCGAAGAAGATGGCGTCCATCGCTTTGTCGTTGGTCACGACGGTGAGAATAATGTCGGCATTGGCGGTGACATCGGCGAGTTTGCCGTAGGCAGTGGAGTCGATTTCGGCAGCGAGCTCGGCGGCGATGCTGTCGTTAATGTCGAACAGGGCGCTTACGTTGTAGCCCTTATCTTTGAGGCAGCGAGCCATGTTACCACCCATGCGGCCGAGACCGACGAATCCGATTGTTTTGTTTTTCATAGTATTTGGTTTTAAGATGTTTGATGTTTTAAATTAAAGCGCGGCAAGTTCTTCCGCCCAAATTTTTTGTATATCTTTACCAAGGGCGATCGTATCTTCCCAGATATTCGGGAAGCAGCTTAGTTTATATTCGTGAGTGGTGCCGATTTCGGGCATCACCCAAAGTGTGTTGGTCGGGCGCGGCCCTTGCAGCCAATGCTTGAGTGCTTGGCGCACGAAGGGGCGGCAGGCTAGATACTCAGGCGAAAAGTTGCCCTGCCCATCGGTGATCGGTACCTGGCAATGCTGCGCGTTGAAGGGACGAATATGCCAAAGCGTGGACTTCTGGAAGATAGGCACGATCTCGGGAGTTAGCAGACGTGTGATGGTTTCATGTTCCAAGACATGTTTGACCACTGCGGGGTGGGAGAAGTCGAAGTTCATCAATGGGTCTTCGCCGGTGGCGGCTTTGTAGCCCTCAATAATCGCAGTTGTCTTTTCGGGAGTCTCGGTGCAGGTGTCACGGTGTACTTCGAGGTGCACCGAGGCATGTTGCTTCTTCGCTTCGGCCATCAGCGCGAGCGTGAGTTCGATTGCCTCTTCGACGGGTGTGTCGTCGTCGGCGAGCTGACAATTAATCGGGCCATGATCAATTGCCATGATCGCTGCGATACGATCTGCAAATTGCTCCGGCTTGGCTGCGTCAAAGGCGCCGCCATAGCGTAAGCCATATTCGGCGAGTAATTCTTGCAGCTGTGGATTAGTTGGCGCCCAGCAATAACTTTGAAAGTCGGCAACCTTGATCGCGGCGAGATGTGTGCGCAGGCCTGCTTCGGTTGCGGGATCGCCTTCGTCGAGCAGCGACCAACCATTGATATGTATATTTAAAGAGGGCGTAGAGGCGTGAGTCATGCGTAGTGGCTTAAAATTCGTCGAAAGCGATTTGTTCGTCAGACACGCCGAGTTGGGCGAGCATTGCGGTGCAGGCTTTAACCATCATCGGTGGGCCGCATAGATAAAATTCGACGGCTTTCGGATTGGGGTGAGCTTCCAGATAGTTGATTAGCACGACTTCGTGGATGAAGCCAGTGTGGCCCGTCCAGTTATCGGCCTCCAGTGGGTCGGAGAGTGCGAGTTGAAAGTCGAAGTTGTGGTGCGCGTCGGCAAGTTGTTGGAAGTAGTCTTCGTAGTAAATTTCTTGCTTCGAGCGGGCGCCATACCAGTAGCTCACCTTGCGTGCGCTGTGATCGTTTTCAAATAGTTGAGCGATGTGTGCGCGTAGCGGAGCCATGCCGGCGCCGCCGCCGATGTAGACCATCTCTTTTTGAGTCGGTTTGATATGGAAGTCGCCAAAGGAGCCGATGGCAGTGACTTCGTCGCCGGCTTTCAGATTAAATGCATAACTGGAGCCGACGCCCGGAGGGCAGTCTTGGCCGGGAGGTGGCGTGGCGATGCGCACGTTGAATTTGAGCTGTCGTTCGGTCACAGCGTTGCTCGCCAGTGAGTAATTGTTACGACGGCTGGTTTCAAGGTTGCTGACTTGTAGGTCGAAGACGTGCTGACGCTCCCAGACGGTGGCGTAGGGCTCTGGAATATCAAACTCGCGAAACTCGATCTTTTGGTAGGTCGGAATATCGAGCTGCATATAGTCGCCTGCAGTAAACTTGATTTTCTCATTGGCATCGACTGGTTCGAGCACCAGTTCCTTGATGAAGGTGGCAACGCTAGTGTTACTGACGACACGCAGCTGGTAAGTCTTTTCGTGGCGTGCGCCGACACCGCCGGCTTTTTCGACGTTAAGCCATAGGCGACCGTCGCGTTCTTCGATAGGGTAGGTCGCGAGTCCGCGGCAAATTGGCGCGCGGGCTGGTGAGCCGTCTTCGAGGTTGAATCGTCCGTTGTGCTTGGGGCACTCGACGATCTTTCCTTTGACTAGGCCTTCGCCGAGGTGGGTGTTGCCGTGCGTGCAGATACCGTCGGTGGCGTAGAGTTTGCCAGAGTTATCACGGTAAAGCGCGAAGGTCTTTTTAACATGATCGAAGCGAATGACGTCTTCGTTGCCCAAGTCAGCTGCGGCACAGACTTCGATCCAGCCATCCGTATTCGGCTTTGCCTGTGAGTGTGGGATGCCTTCGTCAATGCGTGGCTGTGCTGGAGGTAATTGGCGTTTGACGTGGTAGGTCGGGTCTTTGACCTGCTGCAGAATTGTCGGCAGAATTTCTTTCCAAGCTGAAAGAATCGAGGGGTAGGGCGATGGGCAATCAGCTTTGACGGCCTTGTGCAGTTCCGGCAGTCTATGGTAAGGCACCAGCGGGAACATGTGGTGCTCCACGTGGTAGTTCATGTTCCAGTAGATGAATCGGCTGATCGGATTCATGTAAACGGTGCGACAATTCAGGCGGTGATCGAGCACGTTCTCCGCGAGGCCGGCATGCTGCGTGGTGTTGTGCACGATCATCAGCCATGTGCCGAAGAATTGTGGCAGCATGAACAGAAAGATCGGCACCCAGCTCTGTAGTGTAATTGCGGATACCAGAATTAGTGTATAAATCGCGACGGAGATTCGGGCGTTGCGGAAAATTTTGCCGAATTCGGTGTCTGGGACATAGGTGCGTTCTGCGTCCGACATCTGGCCGCACGCATGGCGGATCAGATTCGGATAATAGGTCATATAGCCGCCGTAGTTAATCAAGGCTAAGGCTAGGCCTTTGATGTCCGGCGGGCGTGGGATTTGGATTTCCGGATCACGGCCGACGATGACCGTGTCGCTGTGGTGGCGGGTATGGCTCCAGCGCCAGATCACGGATTCGCGCATCACCATGAAGGAGGCGACTTCATACACGACGTTGTTCATCCAGTCGGTTTTAAAGGCAGTGCCATGGCTACACTCGTGCCAGCGCGAGTCCGAGCTGGTGCCGTAAAACACCGCATAGATCAGATAGGGGATCGCGGCCCACCAACTGCCCCACAGCGCGGCGGTGGCATAGCCAGTGGCGCCGAGTATCGCGATCAACAGCAGTGTGTCACGAATCGCGGGGCCATCTCTACGTTCGAGGAACTTGCGCATCGTCGCGCGCGGGAGTGGGGATTGATACCAGTCCGCTTCGGCGAGGCCGAGTTCGACCGCACGTTCGGCATTATGCCCCGTCAAGCTGTAGTCGAGGATTTCAGGAGGACGCATGAGGATGGTGGCGCCGTGGTCGGGATCTTGTTCCATGGGTATGTGGGGTTGGAGGTGGCAGCTCGGTTGAAATCAGCAGCGTAGCTGGTTGTTATAATCGCCCCATTTATACAGGAAAGTAGCCCATCTGTCTTCTTGCATAAAGACATAAAGTTATCGTATTTTGTCTAAATGCTAGTTTCTCTCAAAATTGACTCAGAGTATGATGGATTTCTTTTTTTAGCTGAGTCTGTGCGGAATCCGCCGATCCTTGTGAGTCATCGCCACCGCGAGGTCGAATTGAATCTGGTCGTAAACGGCGAAATTACTTACGTGCTGGATGGGCGAAGTTATACCTTCGGGCGTGGGTCGTTGCTGTGGTTTTTTCCTTCGCAGGAGCACCAGATCATGCACCGCACACCGGATGCGCAATATTACGTCGGCGTCTTTACCCCAGACATGATTCAGCGCGCCTGTCGCAGTGCGACCTATGCTGATTTAGGCAAACAAGATGTCGGCGATGTAGGGATTTTGCATAGTATCCTCACGCCTGCCCGATTTGATCTGATGGAGCGGATGATGGCCGCCATTATGGAGGGCTCGATGGATGCGGATCTGCTCAATCGTGAAGCGGGCTTTGGTGTGGACTCTTCGTTTCGCTATCAGCATCACGACCCTGATGCCTTGAATGCCGGACTGCGTCATTTATTGTTGTTGGCGTGGCGTTATCAGCAAGACGCCGAAGCACGTGCCGATAGTCTCAAACTACATGGCTCGGTGCGGCAGGCTTTGGCGTTGATCAGCGAGAATCCTGATAGCGAGTCACTTAGTGAGCTGGCGAAGCAGTGTAGCATCAGTGAAGCCTATTTGAGTCGGATGTTTCGCCAGCAAGTAGGCATTCCACTCAGCCAGTATAAAAACAATATACGTCTTGGCCGCTTTTGGGAGTGCTATGGCGACGGGCATTCAATCAATATGACGGAAGCGATGTTGGAGGCTGGTTTTGGTAGCTATGCTCAATTTTATAAAGTCTTTCGCGCGCAGTATGGCCGTGGGCCGCGTCAGTTATTGCGCAGTCGATCAGAAGTATGAACCATCATTCGACGCCATCGATCCAGCCACTACGGCATTCAGCGTCCCTTGCTGCGCGCCAGATGCTAGTGCCTGCATTGCATTGAGGAGTATTTAACATCCAGAGGGGCATCACCTAAAAACTGTCGCTCATTGTTTAATATGGATTTGACTGGCTTACTGTTGCTAGTAGTAACAGCAGTGCCGATTTTTACACGTACCGACTCAATCCAAATGAATATAATTTTTAAGAAACACCCCGCGCTGGTCGCATTACTTGCAGCTGTTCTCTGTTGCCAGCCAGTGACCGCTGAAGAGTCGATGGATAAAATGTGGGGCGATTCGAGTGTCGTCTCGGGGGTTGAAGCTTCGGAGCGTGCGGCACTGTTCCGCGATGGCAACTACGGCATGTTTATCCACTGGGGGCTGTACTCACACCTGGGCGGAAAGTGGCAGGATCAGACGTTCTATGGCATCGGCGAGTGGATCAAACGGCAGATGAAAATTCCGGATGCCGACTACAAGGGCATCGCCAAGGATTTTAACCCTTCCGAGTTCGACGCACAGGCGATCGTTGCCACCGCCAAAGCAGCGGGGATGAAATATATAGTGATCACATCCAAGCACCACGAGGGCTTTGCGATGTTTGATTCCGCGCATCCGTTTAATATTGTCGATACCACTCCGTTTGCACGCGACCCGATGAAAGAATTGGCCGACGCCTGTCATGCGGCAGGTCTGGGCTTCGGCTTCTATTATTCGCACAATCAAGATTGGACGTCACCAGGCGCAAAGGGTGGCGCAGAGCGAAACCCTGATGGCAGCCAGGCGACTTTCGAGCGCTATTTCCGCGAGAAGTGCTATCCGCAAGTAAAAGAGATTTGCACCAACTACGGCCCTTTGAGCTTTGTGTGGTTTGATACGCCGGGTTCAATGCCAAAGCAGTTTGTGAGTGAGTTGGTCGACCTGGTGCGTGAGACGCAACCGAATGCGATGCTGTGCAGTCGAGTGGGGCACGGGATGGGCGACTATGAGAGCCTTGGTGATATGGAAGTGCCGTTGCGCAACCATAAGGGTCTTTGGGAAAGCTGCGACACCACCAATGATTCGTGGTCATATGCATGGTATGATCAAAATTGGAAAGACGCGAAAACGATCCTGCATCGCTTGATCGGCACCGTCGGTCGTGGTGGCACCTATCTGTTAAATGTCGGCCCAGATGGTAAGGGTCGGGTGCCTGCACCTGCCGCAAAGTATTTAGTTGAGGCTGGGCAGTGGCTCGAGAAATTCCCAGCAGTGGTCTATAGTGCTGGCTCATCACCTTGGGGGATGGCGATGCCATGGGGCGATATTACCACTCAAGGCGACCGTTTGAATCTGGTCGTGTTTGAGTGGCCGCAGGATCAGCGTATTTACCTTTCAGGCTTGCAGACGCCGATCGAGAGCGCGGCATTGCGCACTGATTCGGGTAAAATGCTACCGCTGCAGTGGACGCAGCAGGGGACTTGGGTGGCCATTGAAGGCGGCGCGCTAACGACGGCGCAGACATCGGGTTTGGCTTCGGTGATAGAGTTGCAGCTCAAGGGTGCGCCTGCCGTGGTTGCGACGCTCGGTGTGCATCCAAATATGCCGACGGCGCTGCCGGCGATTTTTGCCCGTGTCGATGCGGCGACTCAAAAACGTATTGGCTGGATGGAGAAATTCGGTGAGTGGAAACATGTAACTCAAGTCGGCGAGTGGCATGAAGGCGGCACTGTCACTTGGGAGGTGGATGTGGCAGCAGCTGGTGATTATCATCTGGAGCTCACCTATCGCGGCGCAGGGCGCCCCGTGTGGGCGATCAAGACCGACGAGGGAACGACACTGCAAAACCAACAAGCCGGGACTTCGGGCTATCACACCTATCCGTTCGGAATCTTGAACTTTGCGACGCCAGGTAAGCACAGTATTACGGTTAGTTTAGTCGAGGGTGATCCGGAATTAACCAGCCTCAAGTCGATTGGTCTAGCGCCAGTTAATTGATTGCGTTTTTAGCACCACTTAGGTAGCGAGTTAGGGCCCATGTAATAAATGATTCGATGAAAAGAGTAGCTACAATTACATTTCTTTTAGGATTAGCGTCACTGGCTTCGGCCGATGTCGTGCTACCTAAAATCATCGCTGGCCACGCTGAGGAACCTTTGATTGTCGCACATCGCGGCGCATCGCGGGATGCCCCTGAGAACACAATTCCTGCCTTCCAGTTGGCATGGGAGCAGGGAGCCGATGCCATTGAAGGCGATTTTCATCTAAGCAAAGACGGGGAAATCGTCTGCTTCCACGATGCCGACACAAAGAGGGTCGCGGGCACTCAACTGGTCGTTCGCCAATCAACCTTGGCTGAATTGAAACAGCTGGATGTGGGCGCGACTCATGGAGTGGCTTTCAACGGGACAAGAATCCCGACCATCGCTGAAGTTTTTGCGACGATTCCGCAAGGGAAGAAGATCTTTATCGAAGTGAAGTGCGGCGCTGAAATCATTCCCACGTTGCTCAATGAGATCGATCAATCAGGCCTGACACAGGAGCAGATTGTAGTCATCTCCTTCAACAAGCAGGTGATTCAGCAACTCAAGATCAAAGCACCGCAATACAAGGCATCCTGGTTGTGCAGTTTCAACAAACAAGAGACAGGAGAGATTACACCAGCTCTCGCTACGGTCTTGAAGACGCTGAAGCAGATTCAAGCGGATGGCCTCAGCTCGAACACCGCTGTGCCTGCGTCGGTCATCGAAGCGGTCAGTCAGCAAGGATATGAATGGCACGTCTGGACCATTAATGATCTGAATACCGCAAGACGCATGCAAGCATTGGGCGTTCTGTCGATCACCACAGACGTGCCAGGCTCCATGAGGTAACACCTAATCGTCTCTTATTTGTCCTTCTTCGGCAGGATGCCGCCCTTGTAGGCTTGGGCGATGGCGGCGGGGGAATTTTGTACCTTCAGCTTTTTATACATCCGTTTCACATGGTCGGCTACGGTGTTTTCGCTGATGTTTAATTGATCCGCGATCTGCTTCTTTAAATGTCCCTCGCTGATGAGTGTCAGTATTTCAATCTCACGAGGTGAGAGGTCGATTTTGAGTGAGGGGTCCGCGTGCGGTTTGGCGAGTGTTTGCATGACATATTGCGCCACCTCGGGGTCTAGGGGAGCGCCGCCCGCGACCACGGTGCGAATGCCTCCGACGATTTCATCAATCGAAGAGGATTTTAACAGGTAACCCGCTGCTCCGAGTTGAACTGCCCGCAGGACATCTGCCTCTTTTTTGGACTGAGTCAGCATGATGATCTTTGCGTCGGGGCAGCAGGCAGCGAAGGAGGCGATAGCGTCGGTTCCGCTGATGCCGGGCAGGCTGATGTCGAGCAGGATGATATCCGGACATGCTTCATCCTTGGCCATGGATTGGAGGCCGCGCAGGGCCACCTCGGCGGCGCCGAACCTGTGAGACAGTTCCAGGTCCACTTCGTCCTCGAGGGCTAATTTGATGGCCTGCCGGTATTCAGGGTTATCTTCAACGAGGATGATTCGAATATGTGGTTTCATAAGATTACTTGCCCGCTCGGGTGAGTCGAGGCCATCGCCGTTTGTTGCGCAAGCGTAGCGAGATACACCATCCGCCTTCGTCGGGATGGGTGAGCGTGACTCGGGCACCGAGGATTTTGGCGCGTCGTTTGAGGGAAGGGGGCAGGGCCTGTGCGCCGTGATCGGGTGGGCTGCTGCCGTTATCGGTCACCGTCAGGAGGGTCGTTTTTGCACCGACGACCAAGCGGGTGGAGAGCTCCGTGGCATCAGAATGGCGGCAGCAGTTGATCAGGCACTCTTTGTAGAACAAGAACAGGTCGACCTGTTTTTGCTGATCGATCGTTGCCAGGTGCTGCTCGCCTGACACGGACAGCTTGTGTTCGAGATTAACTACAATGCGCTCGGCCGCGCGATTCATATCAGCGATGAGCCCCTTATACAGTCCTGTGGCGGTTTGTAGGTCAGATACATGGTGCACGGCGACAATGGAGCGCTTTGTCGTGGCCTGGATTTGCTGTAACAGGCCAGGCAGCCTTTCGGGGTTTGTGACGGCCTTCTTTTCGGCCAGTTCGCCGCAGATGTGATTACGCCGAATTTTACTCACAACGCGGATCTGATTGATCATGAGCTGGAGCAATTAAAAGGGCAGTTCGACTGTGTCTTTGCGATTGCGGACCGCTTGGCAACGAGTGCATGGCATAGTTGCCAGCGACTGAAGCTGAAGATTCCGCAGCAAGTAAAGGTCGTCGGTTTTGGTGCCTTAAATTTGCGCGACCCGCGTGTGGCCATTTCGTCGTTTGATCAAGAGCCTTATCAGATCGGTCAAAATGCGGCGAAGCTGTTGGTCGAACGTATCGAGAAGGGGCCGTGGAAGCGTAAGCCGAAGGCGAAGACGATCCTGAGCACCCCGATATTCGTTGAAGGCACGTCTTGCCCTGAGGCGTAATGTCCCTCGTGATCGCGAGGGTAATTTTGAGCCGATACTGGTTCCTAAGCATCAACGCAGTTTTGACGGTTTTGATGAGGCCATTTTGAGCCTCTACTCCCTTGGCCTGACGACCCGCGACATCCAGGGACATTTAGAGCAGATGTATAACGTCGAAGTTTCGCCGACTCTGATCTCCAATGTGACCGACGCGGTTTGCGAGGAGGTCAAAGAGTGGCAATGCCGCCCATTGGATCCTGTTTATCCGATCGTCTTCTTTGATGCGATCGTGGCGAAGGTCCGAGACAATGGAAAGGTCTCCAACCGTTCGATTTACTTGGCTCTGGGCGTTAACATGGAGGGGCAAAAGGAAGTGCTAGGCATGTGGTCTTCGCCCAACGAAGGCGCGAAGTTCTGGCTTAATATGCTCACTGAACTCCAGAATCGAGGGCTACGTGACACCTTCTTTTCCTGTGTCGATGGGCACAGTGGTTTTCCTGAAGCTCTTGAGAACGTCTACCCTCAGACTCGCGTGCAGCTATGCATTGTTCACATGCTACGCAACAGCTTCAAGTTTGTAAGGTGGCAGGAACGCAAGGAAGTCGCCGCCGAGCTAAAAAATATCTACACCGCACCCACTGCCGAGGCCGCCAAAGATGCACTGGTCCGATTCCGTGAAATCTATGACGATCGTTTTCCCGCCATCTATCCGGCAAGTCTCTCCGGGAAGCGGTGCAATGTAACAAGCCTTACATTGTGTTACTGCATAGAGGGACATGCGGCAACTCTGCACTCACTACGTGTTTACGTATATTGTGTGATTCGTTGGGGTGGTATAGACTTCAACTCTTATATGTTATGCTTGTTCAGTTTGTGCGCGCGACATTCAGATTTTGTAGTTGAACAGGCAAGGGGTGCCTTTAGATCGAGACTCGTCATTTACACTCCCCGAATTCGCCTTTACCTTTCAATTTAAATGCAAACCTCACACAACTCACGCCAATCGCAATCTTCCGGTGGATTTGCTCTTGTTATCGCGTTGAGTTTGATGGCTTTCGTGCTTCTGCTGTTGCTGTCAATCACCACCCTAGTTCAGGTGGAGTCACAGTCCGCGGTGATTGCATCCGCCCGAGTTGAAGCAGAGCAAGCTGCGCTCCTGGGCTTGAATGTCGCGATCGGAGAGTTACAGAAGGTAACCGGGCCGGATCAGCGTATTACGGCGACGGCTGATCGACTCATAGATGCGAACGGTGTCGCCGCTGGCCACCAATACTACACCGGGGTCTGGAACAGCACGGATGGGACCTTCATTCAATGGCTTGCCACTGCCGCGAATGCCAGTGGTGCTTTAGACCAAAGCGGGCTGATCGGTGAGTTGGATGTGAATGCTGCATCCTCTGCCCCGGAAAGAATTGTGCTGCATACGGCGTCTGATGGCACGCCAGATGTGGCGGTGGACAAGGTCTCCGTCGAGCCATCGACCGCCTATGCCTACTGGATTGAAGATGAGGGCGTGAAGGCGAAGGTGAATACCATCGCGGAAGAAGGCTATTACTCCGCAGTGGCAGAAGCAGACCCGAGGGATCCCGAGTGGCTCTATCCGATGGGGGCGGTGCAGAGTGCCGGCTCAGAGTTGCTTGCGGAAATCGGTGCAGCGACAGCGGGCAAGCACTCCGATACTGCGGTTCGAGCCTACTTGAGGAAGTCACAATCCATAGATGATTTTGAGTTGCAGGGAGTCGCTGCAGAGGACGTCCGCAAACTCGATCATGACGTGACGACCATTTCATACGGACTGTTGACTAACCCGGTCAGAGGAGGTCTGAAGACAGATCTATCGCTGGCTTTTGAGTATGGAAATGCGGACACGGGGAATGTCTTTGTGGTCGATAATTATGATCACCCGGCAGGCAAGTCGATTGATGTGCGCGGCCCGACCTGGTCGGTTTTTCAGGATCATTACAATCTCTACAAGCAGATGTCGTTCAATGCGGGGATTCCCAGTGTCACTACCACCAATCCAATGGCGCATGGCGAACTATCAGATAGTGACATCGTTAGCTTCTACAGCACGCGGGGACATATTCACCATTATTACCGTGACCCGAATGTCTATGAGGTCGCTGAGTCTGTGGGGAACGGAGCTGGTGGCTTTGTATTGCCGCGCCCGCTTCTGGTGCAGCGGCAACCGGTCTATCTTGGTCACATCATGGTGATCTCTATGTTCAATGATGGTGGTATGCTCAAGACGGTCTTAAATCCGGTCGCACTGTTGTGGAATCCTTACAATGTAACGCTTGAATTGGCGAGTGCCTCTCAGGTTAGAGTGGAGCCTAATATTGCTTTGGAGTATTCATTCCAGGGAGATACACCCGCATATAAGGGGCGTGTGTCGCTTCCGATTCTATTGCAGCGGGAGATTGGATCCAGCTTGATTAATCTGACGATTGCCAGCGGAGAGCGTTTTGAACCAGGCGAACTGAAACTATACTCTGCCAATGGAATGGTGACCTCTAACACGATCGCTGCTAGCAATACATTCAACCCGGCCAGTGGCGTTTACTTGGATAGTTGGTATCGCACTGACAAGGTCGGTTCTAATGATATCCTGTCCATGGTGATCAGTAGCAATTATATCGACAATGGGCTTAGTATCCCTCCTGAGGTGACCACGATTGATATGGCCATTGCCGCATTCCAAACGAACTGGAATACATCGCATTATATGTTAGCTGGAGCTGGGACTGTGGATCAGTATTATAATCGAATGATCGCATTTACCGGCGATATGGGCACGGGGCCAACAGGATCGGACAGCATGATTGATGGCGGGAGTGGCAAGGATGGGCTCAGTTTCGTTTCGAGTGTGCCAGTCTCTTCATTGTCAAATCCTTATCCGATCGGCATCTTTAATTGGACCACGGCAGCCGCGGATAATATTAATAATCATCTGCAAAAACCGAGCGCGATTGACATGTATTTAGCGTCGAACCCGCGCGCGCCGTTCTCCACCAGTGAAGTGGGCACATATTGGCATCTGCGTTGTAATCCCTATACCACGCTGGAGCCTCAGACCTTTGGTGGTGGGCTCACTGAACTGGAGAATTTCTTCAATAATTATGAGCGTCCGCATTATGGAACCTCATACAATACCGTAGGTGATGGGCAACACCGCCCCGTCGCGTGGGAGTTTCCGCTGACCCCGTTAACCTCCATTGCACAGCTGCAGCATGTCTTTTTCAACACCGATGGCTATGAACCTTCGTATGCGGTTGGGAATTCGTTTGCATCGCCTTACTTGAGGCGGACAGAGTCGATTTCTTCCGTGGGGCCAATGAATGTTCATGGCAAACCCTGGAGCGGCTCAGCTGTTGATTTCTCATACTTGCTGAACGAGGCGCTTTGGGATGACTACTTTTTCTCGTCGCTATCACCGACTTATGAAACGGGCACGGAAACGGAAGGTTTGGATGACGCAATTGATGCGTTTGTTGATGGCAGTAGCAGTTTGAAGAATGTGCGGATGCGTCTCCATCTACCTACGGGAACTGATCTTAATGCGCTGACAACGATCCTGAAAGACGGAGACCCTGATCGCACGCCAGAGGAGACACTTGCCGCGCATCTGCTGGTGGAGGGCGCGTTCAATGTGAATTCCACTTCGATCCCCGCGTGGCGTGCCTTCCTTGGCAGTGCATATAATCAATCCGTGGTTGGCATGGAACTCAACGATGGAGCAGGGCAGTCGCTCAAGATCGGCAGCAACGATGATCAAGCAGCTTTTTCCCGCTTTTCGCGCCCCACATTGGATATGAGTCATCCGAGTGCCTCGATCATTCAAAACAATCCGGGCAGTGGCTACCGCACCTTGGATGCGACCGAATTAAACGACCTGGCCACGGCCGTTGTGGCGCAGGTTAAGGCGCGCGGCCCGTTTATGTCGTTGTCAGATTTTATCAACCGCAAGCTTTCCGATGGCGAGGATGGCCTGATGGGCCCCCTGCAACAGGCGATCAACGATGCTAAATTGAATGATAACTTTGCTCTGGGATTGCCTGTCGATTATAGTGGTAGCGATCCTTCGTCCAGCATGCGCAATGATGTCTTTCTTGATCCGGAGGCGGGGACGGGCAATTCGTATGGAGTGGGCCCCGGCTACTTGATGCAGGGAGATCTTTTGAATTCTTTGGGGCCGTATCTGACGGTGAAGTCAAACACCTTCACGATTCGCAGTTATGGGGAGTCGAGGGATCCTGTAACCGATGTTCGTTCGGAGGTGTATCTTGAAGCGACAGTTCAGCAGCTTCCTGAATTTGTAGATCGTATTGATTTGGTGGATACTGAGTTGGCCGACCTTAGCGTCACGAATGAGCAATTCGGACGTAGATTTAAAATCATTAGCATTCGTTATCTGGATCCGAGTGAGATCTGAACTGAATAGAGTCGCGTCCTTGTTATGAGATATTTTCGATACCTGATCCACTTTTTCGCTTTGTCCTTGGTGCTGGTCGCACAAGATCAGCCCGAGCACGTAAGTTTCGATTTTCGTTGTTTGGCGATGTCCAAGGAACTCCGTATGGTGGAGCTCTACGTCGGCTCTGCGGAGGATTCCAAGCGTCTCCCCATCCGCTTGAATGATTTGTCAAAGACTGAGACGTATGGCTATACGGGCGCACCGCTGTTGTATTTTTATGACCAAGCTAAGGGGGGAGAGGTCGTCGCGACCTATCAATACAACCCGGAGCAGGAGGCGCCGTTACTCCTGTTCGTTGCGAATGGGGAGGGAGAGTCGCCGGCTTACAGTGTGCTCAGCATCGAAGATAGTTGGTCGAAAGTGGGGAAGGGCACGTGCCTGCTAGTCAACCTCGCAAGCAAGCCACTCTACTGGAAGTTCGGGGACGAGCGGTTTAAGATCCCTTCAAAGGATCAGCGACTGATTGATGCAAAGAAAGAAGCAAAAACGCCGGTCATTGCGCTGGAGATGGATAAGGATGGAAACCCGTATCGAGTGTATCGTGGGCAATGGCACAACGTAGAGAATATGCGTCGTCTGATTTTTGTGCGCGATACGACTGAACAAGAGGTTGGTTCGGTGCGTGTCAAAATTATCGAAGATTTCTATGTGCCGAAGCAGTAGGGATGCGGCTGGTTTAGTATTAATGAATTACACTATGAATTGTCTAAAAGTCACCTTCAATGCTGTGCTGCTATGTGTCGTGTGCACGATGCTTTCGTCAATCGCTTCTGCTGAGGTGAGCCGACCAGCCAAGCCAAATATTATTTTGATCCTGACCGATGACCTCGGTTGGCAGGATGTGAAGTGCTATGACATTGACGAACCCTCGCCGATGGAGACGCCGAACATCGATGCGTTGGCGAAGCAGGGGGTGCTCTTTTGGCAGGCCTATTCACCCGCGCCGACGTGTGCACCTTCACGTGCCGCGATTTTAAGCGGCGATCATCCGGCGCGTGCGCAGATGACCCATGTGTCGGGCGGCAAGCCTCCTCATGCGCATAGTGACGGGTGGTCGATCATGTCGCCCTGGTATAGCGTCCGCATGCCTGTTGAGACGGTGACGATCGCAGAGGCGCTTAAGGCGAATGGCTATACCACCGGGCACAGCGGCAAATGGCATGTTGCTATGCGTCATCACGGCTATCCGCAGCCGGAGGATCAGGGCTTCGATTACACTCGCCACAGCCGTGGCGTGCAGAGCGGTATGAAGAATCGTTTGACTGGGTTTGCGACCAGCGCCCCCGAGGATCCATATCGCCTGGATGAAAACGGCTTTCCCTTTGATCAGACGACTGAGGATGCCATGACTTTTGTGCGTGAGAATCAGGGTGAACCGTTTTTTCTCTATTTTGCCAGCTGGCTGGTGCACACACCGATCATGATGCATAGCGAACAGTTGTTGCGGAAATACGAACGCAAGTTGGGGGTGGAAATTACCGAAGCACATCAAAAGGGCTGGACGAAGGAAGGGCAGACCAATCCATTTTACTGCGCGATGGTGGAGCAGCTCGATTATTATGTGGGCAGGCTGATTCACTATCTTGAGAGCACGGATGATCCGCGCTGGCCCGGGCACAAACTGATCGAGAATACCTACGTTATTTTTAGCTCGGACAACGGCGGCATGGAAGGGCATCCCGGCGAAATTATCACCGACAACTTCCCGCTCGATAAAGGCAAGATCTCAGTGATGGAAGGCGGCACCCGCGTGCCGTTGATCATTGCCGGGCCTGATGTTCCGCAGGGGGTGCAGACGGATGTCATGGTGAATGGACTCGATTTCTATCCGACCATACTTGCGTTGACCGGCACGGATATTCCGACCGGTAAGGAGTTCGACGGGCTGGATATTTCTTCGCTACTGTTACGAGATCCAACGGATGCGTCGTTGATCCGAACGGCAGAGGACACGGTGCGTGATACGATGGTTTGGCATTTTCCTAACAGCGCGGCTCAGGAGAGCGCGATCCGTATCGGTGACTTCAAACTGATCCGCAACTATAATGCCACACCCGAGCTGGAACTTTACCGTTTGTATGATTCAGAAAATGGCCAGCAGAAGCGAATCGATATCGAGGAAGCGAACAATCTCGCCACTACCATGCCGGAAAAAACAGCGTCGATGAATGCGAACTTGACCGAAGTTCTGACGGAAATGAAAGCGAGCTATCCATATTATAATCCGAACTGTAAGCGCCTTGGGGAGCGGGTGAAGGTGCCTGCCGTGCTCTCAAACAGCCGTGAAGGGGATAAGGTCATGTTTGCTTATAAAGAGAACGGTGCCAAAGTCGTGCGGGCGAATTTGATCTATACCCAAAATGGCGGAGATCATTATGAGGAGTGGTTTCGGACACCAGCCACGCTGTTGCCCGGAGGAAACGTCTCGGCGCAGCTGCCAGAGGGCACCACCCACTATCTGATCAACCTGATCGACGAGAATAACTTTCTAGTCAGTTATCCGAAGATGACGAATGATGTTGGTCACCTATACTCAACGATCGCACTGCCGGTTGAATCAGGGCATTTAAATAATGAATAACAGGCTGAAGGGTTTGTCCGCCAGTATCTTGGCGATCATTGCTCTCATCGCCAGCGCGGCTTCGGCGCAGGCGTCCTCAGGCAGGGTTCCCGCTAACAGTTCGAATGAGCTAGACCGTCCGAACGTTATACTCATGTTGATTGATGATTTAGGCTGGGCCGATTTGGGGCTGACGGGCAGCACCTTTTATGAGACCCCGAACGTGGATGCACTGGCCAAGGAGGGCGTGTTTTTTAGTAACGCGTATGCCGCCAATCCAGTCTGCTCACCGACGCGGGCCAGTATCTTGACTGGCAAATATCCGAGCCGATTCGGACTAACCAATCACAGCGGCTATAGCGGCGCTCAGGGGCCGGGCCATCAACTCAAGCCACCTCAGATCGTGGGCAACATGCCGCCCGAAGACGTGACTTTGGCGGAGGCCTTGAAAGTTGCGGGTTATAAAACTGCGCATGTCGGAAAGTGGCACTTGCAGGCTCATCATGACACTAGCCGCACACACTATCCAGAGGCGCGCGGGTTTGATGTGAATATTGCTGGCGGTCGTAATGGTCAGCCAGCATCGTATTATTTCCCTTATACCCACGAGAAATATCCGCAAAATAATATTCAGGGTTTGGATGATGGACAAGTCGGCGACTACCTAACGGATGCATTAACTGATAAAGCGATTGCGTTTATTGAATCCAATCAAAGTCAGCCGTTCTTTTTGAACATGTGGTATTATACGGTGCACACACCGATCCAACCGCGCAAAGACAAGCTGGTTAAATACCGAAAGAAAGCCGCAGCGATGGGCTTGAATGCCACCATGCGCAAGGCCTTACCAGAACATCAGAGCTTTTCCCATGCGCATCAGGACAATGTCGCCTACGCCTGTATGGTTGAGAGTATGGACGAAAATGTCGGCCGCATTATCGATACACTGAAACGACTTGGACTTGAAAATGATACTATCATCATTTTCTGCTCAGACAACGGCGGACTTTCGACAGGCTCAGGGCCGATGTCACCGACTTCCAGTGGTCCGCTACGCGCGGGGAAGGCGTGGATTTACGAAGGCGGCATTCGCGTGCCGTTGATCGTCAAATTGCCGGGCAAGGTCAAAGCTGGGTTGACGCTGGCAGAGCCGGTGATCACCACCGATTTGTATCCGACGATCCTTGAGTTGGCGGACTTGCCACTGCGGCCAGAACAACATGTGGACGGCGTGAGCCTCGAACCGTTGCTAACTGGAACTAGGGGGGATCTCGAACGCGAGGCGATCTATTTTCATTATCCGCACTACCATCACATCAACACCATGGGGCCTGCAGGTGCGGTGCGTATGGGCGATTACAAGCTGGTCGAAGTGTTTGAGTCTGGAAAGGTCGAGCTGTATAACTTGCGTGAGGATCTCGGCGAACAGAACGATCTCGCCGCGTCCATGCCTGAGCTGACTACGAAATTGACAAAGATGCTGCACGACTGGCGTGAGCATTCAGGCGCGGTCATGATGACTGAGAATCCGGATTATAAAGTCGAGAATGATTGGCGGACTAGATGAGCCCCTTGCGGATGGCGGTCGCGATGGCGGCAGCGTTGTTGGGTGCTTTGAGCTTTTCGTAGATGTTGCGGGTGTAGAGGTCGATCGTGTGGTAGCTGAGCTTAAGTTGGTCAGCGACTTCCTTTTTGGTGAGTCCGTCGGCCATCGCGCTGAGCACTTCGGCTTCGCGCTCGCTGAGTGGGTTTTCCTGTGACTCTCGAGGGGTGCAGGCTAGGGTGGTGAGCACAATGCGTGAGAGGCGAGGGTCGATGACCGCTGCGCCGTGGTGCACGTCCAAAATCGCCTGGTGGATATCTTTAACACTGCCGCCCTTGATGATGTAGCCGGAGGCTCCGCGCTGTATGGCGGTCAGAACGTTCGGGTAGTCGTCATTCTGGGTCAGCATGATGACTTCCGTGGAGGGCATGATCCGCTTGAGTTCGGGCAGGGCATCCAGTCCGGAGAGTCCCGGAAGGTTGATATCCAACAGGATCAGGTCGGGTGCGTCGGGCACCTCGGTGGTGGCATTTCGGAAGGCTTCGAAGGAGCCGTATCCGTCGAAATATTCGACACCTTCTAGCAGTGTGAGCGCCTGTTTGAGCGAGTTCAGGTAGTTCTGATTGTCTTCGATGATGAGGATGCGGATGGAGTCTGTCATTTTTTATGCCGTCGTTGTTTGGGAATCGTGAGTCGGATGATGGTGCCTCCGTTTTTAGGGGCGTCAAAAGAGATGTGTGCGTTTAGTTTCTTGGCGCGTTTTGTGAGGTGGACGGGGAGAGTCGAGCGATCCTGAAATCCCTGTCCGTTGTCAGTGATTTCTAGGTGCAGCTGGTTGGCATCGGCGTGGGTGCAGATCTCGACGTGAGTGGCGTTCGCGTGTTTAACGATGTTGTGCAGTGCCTCTTTGAGGAAAAGCACGAGCTCCCACTTTTCTGTTGGGGTGAGGGCGTTGAACTGCTCGGGTGCACCGAAGTCAGAGCGGGTTTGCATGCCGGGCAGCATCTGGCGTTCCACGCGACGGAATTGGCCGATCAGGTTACTTTCGACGCCCTGCTTTTCGAGGAAGCGAGAGAGCAGTCGGATTTCGGTCGCGGTTTCCTGGGCGACGCGGGTGATGTCGTTGATCATTCCTTGTGCTTGCGCGGATTCGAGTCGATCGGTGTGGGTGAGCAGTTCGGAAGAGAGGGCGATGCTGGAGAGGTTGGCTCCGACTTCGTCGTGTAGGCTTGCGCCGATTTTTTCACGGAGTTTCCGGAGGTTGCGTCGGTGGCGGTTGCGGATGAGCAAGGTAATGAGTAATGCCACGAGCAGCGATGCGATCAATACGGTTTGCAGCAAACGCAGCAGACGGCGCTGTTTTTCAGTGCGTTGTTGTTGGAGGAGGAGCAGTTCCTTTTGTTGCCGCTCAAGTTGCGCCCGACGATGCAACTTGAGTAGCCATTCTTTGTGGGGCATGATGCGGCCGCTCGAGGTTAGCCCGTCTGTTAAATGTTGAAGTTTATATTGCTCCTGGGCGGGCAGCAGGGGCTGGACTCCAGTCAATACGTTGGTTCCATTTTGCAGGAGTTCGATTTCCGAGAGTCCAAGAGCCTCTCGACCCGTGCGCGGATCCTGTTGCCCTTCGCTCATTTCGAGCCAGATGTAGCGGCCGGATGTTTGCTTGAGGTCGCGCATTAATGGAGCGGATCCAATCTGATGCGGCGTGTTGATCTTTAGGACGACTTGGGCGGCCTCTGGGTCCGCTTCGCTGCCGATGCGCAGAGTGATATTGCGCGGGAATCCGACTCCCATTGCGTAGATGTGGGAGAACTGAGGGGAGCGATCGACGGGATAGATCCGGATTTCATCCAAGGTGCAGACTCGGCCGAGGTCGAACAGTAGTTGAGAGGCTCCTTTTACTTCGTCTATGAATTCGTGGTCTGGCGACGAAACTTCTTTGGGATCGATCGGCGGGAAATAGCTATAGCCGTCCACGGCATAGATCGGGTGGAACATCAGCGGGTAGTTTCTATGGTCGGCAGATCCAGTCCGACTGTTGAGTGCCACATTTTTTAACCCGTCAAAGAGCAATACTTCATTGAGGGCGAAATTGTGCCCTTCATTGTTCTGTCGCCAACTCATTTCCGGCTGGAGGCGGGTGGCTTTGATTCGCACTTTTTTTGCCATGGTTCCCTTTGGGAGCGTAAAGACGATTGGGGCTGCGCCGGGGTTTTGGAAATCTGTTTTGGAGTGGTCGACAACTACCCGCCCCTTGTTGTATCCTGCCGCTGCCCAGTATGTTCCTTGCTGTAATGCCGCCCATGTCTTGCTTTCGTTATACCAGCCCTGAATGTCCTGTGTTTTATAGCTCTCCTGGAGTTGGGGTGTTTCAAAATCGCCATTGCTCAGCGCAAAAGGCGGATTCAGTTGGATGTTATCCACGGCAGCGCTCTTTTTCGGGCTCTCATTCGCGATCCGTAGAAACAGCGTGGCACCTGCCGGGACAGCGCGTAGATCGAAGTGGGAACTGACGGAGTTCGGCACCTGCTTGCCGGTGCTTGCGGCCCACTCCGCCCACGACGGATGGGTATGCGTGTGGCCCACCTGAGTCACGCCTGGCGCGTGATGAACATCGCGGTCGTCTGCCATTTCAAACTCGTTCGCATAGTAGAGCGAAACAGAGATCGGCGCCGCACCCGGCCCATCGAAGCTCTGATTTAACTCAAGTGCGCAGACTAATTCGTCAGGATGCTTCGCAGGGTCGTAAGTGCCGATCGGCTGATAGAGCCAGCCGCCGGGCCCGATTGCAGCATGTTGAGTTCCCAGCGTTTCATCCTGCCAGGCTTCAATGGTGAACCGGTGCGGGAAGCCGAGTGTTTCAAGTTCGCCCGCCTTATTTTTCAGAAGTGCCGGGATCAGCACGATGGTATCAATTTTGCGTGTTTCAGGCAGGATGATGTCCAGCCAGGTCGTGTGGTCTGGATCCTGAACGATGGCCGATCCAAAGCCGACGGTCGGACAGAGCATGTTGGGCTGCAGTTTTGGCAGCTGTTCCAACTCGGCATCCACTGCGGCGATTTCCTTGTCCAGATCGGTGGACGGAGTGCAGCTGGCGAGCAGTGCGGCGCAGATGCTCACAAGCATGGCGGGTATGAGCCGTATATTGAGGGATTTTTGCATATCTTGGTTTGCTGGCATCTATCCGGAAAGTCTTTGCGGAGCGCGCACAATGTAATAGTCGCCACCTTATGCGGCATGAACGGATGCAGGCAACACTGCACTCACTACGTGTTTACGTATATTGTGTGATTCGTTTTTTGGGGGTAGACTTCAACGCTTATGAGTTAAGCATGTTCAGTTCGTGAGCATGAGATACAGATTTTGTAGTTGAGCAGATCAGGAAATATTCAATATGCATCGATTGATTCAAACTTTGACTGTCATCGCCACCATTCTAGTGGCGCTGCCTTTCCATTCTCTGTCCGCACAGAACAGTATCATTCCTCGACCCGCAGAGATGAGTCAGCAGGACGGTGAATTTGAGATCACCGCGCAGACCTGTATTCTGGTGGAGGCTGGCTTGGAGACGAAAGGTCGTCAGCTGGCCGATTTAATGGAGTCGGCGACCGGACTTAAGCTTCAGCTGGTATCCGGCTCCGATTCAGCGGGCAAGGCCATCGCGCTAAAATTGGATCCAGAGCTCGCGCATCTGGGAGAAGAGGGATACGCCTTGACGGTGCGAAAGGGCGGAGTGGTCATTCGGGCCTCCCAGCCTGCCGGTATTTTCTACGGTATGCAGAGCCTGCGTCAGTTGCTGCCGCATGAGGGAGTCGGGCGAAGCGTTCGTTGCGTGAGCATTGAAGACGCGCCTCGTTTCTCCTGGCGAGGCTTTATGCTCGATGAAGCACGGTATTTCAAAGGGATGGACGTGGTGAAGTCCTTGCTGGATGAGATGGCACTGCTCAAGATGAATGTCTTTCACTGGCACTTGACGGATGACCAAGGCTGGCGGATTGAAATTAAAAAATACCCGAAGCTCACTGAGATCGGTTCCAAGCGGATGGATACGCAAGTGGGCGGATGGAATAGTGAAAAGTTCTCGGGTGTGCCGCATGAAGGGTTTTATACGCAGGAAGAGATCAAAGAGATCGTCGCCTACGCGGCTCAACTGCATATTCAAGTCGTGCCTGAAATCGAAATGCCTGGGCACGCGTCCGCCGCGATCGCTTCTTACCCGGAGCTGGGAACTCAGTCCGAACCCATCGAAGTGCCGACCCGCTTCGGCAAGCATTACCCTTGCTACAATGCCGCCGACGAGAACGTTTACCGCATCCTGAATGACATTCTCGATGAGGTGGTGACACTTTTTCCGAGCGAGGTGATTCATATTGGAGGCGATGAAGTTCGTTTCGAACATTGGAAGCAGAGCAATGATATCGCGGAACTGATGCAGCGCGAAGGTTTGAAGACGCCTGCCGATGTGCAGATCTATTTCACGAATCGTATCTCGCGCGATATTGAAAAGAAGGGCCGCCGCATGATGGGCTGGAACGAAATTCTCGGCGATGACCTGCACGGCTTTCTGAAGGACGGGCAAACGCGCTCCGCGGCGACACTTTCGCCCAGCGCAATTATACATTTCTGGAAGGGCAACCCTGCGCTGGCTGAGCGGGCAATTCGTGAGGGCCACGATGTGGTCAACTCCTGGCATGCCTACACCTATTTTGACTACGGTTATAAAGGTATTTCCGTGCTAAAGGCCTATAGTTTTGATCCGGTATTCAAGGGCCTGTCCCCGGAGTATTATGATAAGGTGAAAGGCTTCGGTTGCCAGATGTGGGGCGAATGGATTCCGACGCGAGTGAGCATGGAAAACCTAGTTTACCCGCGCATTGCTGCGTGTGCTGAAGTCGGTTGGACGTCGCTCGATCGTAAGGATTATGTGGACTTTGTTCGACGTCTGGAAAATTTAACCAAGCGCTGGGACCGACTGGGCATTCACTATGATCGTAGTTCTTGGCCCTACATGAACGAGGAGCAGGGAAAACTACCAATTGCAGGCACCTGGGAGCTCGGGGATATTCAGACCGAGGTGACCGATCTGCAATGGGATGTCAGTCAGCTGATCGATGGCGCTGGAACCTTCGATGTGGTCATGGCATACAACCGTGGCGCACACGGTATAAATATTAGTGAAGTCACGCTGTTGCAAAACGGTAAGACGGTCGATTCGGACGTTCACGAAGGGTTTGCCGGCAGTCAGAGTCGCCACATCATCTACCGTCTGAAGGTCGACACTTATCTTCCGGATGCCGTTTACACCCTGCGGGCAAAGGTGTCGGGAAGTGGTGGTAACCGATCTTGGGGCACCGTGCATTTGAGTCAGTCCCACTAGCGAGATTTGGCACATTATCAAACTTAAATAAGAGTGGTATTATTAGTCGCGTTGTGGTGAGTTTAGCCTACGTAATACGTGTTTACGTATATTGTTTGAATCGGGGTTTTGTAGTATTTTATGGATTCGAATTTTGAACACGAAGACGCCCTGTCCAACCGGTCGATGAAATTCATAGAATCATACAGCAGATATGTTAAAGAACAATTCACTAAGAAAATGCATGGTCGTTTGGGCGACTGGTTTGGCAGCTCTGATTTCCCATGCCGAGCCGATTCAGTTTTTGGAACAAGTTTCCCGTGGCGTGCAACCAACGGCGGATGTTTCGTCGGTGTATTCGGCTATAACAGAGTTTGGTGATAATTCTAACGGCGGTGTTGGCGCAGAAAGTCATCGTGATCAGCCGGCGGGGGGAGATGGCCAAAAATGGTTTTTCTTCCAGACTGGTAACGGCGGGAAAGAGGCCGGAATCCGGATCAATTTAGGCCAGGGATTTGAAATTTCTGATGGCGATTCGATTCAGGTCAGCATGCTTTTGGGCGAGAAGAGGGGGCAGGCTTACACGGATCCGGTCTCGGTGATGCTGACGGATGGCCTTGCTGGAAGGCCTTTGGCTCTGGCGACGTATGCTCCCGCCTATACGGACGGCAAGGATCAGGTCACTTTTCTGTTCAAAGAGGGGCTGCGGGACACACAAAAACCGCTGCACGTGAGCATCCTATTCAAACAAGACTCTGAGGGATTTGTTCAGGGCTTGGCGCGTGATGTTCAGATTGTTCAAGGGGCTGGACTCACTGGCGATGTGCAGGGGCGCTTGGCGAATCATGGCAGTGAACCCTTTGATTACGATGGAACAATCTGGGGTAAAGAAATCCTGACTCCGAAGCCGGGGCCTGAGCCGAAGATGACCGGCACCACGATTTTTGGGGTTCGCCCTGGTAAGCCGATTCGGTATTGCGCCACCGCGATTGGCGCCAAACCGCTCACATTCTCTGCAACAGGACTTCCGGCGGGCGTATCGATCGATTCTAAAACCGGTTGGATCACCGGCCGCGCACCGCAGCAGCAGGGCGATGTGACAATCGCGGTGACGGCAACGAATTCAAAGGGAAGCGACTCACGTGATCTCATCCTACGCGTTGGCGATGAAATTTGCCTGACTCCGCCGATGGGCTGGAACAGCTGGTATGTCCATTCGGAAGGGGTGAGTGAACAGGCGATCCGTGAAATGGCCACGGCGATGAAGGAGACAGGGCTGCAGAACTACGGCTGGAGCTTCGTGAATATCGACGACTGCTGGATGGGCGAGCGCGACCCGGTGACCAAGCGGATTCAGGCCAACGGCAAGTTCGACGACATGAATGCGATGGTCGATTACGTCAATTCTCAGGGGCTGAAGGTCGGGATTTATTCGACCACATGGATGTCGACTTTCGCTGGTTACATTGGCGGGACTGCGCCGAATGAAGCCGGTGACTACAGCGAGTATTATATGCCGGAGAGTGAACGTCAAAATCCTGATCAGGTGTTCGGCCGTTTCCCCAGTGGGATTGAAAAACGTATTTGTGAAGTGGGGCCGGTTTGGTTCGTCGATCGCGATGCGCAGCAGTTCGCCGAATGGGGGATCGACTACGTTAAATACGACTGGCTTGAGTGGGACTTGATGACCGATGAGGAAAGAGCGGCTGGAGTGAAGCCGGTTCGTCATGGTCGCGATAAACAGAAGCAGAACGGAATCACACAGCGGTTCTATAACGACTTCCGTGCGCTGGACCGGGACATTGTGCTCAGCCTATCGCCCAAGCATGAGCTCAATGAAGACGGTTTTGTGCGGGATAATTGCAACTTGTGGCGACTGACCGCGGATATTCACGCTCATTGGGACCGTATGATTGCGCCGTTTGAGGACGACGTGGTCAAGCGACTTGCGCTGACCCGTCCGGGCAGCTACGGCGATCTGGATATGCTGCAGATTGGTCCCAAAGGCCGTCCGAACCGCGCCGAAAAAGTGTTCAGGCCGTCGCCTTTGAAGCCGACGGAACAGTATCACCAAGTCACGTTGTGGAGCTTGCTGACCCAGCCGCTTTTGCTGTCGTGCAATATCCCGACGATGGATGAATTCGATCTGAATCTGGTCACTAACCACGAAGTGTTAGCCGTCAATCAGGATGCGCTCTGTAAGCAGGGCTACCGGCTCGAAAACGAAAAAGGTAACTACGAGTTATGGGCGAAGGATCTAGCCGACGGCAGCAAGGCGGTGGGCTTGTTTAACCTTTCGGATGATAATCAGGTGCTGACTCTTTCAGCGCAGACACTGGGGATGAAAGGAAAGGTTCGTGACCTGTGGCGCCAGAAAGACATTGGCATGCTTGAAGATTCGTTCTCTGCCAATGTGAGTGCGCACGGTGTGGTCTTCCTTAAAATTTCCGAGCCTAAGACTGCAGCCGTCGCCTCGTTCTAACCGGAGAAATCTGATCAATATTTTTTTGTTAGTAAAATCAACACTGTATGTCGCTAATCCAATTTTCGGATGGAAATGATAAATATATGAACCTTAATTACCTATTCTTACTTTATTTGTTCTCATGTTTGGCCACGCCTAGTTTTGGTCAACTGATTGATTCTTTGCCGCCGCTGAAGGATGGCAAAGCGCCGCAAACCTTTGATGAGTTGTGGCAGGGGTATGACCCTCGTGCGGAACCTCTGGATGTGGAAGTATTGAAAGAGTGGGAAGAGGACGGCGTCATCATGAAGGTGCTGCGCTACCGAATCGGTGTGTTCAATGGCAAGAAAGCAATGATGGCGGCAATCTATGGATACCCCAAAGGGGCGGAAAATTTACCAGGCCTGGTGCAGATACACGGCGGTGGACAGTTCGCTGACCATCGTGCGGTGCTGACCAATGCCAAGCGGGGGTATGCAACTATATCGATTGCGTGGGCTGGTCGAGTGAGTGCGCCCGATTACATTGTGAACAAGCACGATATTCACCTGTTCTGGGACGACAAGACCTCCGATCCGAATTACCGAGTCACCACCGACTGGGGGGAGGTAGATGCGTATCACGCTCCGTGTCGCTACAAGGGCAGCGATTTTATCCGTAATTCACCTGCGTCCTCGGCATACTCTCTCGACCCGGTAGAGTCACCTCGTAATAGCGGCTGGTTTCTCTGCACTATCGGTTCGCGCCGGGCATTAACATTTCTGGAAGAACAGCCGGAAGTGGATGCGGATCGTTTGGGCGCTTATGGCCACTCCATGGGGGGGAAACTCACCGTGATGCTGGCCGGTGTGGATTCCCGTGTAAAAGCAGCTGCGCCTTCCTGCGGGGGAATCAGTGACTCCGATGCCAAAAGAAGCCATCGGCTACTCCTTGACGATGTTAGCCTGAATAAAATCACTTGCCCGATCTTCTTTCTCAGCCCGGCCAACGATTTTCACGGTCGTATCGAAGATCTGCAGGCGGCGCCCTCGAAAATCAAAACTAAAGAGTGGCGCTTCACCTGCGCGCCTCATCATCTACACCAGGATACAAAGGACTACGAAGTGGCTACTCAGATCTGGTTCGACCAGATTCTTAAGCGCAGCTTTGTCACTCCGAAAACCCCGCATGTTGAGCTGGAGAAGAGCACCAGCGGTGCACCTTCGCTCACGATCATTCCGGACGTCAGCAAAGAGATTCTCTCGGTGGATGTATTCGTCACTCGCGATGCTGCCAAGAAAGCGGCCGATCGTTTCTGGCATTATTTCCCGGCCCAAGAAAGTAATGGTAAGTGGACGGCTCCAATTGAACTGTGCGGTCTGGATAAACCGCTCTGGGTATATGCTAATGTCCGTTATAAACTGCCCTCAGGAATCACGGGTGCGGGCTACTATTACGGGATTTATACCACCGGCAGTTTTGTTGTCTCATCGGAAATGCTGATGATCAGCTCTGAACAACTAAAGGCTGACGGCATACGTGCTGTTCTTAAAGCCGACGAACAGATTGAGGACTTCTCGGAAGAATGGGAAAAAGAGTGGTATATCTACAGTAACGATCCGAATAACTGGCGTTTATCCACTCGTAGGTTGGGGGATGATCTTTATGCTGCGCCAGACTGCGCGAGACTGTCAGTTTCGGTTCGTTCGGAACAGCCCAACACATTGGTCCTCCTTATTGACGATACGGCCGCTGCTATTGAACTTGCCGGAAATAATGAATGGCAGAGTTTCGTTCTCGATCCTATGGACTTCAGGGGCGTCGGTGAACGGGTTCGGTCTAGTTGGGAGAATATCAAGTCCTTACAGCTCACCGATGTAGCCACTTTAGACTCGAAAGGAAGTGACAAGGCGACCTCACCACTAACGGTCGGATCTCGATGGAAAGGGGCAGCTCCCGAACTGCGTGATATGCGCTGGGTTTCCGAGACTGTCGCTGAACATAGTGCCCGTCGTGAGGTCAAACTGCTGAATGCGAAATGAGTGATATCACAACATTGACGATGCGCCTAGCTAAAGTTGCAGGGCTTGCCTTCTCCGTTATCTCCGCCCACGCAGAGATTACGATCGACACTGCGTTTTCAGGTTCTTTTATAGAAGTCAGTAGTCTCACAGATGGTGCCTTTGAGGGCGACCAGAGCGGATCAGATCTGCTCAACGGGCTCACCGCGACCGTCGCAACTGGATGGAGGATTGAGAATGGCGCAACGGTGGCCGAACTGAACGACGGCATTCATGGAGGATTTCCCGGAGGTAAAGACGCCGAAGGCACTTGGTCGGATGAAGGTGCCATTGCTGAATACTATTTGGGCACAAATGCACTTGGTTATGACATTACCTCGATCCAAGCGATCGCGTCCTGGATGAATGCGGGGTTCGGCAATCAGGTGTGGACGGTGGAGGTGAAGCGAGTGGGCGCTGGCTACGCTCTCCTCGCAACGGTTGATTATGCACCGTTCAATAATGCCGGGGGGGCAACGAAGGTCAATTTGACGGGCTTGAATGCCACAGGGATCGAATCCATTAAGTTCACGGCGGGTTCCACTGCTGGTAAGTCCATTGGAGACGATTTCGTCTTCCGTGAAATTGACGTGGTAGGCACTGCGACTCAAGGGGGATATGTTGACATCCCCGAGCCATCCTCCGCAACCTTGCTGGGCGGTCTGCTCGCATTGAGTTACGTCACAATGCGTCGTCGTCGCTAGACCCCAAGCCTGTTTCTTAACCCTGAGCGAGTCGAAGGGGCGAAGGGCTGGATCCGATCCTGATCTTATCAGTAAAGATCAGCGAAAGTTTGATTCACTAAGCTATGTCGGTGGGATGAGTTTTTTTAACTCACTTAGATTCGGTGAGTGAGTTGTGGGCGATTTACTACGTATTTACGTATATTGCGCGACTAGAGATGTTATCGTATGATGACTCGGTCTACCTTTATTTCTAACCCATAACCCCTAACATAAATGAATTATACAATGAAATTGGTAATGCGCCTCGCTGCAATTGCGGGCCTTGCCCTCTCCGTCCACGCCACCACAGCTTCTGCAAATCTGGTCAAAGTTATCTTTTTGGGTGGCCAGTCAAACGCGGTCGGGCAAGGAGACAACGCGGGGCTTCCGATCAGTCCGGTCAATCTGCAGCTTCCACAGGATGACGTGCTGTTTTACTATACGGGCGGCCCAGGTCTGACCACCCTCCGTCCAGGCAGCGGAGGCGTCACCATGGGATCCGAGGCTAAATTTGGCGTGGAGGTCACCTTTGGTCGCGAGATTGCCGATGCATCCCCTTCGGTGACCTATGCGATCATCAAACACGCCGAGAGTGGCACCGCTTTGTATAACGACTGGGCACCGGGAACCGGCCCCAGTTACACGGTTTTCCGTAACACCGTTGCTGCCGGACTGGCCGCCCTCCAGAATGCCGGGTATACCACCGAGATCGTCGGGATGCTCTGGCACCAGGGAGAAAGCGATGCCCTCGAAGGGCAGCAGGCCAACTATGCGAACAATCTTACGGCCTTCATTGCGGACATCCGAAGCCATTACGGTGCCAACCTTCCATTCTTCATTGGCGAGATTCGACAGAACGGCCCGGCTTATATGACTGTTGTCAATGCGCAGGCCGCCATTGCTGCCGCGGATCCTTTTGCACGCTTCGTCCCTGCTACCGACCTGAGCTTCTATGACTTATTCCATTTTGATGCGGCAGGAATGATTACCTTGGGTGAGCGATTCGCGACCGCATTTTTGGATCTCGTATCCAATGACCCAGGAAGTGATGTGACGATCGCCCCCGCGTTTTTGGATCTCGTATCCAATGACCCAGGAAGTGATGTGACGATCGCCCCCGCGTTTTCCGGGTCCTTTACGGCAGTCAGTAGTGCCTCGGATTCGGCCTACGAAGGTGACCAGAGTGGATCGGATCTGATTAATGGGCTCACCGCGACAGTGGCAAGTGTAGGATGGACCGACGGCGGCGGTGCAACGCTGCCCGAACTGAACGACGGCATTCATGGAGCCTTTCCTGGAGGTAACGCCGAAGGCACTTGGTCGAATGAAGGTGCCATTGCTGAATACGACTTGGGCGCAAATGCAGCAGGTTATGACATCACCTCGATCCAATCGATCGCATCCTGGGCTGACTCGGGGTTCGGCAATCAGGTATGGACGGTGGAGGTGAAGCCGGTCGGTGGCAGCTACGTCCTTCTCGCGACGGTTGATTATACACCGCTCAATAACGCCGCGGGCGCAACCAAGGTCAATCTGACGGGTTTGGATGCCACGGGGATCGAATCTATCCGCTTCACGGCGGGTTCCACTGATGGCAAGTCCGTTGGAAACGATTTTGTCTTCCGCGAGATTGACGTTGAAGGCACCGTCACTCCTGTCCCACCCGCTGCGACGATCGAGTCCGGTTTTTCCGGATCCTTTACTGCTGTCAGTGATCCTTCGGACTCGGCCTACGAGGGCGACCAAAGTGGATCGGATTTGCTCAATGGGCTCACCGCGACGGTTGCAACGGGCTGGAACCTCACCAACGGCTCAACGGTGGCCGAATTGAACGACGGCATTCATGGAGGCTTTCCCGGAGGGGACGCCGAGGGGACATGGTCGGATGAAGGTGCCATTGCTGAATACAACTTAGGCCCCAATGCAGCTGGTTATGACATCACCTCGATTCAATCGATTGCTTCCTGGGCGGATTCGGGATTTGGCAATCAGGTGTGGACGGTGGAGGTGAAGCCAGTGGGGGGCAGCTACACCCTTCTCGCAACGGTTGATTATACCCCGCTCAATAACGCCGCGGGCGCAACGAAGGTCAATCTGACCGGCCTGGATGCCACGGGGATCGAATCTATCCGGTTCACCGCAGGTTCCACTGCGGGTAACTCCGCTGGAAATGATTTCGTCATCCGCGAGATTGACGTGGAAGGTGCTGCGACTCCTACCCCCTCCGATGTGACGATTGAGTCCGGTTTTTCCGGATCCTTTACTGCAGTCAGTGATCTTTCGGATTCGGCCTATGAGGGTGACCAGAGCGCATCGGATCTCATCCATGAGCTCACAGCGACTGTCGCAACTGGCTGGAACCTAACCAACGGCTCAACGGTGGTCGAACTGAATGACGGCATTCATGGAGGCTTTCCCGGAGGGGACGCCGAGGGGACATGGTCGGATGAAGGTGCCATTGCTGAATACAACTTAGGCCCCAATGCAGCAGGGTATGACATCACTTCGATTCAATCGATTGCTTCCTGGGCGGATTCAGGGTTCGGCAATCAGGTATGGACCGTTGAGGTGAAAACAGTGGGTGGCAGCTACGTCCTTCTCGCAACGGTTGATTTTACCCCGTTCAATAATGCCGCGGGCGCAACGAAGGTCAATCTGACCGGCCTGGATGCCACAGGGATCGAATCTATCCGCTTCACCGCAGGTTCCACTGCGGGTAACTCCGCTGGAAATGATTTCGTCATCCGCGAGATTGACGTTGAAGGCACCGCGACTCCCAACGCAGCAGTGACGATCGACGCAGGTTTTTCAGGGTCCTTTACGGCAGTCAGTGATCCTTCGGATTCGGCCTATGAGGGTGACCAGAGTGCATCGGATTTGCTCAATGGGCTCACTGCGACCGTCGCAAGTGTAGGATGGACCTCCGGCGGTGGTGCAACGCTGACTGAGCTGAACGACGGCATTCATGGAGCGTTTCCTGGAGGGGACGCTGAAGGCACTTGGTCGAATGAAGGTGCCATTGCTGAATACGACTTGGGCGCAAATGCAGCAGGTTATGACATTACCTCGATCCAATCGATCGCATCCTGGGCTGACTCGGGGTTCGGCAATCAGGTGTGGACGGTGGAGGTGAAGCCGGTGGGTGGCAGCTACGCCGTTCTCGCAACGGTGGATTTTACTCCGTTCAATAATACAGGGGGCGCAACGAAGGTCAATCTGACCGGCTTGGATGCTACAGGTATCGAATCCATCCGGTTCACGGCGGGTTCCACTGCTGGTAACTCCGTTGGAAACGATTTCGTCATCCGCGAAATTGACGTGGAAGGCGCCGCGACTCCTGAGCCGCTCCGTATCATGTGCCTCGGTGACTCGCTCACGGTCGGCTACACCGACAACCCGAACTGGACGCACCCCTTTAAGTTCGGCTATCGCAGTGGACTCTACACCCGCCTCACGAACGCCGAGTATAACTTCCAGTTTGTCGGTGCCTCGACCGAGCCCTGGGACGGCAGCTCCGGTGACCCGACCAACGGCGGCACCTACACGCCCGCGTTTGATCTACGCGACTTCGGTCAGGACGGCCACCGAGGATATGGTGGTCAGGCTATCTGGGACAATGTTGACGGATTCATCGCTGCCGACAACCCGGACGTGATCTTGCTCTTGATCGGCATCAACGGCTTAGGTAGCGGTAGTCAGACAGCATTGAACAATCTGGTGGACAGTATTGTGACAACTGCTCCGGATGTGCACTTGATTGTAGCGCAAACCTCGCCGCTCGTCAGCTTCGACCAGACACTATACGATTACAACGTCTACATCCGCGACACCCTCGTGCCGACTTACGCTGGTAATGGCCACAAGGTAAGCACCGTCGACCTCTATACACCCTTCCTCGTTGATCCGAATAATTACGCCTCCGCCATCAAGCCCGGTGTGCTGTCCAACAACATCAACCACCCAGACAACACGCACTACGAGCTGATGGCACAGGAATGGTTTGAGGGGATCCAGGCGCTTGATTTCGACTCTGATAATTTTGATTCCTGGATATCTGATCCCGCCTTCGGTCTCGCTGTTGCCGACCAAGACTTCGCCGATGATTCTGACGGTGACCAGCTCGGTAACGGGATCGAAGCATGGTTCGGCACCCATCCGGGGCAGTTCAACACAGGGCTGACTAGCATTGCCACCGATGGGACCACCACCACCTTCACTCATCCACAGAACGCCACCTTGCCGGGCGATCTGACTGGCTACTACGAGTGGTCGCCCAATCTGGTCGACTGGTATCTCAGCGGCAATGGCCCAGATGGGGGAAGTACCGTCACTTTTTCCACCAACACCATCGGCACCACCACCACGGTGACCGCCACGGCCAGTGAGGGGCTTGATAGAATCTTCCTACGCGCCGGGGTCAGCCAGAATTGAGCCAGGCATTTTCTTTCTGGCCCGCCATCCTTTCTGGCCCGCCATCACTAGGCAGTGATGGCGGGCCAAGTCGTCCGGCGAAAAGAGGGCAGGGGCTCGCTACGTATTTACGTATATTGCGCGATTCGAGATTTTATCGTATGATGCGATCTGTCCTTCTTATAAAAACCCCCAATGAAAATGAGTGATACAACAAATTTAACGATGGGCCTCGCTGCAATTGCTGGCCTTGCCTTCACCGCCATCTCCGCCCACGCGGCGGTGACGATCGACCCCGCGTTTTCGGGGTCCTTTACGGAAGTCAGTAGTGCCACAGACCAGGCCTACGACGGCGACCAGAGCGCATCGGATCTCATCCATGAGCTCACCGCGACTGTCGCAACTGGCTGGAACCTCACCAACGGCTCAACGGTGCCCGAACTGAACGACGGCATTCATGGCGTTAGTTTCGCGGCCGCAGGCAATAGCGCCGAAGGCACTTGGTCGGATGAAGGTGCCATTGCTGAATACGACTTGGGCGCAAATGTAGCAGGTTATGACATTACCTCGATCCAAGCGATCGCGTCCTGGACTGACTCGGGGTTCGGGAATCAGGTATGGACGGTGGAGGTGAAGCCGGTGGGTGGCAGCTACGCTCTTCTTGCAACGGTTGATTTTACACCGTTCAATAATACTGGGGGTGCAACGAAGGTCAATCTGACCGGCTTGGATGCTACAGGTATCGAATCCATCAAGTTCACGACGGGTTCCACTGATGGCAACTCCAATGGAAACGATTTCGTCTTCCGCGAGATTGACGTTGTAGGCGCCGCGAATGGCCCCGATGTCGTCGCTCCAATGATCAATAACCTGAGCCCCGCGGATGAGGCGGGCAATGCCCCAGTGGGCAACAATCTGGTGGTGACCTTCGACGAGGACATCACTATAGGCACAGGCAACATCACGATCAAGAATCTCGACGCGCCCTCCGAAACGGCAATCCCCGTCGGTGACGCCCAGATCTCAATCTCCGGTGCGGTCTTGACGATCAATCCTAGCTCGAATCTCGATCCTGGCACCAACTACGCCGTCCAAATCGCTGCCACCGCCATCACGGACGCCACCGGCAACCCTTTTCTCGGTATCCTTGACGACACCACATGGAACTTCACCACCAACGCAGCGGTGACGATTGACGCCGGTTTTTCAGGGTCCTTTACGGCAGTTAGTAGTGCCACAGAGTCGGCCTACGAGGGCGACCAGAGCGCATCGGATCTCCTCCACGGGCTCACCGCGACTGTCGCAACTGACTGGACGATCTCCAACGGCGCATCACCCTCGGAACTGAACGACGGCATTCATGGAGGCTTTCCCGGAGGGGACGCCGAAGGCACTTGGTCGAATGAAGGTGCCATTGCTGAATACTATTTGGGCGCAGATGTACTCGGCTATGACATTACCTCGATCCAAGCGATCGCGTCCTGGGCTGACTCGGGCTTCGGGAATCAGGTGTGGACGGTAGAGGTGAAGCCGGTGGGGGGAAGCTATACCCTTCTCGCAACAGTTGATTTTACACCGTTTAATCATACTGGGGGCGCAACGAAGGTCAATCTGACTGGCTTGGATGCCACCGGTATCGAATTCATCAGGTTCACGGCGGCTTCCACTGGCGGTAACTCCGCAGGAGACGATTTTGTCTTCCGCGAGATCGACGTTGTAGGCGCCGCGACTCCCGCGGTGACGATCGACGCCGCGTTTTCAGGGTCCTTTACGGCAGTCAGTAGTGCCACAGACCAGGCCTACGATGGCGACCAGAGCGCATCGGATCTCCTCCACGGGCTCACCGCGACTGTAGCAACTGGCTGGACGATCTCCAACGGCGCATCACCGTCGGAACTGAACGACGGCATTCATGGAAGCTTTCCCGAAGGGGACGCCGAAGGCACTTGGTCGAATGAAGGTGCCATTGCTGAATACGACTTGGGCGCAAATGCAGCAGGTTATGACATTACCTCGATCCAAGCAATCGCGTCCTGGAGTGACTCGGGGTTCGGGAATCAGGTGTGGACGGTGGAGGTGAAGCCGGTGGGTGGCAGCTACGCCCTTCTCGCAACGGTTGATTTTGCACCGTTCAATAATGCTGGGGGCGCCACGAAGGTCAATCTGACCGGCTTGGATGCCACAGGGATCGAATCCATCCGATTCACGGCGGGTTCCACTGGCGGTAACTCCGCAGGAGACGATTTTGTCTTCCGCGAGATTGACGTTGTAGGTGAGTTGAGCTCTGACAATTTTGATTCTTGGATCTCGGATCCCGCCTTCGGTCTCGCTGTCGACGATCAGGACTTCGCCGATGATCCTGACGGTGACCAGCTTGGTAACGGACTCGAGGCATGGTTCGGTTCCCACCCAGGGCAGTTCAACGCAGGGCTGGCTAACATTTCCACCGCTGGGAACATCACCACCTTCACTCACCCACAGAACGCCACGGTGCCGGATGATCTAACTGGCTACTACGAGTGGTCGCCCAATCTGGTCGACTGGTATCTCAGCGGCAATGGCCCGGATGGGGGAATTACCGTCACTTTTTCCACCAACACCATCGGCACCACCACCACGGTGACCGCCACGGCCAGTGAGGGGCTTGATAAAATCTTCCTGCGCGCTGGGGTCAGCCAGAATTAAGCTAGGCACTGCGACTTCTTTGGGGATACTATTTTACGATTTCATGTAGAGACTTTCATTATTTAATTATGAAACATACGAAACAACCTAACCCGCGCCGACAAAATGATTTTTTTGGGAGCGCCCTTAAGATGAGTCAGGTGCTGGTGCTTAGCTTCCTGTGTTTCACCACAAGCATCTTCGCTGGAGAATCCACCATACAGACCATTCTACTTTGGCCGGAAACTCCACCAGGCGCGAAGGCTGGGGATGCGGAGTTGTCATCCGCCACCGCAACTGCGATCCAAAACGGTTCATATCAAGTTCCCAATGGCAATCGTCACAATACTCGCGTGCCGTCAATCGATGTCTATCTGCCGCACGAAGAGGACGCAAGTGGTGTCGCAATGGTGATCTTCTGCGGTGGCGGTTATGGTGCTGTTTGCATCGGAGTCGAGGGGATGCCGATGCAGCAGTTTTTGAACGACAAGGGAATCGCTGTTTTTATGGTCAGCTATCGTTGTAGTCCTTTCAATCATCCGATTCCTTTGTGGGATGCGCAACGCGCACTACGTATTGTCCGTAGTCGGGCCAAAGAGTTTGGTGTGGATCCCACTAAAATCGGTGCAATGGGATTCTCTGCCGGAGGGCATGAAGTATCCACATTGAGCGTTCATTACGATGAGCCGTTTGGATACCAGCCGATTGATGCGATTGATGCAGTCAGTGCGCGTCCCGACTTTACCTGCCTGATCTACCCATTGATTTCGATGAGAAAAGAGCTCACGCATGCGGGCAGTTCTCTCCATCTACTCGGCGCGGATCCTTCTGAGGCATTGCGCGCCATGCTGTCCAATGATGAGCAGGTGGACCAGCAAACACCGCCGGCATTCCTCGTTCAGGGCACGAATGATCGGGTGGTAAAGCCGGAAAATTCAAAGCGTTACCATGAGGCCTGCAAACAGAATGGAGTGCCCACGAAACTAGTCCTCCTCGAAGGTGGTATGCATGGCCCCGCATTACTTGACGGCCAACCCACAATCCGTAATGCCAAGGATTCGTATGCCGATTCAATGGTCCAATGGATTAACGATCTGCTTGGTCACTGAAAAATTGTATCGTGGCGTCAGCTGTTAAGGTCGCATCCGTCACAAACCCGAAACCGTCTCTCGCCTTGACCATGCGAAAAGCGATTTCCTCTCTATAAAAAACATGAATGGTATTCTTAAATCAACTTTGGTAGGTGTCCTGCTAACAGTCACGAGCTTAGTGACTCACGCAGCAGGAAATTTTCTCACACCACCTGAACTCTGGGATGACTACGACCCGGACAAGGGCGAATTTAAAGAAGAGATCGTCAAGGAAGAGACGAAGGACGGAATCTATTACAAAGAGTCTTACATTAGTGCCTATGTGCTTGATCATGAAATACGCGTCTTCTGTAAATACAGTGTTAAAGAAGGCGCAATGAATGCGCCGGGTCTTTTGGATGTGCATGGTTGGCATGGCGCACCGAGAATTCCCAAAGACTATGTAAACGAGGGTTGGGCGGTGCTGGCTCATGACTATGCGGGTGAGCTTAATAATCAGCACTACACGAAATACCCGGAAGAACTTTCACATGGCAATATGAAGCGGCAGCCAGTATGGACGAAGTATAGAGATGGAACGTCGATAGCCGATCCCAAAGAGGCATCCGATTATATCTGGAGTGCCATTCAGCGCAGGGCTTTAAGTTTTCTGCTTACACAGAAGGAGGTCGATGCGACACGTATCGGAGCCAAGGGGTTTTCCTACGGCGGAACAATTATGTGGAATCTGGGGATGGACTCACGTGTAAAGGCGATTGTTGCCTACTTCGGTATTGGCTGGAATACGTATTATCGTGGTAGTCGTGTCTGGAAATACAACACCCCCTACATAAATCCGGAAAAAACTCAGGGCGAGGCAGTCTTCTTAGCGAGCCTTGCCCCACAGGCGCATTCTCCCTATATCACCGCTGCGACTCTTTGGTTAAACGGTTCAAATGACCATCACGGGGGCCACGAGAGAGGTCCGGACAGTTTTGCAATGTTCAAGCCTGGCATCCCATGGGATTATGCGGTTCAGGCACGAGGTCACCACAATACAGAAAAACTGGGGGATGACTGCAAACTGTGGCTCGAAAAACATGTATTAGATAAAGATATCTTTTGGCCTGAACGTCCACATTCTGAGCTCAAGCTGGGGAGCGATGGTGTCACTGAGATTCATATTACTCCCGCAAGTCCAGAGCGTATCAAAGAACTTCAGGCTTACATATGCCTGAAAACTCCAAACAATATTGAGAGGAACTGGCGCGATGTAGAATCAGTTCGAAAAGGAGATACCTGGATTGCAAAACTTCCAGTCGTAAACGTTAACGACTATGTTTTCTCCTATGCAAATATACGCTATACGAATGATTGTGTTATCTCCTCGGATTTTGAAGCCGCCATTCCAACGGAATTAGGAAATGCGATTGCGACGGAGAAAAAGTCCAATCTGATTCCAGAGGGGGTAGGGCAGTGGAGCCTGGTCGCACCAGCTGAAGGTCCTCAAGGCATTAAAGGGTTTCGCTCAATAAATAATCGTTTGGGTATTTCTACTACACAGTTTTCCGACGCCAAATACAGTGCTCCCCATGGGGCAGAGTTGAGTTTCATGTTCTATTGCACCCAACCTCAGCAGGTCGTTCTAGCTGCCAATAAATGGTTTGCAGTCGATGTTGATATTACTGCTGCCGATACATGGCAGACTAAAACCCTCAAGATCGACGAATTAAAGATTCGGCACGACGGCAGGAGTCTGGGGGACTGGTCAGAGGTCAAAAAAATCGAAATCAAATCTCAGGAGGGTTCGGACCTGAGCAAGGTTGTCTTTGCTAGATTCAAGTGGACCACTCCCGTGTCTAAATAGGCAGAAGCAGATGCCCTGAGCCGTTATTAACTGGCGCATTAAGTCAGTGTGATTATAGTGCGCTCGTTCTATCTGGGCAGTGCATGGAAGCGGAGTGATTCGTGTGTCCGCAAGGTTTCGTCCCTTTTACGTATTTACGTATATTGTGCGATTGGTGTTTTTGTCATACCATAGCGCGCGTCGCAGCCAGTGGGATTCGTTTAGCTGAAGGGCGCAAGGTGGTGCATGAAGTTTATTCTTAAACTGATGACTTCAGGGACCCTTTAAGATCGTGGGATGAAGAATATGAATAACATAGCATTTATAATGGTGATTGTCGGTCTGCTAGGCTCGGTTGCATTCGCAAAAGACAGTTCGGCTGTAGAGGTTGCGGAGGCGTCACTTTACGCGGGATTCGTGACTCCCGCAGATGACTGTCGGCCGCGCACCTGGTGGCACTGGATGGATGATAACGTGACTCAATATGGTATCACCAAAGACCTGGAGGCGATGAAAGAGATCGGCCTGAAAGGCGCACAGATTTTCTATATCGGAGGAAATGCGGCATCGGAAGGGGAACTGTCGATGTTGTCACCCGCTTGGCTGGATGCGGTGGAGCATGCCGCGAAAGAATGCGACCGTTTGGGACTTCGATTGGGTTCAACCAGTGCGGCGGGTGTTTCGGGGTCTGGTGGCCCATGGATCAGCCCGGAGCTGTCTATGCAGGAGCTGGCATGGCGCGATGTAATGGTTAAAGGGCCGCTGAAAGGGGAGATCAAATTGCCGAAGCCGCGCGAAACATTGGGCTATTATCAGGACATCGCTGTGTTAGCGTTTCCGGCGATCGCGGGAGATGCAACCCCTGTTTCCGCGCTCCGCCCGAAAGTTTCTTCTAATCTTAAAGATGTCGATTGGGCAGCAGCGATTGATGGAGATCCGGAAACGTTCATTGAACTGCCACCGACAACTCCTTCCGGACATGGTCCTATTCATGTTAGCTTTGAGTTTGAGAATCCGGTGAAACTCAGCTCTTTGGTCATACAGTTATTTGAGCAATGCAGCAATCGCAGCGTGAAGCTTTCCATTAGTGAGGATGGTCAGACATGGCGCCCGATTGCCTCCGCCTCTTGCCGCCGCGGTCATGTGCCAGCGGGGCGTGAAGAGCTGATCGAAGGCTTTCGCTCTCGCGAAAGTCGTTTCGCGAAACTCGAATTCACAGGCAGTCATTCGCGCGAAGCGACTAGGCTCTATGAGTTGAATTTCCAGTCGGCACGTTTGCAAAGAATTCACGCCAAAGCGGGGCGTGGCAGTGCGCGTCCGGATCTGTCGAACCCGTCCAAACAAAGTATTCCCCAAGAGGAACAGATTACACTGGATTCGATTATTGATTTGACCGATCAGTTGCAGTCGGACGGAACGCTTGTGTGTGACTTGCCGGTGGGGAGCTGGACGATTTTGCGCATTGGTCATACAGCAAAAGGCAATAAGGTTTCGCCTGCATCCGGGGCTGCTGAGGGCTTGGAGGTGGATAAGCTGAGCGCGGCGGCGATGGAACACAACTTCCACGAAGGTGTGCTGGGGCACTTGACGGATCGGTTTGGGGCGTTGACTGGAGATGCGTTCAATTGTGTGACGGTCGATAGCTGGGAAGCGGGGTGCCAGACGTGGACAAAAGATTTTGCCGAACAATTCCAGCAACTGCGTGGATATTGGAACCGAAAATGGCTGATTACAGTTACCGGCCGGATAGTGGGTGACTTGGATTTGACCGAGCGCTTTTTATGGGATTACCGCCGAACCGTCGCCGACTTGTTGGTTGATCAATATTACGGAACGCTGAAACGGTTGTGTAACGAGCGCGGCATTTTGCTGGAAGGTGAAGCGCCGGGCACCGGTATACCAACCATCGCAGATGGGATTCAGTCGTTGGGTATGATGGATATTCCGCAGGGTGAATTCTGGATTGGCGGCGCACCGCATCCCGACCAGCCGAACTGGGTAGGGGGCAATGATAATACCAAAGAACCTGCTTCAGCCGCTCACGTTTACGGTAAAGAAATCGTATCCTGCGAGGCCTTTACCTCGTTCGGCCATCATGATGGGTGGACCCAGTATCCTTCCAAACTCAAGCCCATCGGCGACCGTCAGTTTTGTAAGGGTATGAATGAGATGGTATTTCATCGCTTTGCGCATCAGCCGGATGACCGTTTCCCCGGCCAGTCGCTGGGCCAGTTTGGGCTGAACTTTGACCGCACGCTGACTTGGTGGAAGCCCGGTCGCGCGTGGGTTGATTACCTGACTCGCAGTCAGTATATGCTACGCCAAGGACGTTTCTTTGCCGATGTCTGTTACTATTACGGCGAAGATTCACCCAACAGTGCCTTTTATTATGTGCCGAAGCAGCTCGATCCTCGCAAGATGATGAAGCCAGTGCTGCCCGAGGGCTATGATTATGACGTGTGCGACTGGACGACCTTCGCCACGATGAGCGTCGAAGACGGGTTCGTTGTGCTGCCCTCTGGCATGCGTTACCGCTATTTGGTGCTGCCGCAAGGGGCGCGTTACACCCCGAAAGCACTGGAGAAAGTTGCGGAGCTGGTTCAGGCCGGCGCCACGGTGATTGGCTCCAAGCCGACTCGCTCCCCGTCGATGAACGATTATCCGCGAGCGGACCTAAAGATTCAGCAGTTGGCTGCTGAGCTTTGGCCGGATGCGGTCGGCCCCGGAGAACGCCGGGTCGGCAAAGGCCGGGTCATCACCGGTAAATCGTTTGAGACGATTTTCAAAGAGGATGCGCTATCGCCCGATTTTCTGGCTGGCTCGGGTTTGGCTGACAGCGAAGTTCGCTATATTCACCGCAAGCTGCCGTCCGGCGAGATGTATTATGTATCGAACCAAAAAGAGCGGCTTGAAGAGCTGACGCTACAGTTCCGCGTGACTGGGCTTGTTCCAGAGGCGTGGGACCCGGTGACGGGCAAAAAGTCGGAGTTGGTCATGTTTCAGGACAACGGAACGTCGACGACTGTGTCTTTACGGATGATGCCGTATGATGCGCAATTTATTATTTTTAAGACATCGGGCGAAGCCAAAGACTGTGTCACGGAGCTAGTGCAGGATGGCAAGCGAGTGCGTAGCTTGACTCAACAGGTCACAGTTGCAACAGAGCTCAGCCCAACAATTCGCACGTGCGCCAATGGCGATGCGGAATTGTGTGTCTGGGAATCGGGCGAATATGCGGTGAGCTTCCAGAACGGCGGCACAACAAAGGTCACGGTTGCCGACTTGCCGACGCCGGCAACGGTGCTGGGCAGTTGGTCGGTTTCTTTCCCTGAAAAGCGTGGCGCACCGGAAGGGGAGGTCGTTTTTGATACGCTGGAATCCTGGACGCAGCGTCCGGAAGAGGGGATCAAATATTTCTCCGGCACGGCAAGCTACCGCAAAGCGATCACACTGGATGCGGCGCGTTTGAAGAAGGGACGTCGTGTGGTTTTGGATCTCGGCGCAGTCAGCCATTTGGCCGAGGTGTTTGTGAATGACCAGCCGCTGGGCGTATTGTGGAATGCGCCGTTTCGGATCGACATCACCGATGCGGCGAAAGCTGGAGCCAACATGGTGGAGGTGCGCGTGACCAATGTTTGGAAAAACCGTCTGATCGGCGACGCTAAACTCCCTGAGGCTGAGCGGACGACGTGGACGGCTTATCCATTTTATAAAAACGAGCCAGACGCACCATTGATGGAGTCGGGGTTGTTGGGGCCAATTCGCCTGTTGAGCGCCGAGCCTATATCAGTTAATGGGTTACGATAATAAATCTATGAAGCGACTTACTACAATAATGATGGCACTGATCATCACCAGTCTCAGCAGCTTAACTGGGAGCACAGTGGATCACTTGCGTTGCGAGTATCTGGTCAATCCGGAGGGCATTGATGTGCTCCATCCCCGTTTGAGTTGGGTCATCCTCGGAAAGAATGAAGGCGGAAGCCTGAAGGCTGAAAGGGGAGTGCGGCAAAGCGCTTACCGGATTCTTGTGGCCTCATCGCCCGACCTGCTTAAACGGAACCAAGGGGACGTTTGGGACAGTGGCGTCGTTCAGAGCGATCAGTCGATTCAGGTGGAATACGCAGGGCAATCGCTCAAATCAAACACTCTCTATTTCTGGAAAGTGTGGATCAAGCAGTCCGACGGTGCCGAAGCTGAAAGTGAAACTGCCAGATGGTCGATGGGGCTGCTGGAGCTTGCTGATTGGAAGGCTGAGTGGATCGGGTTAGACAAAACGCCGGAAAATAAGCCGGAATATCGCGCTGCGCTGGAGGGGAAAAACCCGAAACTGGTGATCTCAAAGGCGATCTATGGTGTGCTGGAAGATCCGGCCAAACAGATGGATTTGAAGGAGATACTGCAGGAATATGTGGATGCCGGAAATCTACTGGTAACGCCAAGCAACGATCTCGCTGGCAGAGATCCGGCATACGGGACGAAAAAAAAGTTACAGCTCGAATATACGGTCGATGAGCGTCGGGTTAAAACCACGATTTTGGAGAACACCGAATGGGATTTGTCGATTGGACGGAAACGGAAACAGTATCTTCCGTCTCCCTATTTGCGCAAGGAGTTTGCGGTTCGTGCGGCGGTGAAACGGGCGGTGGTTTATGCCACCGCGCAGGGTGTTTTGGAGATGCATTTGAACGGAGAGCGCGTCGGCGATGAATACTTCATGCCGGGCTGGACTGATTACCGTAAGCGGATCTATTATCGCGCTTACGATGTAACAAACATGCTGAAGGCTGGGTCGAACGTGATCGGTGCGATTCTTGGCGACGGGTGGTTCCGCGGCAATATCAGCTGCATCGACCAGAATAAGTATGGCACTCGGCTGCGCCTTAAAGCACAGCTACACATCGACTATGCCGATGGGAAATCGGAAGTCATCGGTTCGGATGAAAGTTGGAAGGCGTCCTATGGTCCGATCATTGAGTCGGATATGCAGGCGGGCGAGCTATATGATGCCCGACGTGAAATGCCCGGCTGGAATCGCCCCGACTTTGATGGCAGTCATTGGTCGTCGGTCGTCACTGGTTCGAATCTGAACCCGCCACTAGAGGCGTATCCCGGTGCTCCGGTTCGCTGCACTGAAGAGCTCCCGACACTTGAGCTTACGGAGCCGGTCCCTGGTCACTATGTGTTCGACCTCGGGCAGAATTTTTCAGGCTGGATCCGGTTGAAAGTTAATGGCAATGCGGGCGATAAAGTAGTTATGCAGTTCGCCGAGATGCTGAAGGAGGACGGCACGGTTTATACCGCTAACCTTCGCTCCGCCCGGGCGATGGATACCTACATTCTCAAAGGCGGCGGCGAAGAGGTTTGGGAGCCGAGCTTCACGTTTCATGGATTTCGCTATGTTCAAATTAGCGGGCTTAAAAACAAGCCCGCAGCAGACGCGGTCACTGGAATTGTGGTTCATTCGGATGCCCCGGGGGCGAGCTCGTTCGAGTGCTCCAACCCGATGCTTAATAAGCTCTACAGCAACATTATGTGGGGGCAGCGCTCCAACTATTTGGAAGTGCCAACCGATTGCCCTCAGCGCGATGAGCGGCTCGGTTGGACCGGTGATACGCAGGTGTTCATTCGAACCGGTTGCTATAATCAGGATGTCTCCGCTTTCTTCACTAAGTGGATGATAGATCTAATGGATACGCAGAATGAACATGGACTATTCGGAAATCAGGCTCCGGTCTTCCATGGTCACGGTGCTGCGGCTTGGGCCTGTGCGGGGATCATCTCTCCATGGACTATCTATCATGTATACGGCGATACCAAAGTGATCGCAGATAATTACGATGCGATGGTCCGTTACATGGAGGCCTGCGGTAAAGACGGGCTTGGTGGCAGGAAAGCACATACCTGGGGTGACTGGTTGGCTCCGACTGGCCGCCCACCCACAGCATTAATCTCAACCGCTTACTATGCTTATACCACCAGCCTGATGGCTGAAATGGCGGAGGTGCTCGGTAAGACAGAGGATGCCGCCAAATACAATAAACAGTTCGAAGCGATTCGAGGTTATTTTCAGAAGACCTATGTGAACCCCGATGGCAGGATCGAGAGCAACCTCCAGACGGTTTATTGCATGGCCCTGAGTTTTAACCTGCTCACAGACAACCAACGCAAGCAGGCGGCAGCTCATCTGGTGGAGCGGATCGAGCAGCGGCATTACCATCTCTCAGTCGGATTCCTGGGGATGCCCATTTTGCTCCCCACGCTCACGGATATTGGGCGCAGCGATCTGGCGTATCGCCTGATTCAAAATACCACCTATCCATCTTGGGGATACTCTATCGAGCAGGGCGCGACCACTATTTGGGAACGTTGGAACAGTTACTCACATAAAGATGGTTTCGGTGACGTTGCTATGAACTCGTTTAATCACTATTCTCTGGGCTCCTGCGGCGAGTGGATGTTCCGTAGTATGTTAGGGATCGATAGCGACGGGGTCGGTTTCCGCAAAATTGTCATGAAGCCCGAACTAGGCGAAGGCATCACCTGGGCGAAAGGACATTACGATTCGATTCAGGGACGTATAAGCAGTGACTGGAAAAGAGAGGATGAAGCGTTCCTTTGGAATATCACCGTGCCGGCCAACACGACTGCGACGGTTTATGTGCCGGCGAAGGACGCTGCTGCCATTACCGAATCAGGGAACCCGGCGAGTCAGGCCGAAGGCGTGAAGTTTTTGCGCATGGAAGCGGGGCGGGCGGTGTACGAAGTCGCGTCCGGGGAGTATACGTTCCGCACCACCATCGGAATGCTAAGGCAGGCATCATGGCTCGGAGCGACTGAAAAGCCCGCTTCAAGCAACGGCGTTGCGATTGTGATCAAAAAGGCGCTCTACGGACAGAAGGGCAATCCGGCAAAGCAGGTTGATGTAACGAAGGAAATTCAGCAGGCCGTTGCCGCTGGAAATTACAGCGTCACCGCGGATAACGAGATGACAGGCCAAGATCCGGCTTTCGAAATTAAGAAAACGCTGGAGTTGGAGTATACGGTTGAAGGAAAGCTGTTCAGGCGGTCGGTTGCGGAAAATACGCAGGTTGATTTACTTGAAAACCCCAAGAATTAGGAGCGCTCTAAAAAGGCATAACAGTGAGCTGCTTCCGACACGTATCAATTCGGCTCAACGATTAAGGAGTCAGATCGGATAGTACTGTATTCGGTGTCCTGCACGGCGACACTTTCAGATCAAACGCTACAAATTTAAATAGAAACTTATGAAACATACAAAATACCTCAAACTATTGACGATGGGTGCGCTCGCGCTCTGTCTCCAATCGATTGCCGGCGCGGCGGATCAAGCCTGGGCTCGTTTTTCAGACGATGGTGCCCGGGTACTGGTCGATGCGGCCGGGATCTCTGAACTCTCCGGGGTTTCCTCGGCGGTCTTTCAGGTCCATGGCGCCAGTAAGCGTGTCGGCACACGCGGCTATCAGCTGATCGGTTCCGTGCGTCAGAGCGAATGCGCCACACCGTTTGGCCAAGCGATTGTCAGTCAGGCGACGTATCGTCAAAACGATTCGCCGTATCAGTATACGCTGACCTTGAAACAGTTGAAGGATTTGAAAGCGTTCACACTGCAGGGCGTCTTTCATAACTACAGCGATCAGGATGTGAAGCTGCAGAGCTTCGATCTGTTGGACACGCGCAAAGACTCCGGGGGCAGCATGCGCGTCGATAATGCTGCGGAGTGGTTAGTCACGCCACTCATGCAGGATAAGGATGCCGTGTCGTTGGCAAATGCCAAAGACCGCTACAATGAAGCAGCGATGCTCTATCGTCCCAACGGCGATGGATTACTCGTCGGCCCAGTCGGTCCTGCCGAAGCGTATACCTTGGTCCAGTTCCTTGATCAGGCTTTAGTCGCATCGGTCAATATGGACAGTGTGCTAGTGCGCGCAGGTGAAAGTCGCCGTAGTGAAGAGATGATATTTTCGTTCGAACCGTCCACCACGTCGACGGATCTCTGGACTCGCTGGGTCGCCACCACACACGGCGTTCGCCGCAACAAGGGCGCGGTTTACGGATGGTGCAGTTGGTATGACCGCACTACCAAAATTGATGCGGCACACGTGCTCGATGTGACCGAAACCATTGAATCTAACCCGAATACCTTCGGTAAGGGCATCATTCAAATTGACGATGGCTACCAGAAAATGGACGGCAACTGGAGCGCCAATGCGAAGTTCCCCGATGGTATGGCAGCCGTTGCCAAACGCATCCGCGAGTCCGGCAACATTCCCGGTGTATGGTTTGCGCCGTTGATGATCAACCCCGAGCACCCTTGGGGGATCGAGAATCCAGATGCGATTCAAACCAATGCCAAAGGCATCGCCAATTTCATGAATGCGAATCCGTTTCACCCTGCAGGTGCCAACTGGATAAATCCCGATCATCCTAAGTCCAAAAAGTTTCTCTTCAATATCATCAACGATGCCCGCGAGCGTGGCTTCGGTTATATCAAGATCGACTTTAACGGTATTGGCAGTCGCTTCGTCGATCCGACCAAAACACGTCTACAAGTCTTCCGTGATCTCTATACACTCTACCGTGAAGCAGCTGGCGAAGAAATGTATATCCTGTCCTGCCTCGGTTCACCGACGCGTGGCGTGATCGGCTTTATCGACGCCGCTCGTGTCGGCCCAGATTCACACCCGGCTCACTTTAACAAGTGCCTGAAGTCCGTCCTGCGCTTTCAAATCTACGACAACGTCTGGTGGCAGAATGATGCTGACGTGGCCTATCTGGCTCAGACTTTGCCGAGTCGCACACTCGGACCCACACCACAAGGGGAGGGCATGTGGAGGACTTGGCATAATGTCGTCGGTCTGGTCGGTGGCACTGCGATGACCAGTGAGCCGCTGAACAAGCCCGACGCGATCGAGAAATGGCGTAACTTCGAGATCATGCGCCCCGGTAGCCGTGAGCCAGCGAAGCTACTCACACTCGGGCAGACTCCGAACAACGAGATCTTCGGCTTCGCGGCACAGCGTCCGTATGGTGATTTCGCGGTTTACAATCTCTATAACTCCACCGAGGGAAAGATGGCGGTTACACTCGATTTCAAGACCGCTGGTTTACCTGTCGGCACGAAATGTGCGGTGTTTGATTTCTGGAGTAACAAGCTGGTCGGCTATGCACAGGATAGTTATACCGTCGCCGAGTTGAATCCGCTTTCGTCCAGTCTGTTGCGCTTCACACCGATTGTGGAATCGCAAGCAGGCCTGCCGATCTTGATTGGTTCCAACCTGCACCTCTCCATCGGTGCGACGGAGATCGACAACATTCGCCTAACTTCTTCCACTGTGGAAATCAATCTCAGCGATGCCGGCGCGCAAGAAGGCAGTCTGACGTTCTACAGCGAGCAATCGCTCAAAGCCGCAGGCTCTGAAAACTGTGAGGTCACTTCGGTCAAGAACCTCGGCGACAACATCTGGCAGGTCAATCTCACTTGTCGCCAGTGGGGCACCTCGCAGTCACTGAGTCTGAGTGTAGCGCCCTGATATGTGAGGTATGGCTTGCCGGAGGCGCGGGGTATTTGTATATCTGATTTTGATGAGTGATGATGGACAGTTGAATGAGCAGACGCTTCGAGCGCGCGATCTGTTTCGCGAGCGTTTACATGGCACTGCGCTTCAGCAACTCTTTGATTATTTGCCGGATGTCTATTTTGTCGCCAAAGACATGCAGGGTCGCGTGATGCTGGCGAATCAGTTAGCGGCGCGGATGTGTGGTTTTGAGCGGGAGTTGGATATGGTCGGTAAGACGGATT
>Ga0209223_10000378_pt1 | contig 51316 bp, 46 predicted proteins | sample COG_06_FD_184750 | JGI IMG/M metagenome (GOLD analysis project Ga0209223, IMG submission 184750) | Pelagic Microbial community sample from North Sea - COGITO 998_met_06 (SPAdes) (version 2) | ecosystem: Environmental > Aquatic > Marine > Neritic zone/Coastal water | place: Helgoland, sampling... | reverse complement strand
AACATTTTATAGGACAACTACAACAACCATCTTGTATTTTTTTAGTAGTATTCCAAAAAAATCCTATCATTAAACCTCTATAAACCGCAGGATTAAATTTAATAAATCTATCTTTTTCAGATTGATTCATAATATCTAATAATTTTAGTAAATCAATTTTAAAATGTGTATTAAAATCACTATTTATCATTGTTATTTTAAAATCAGAAACACATGCTTTTTGAATAAGTTCAATATTATTATCCAAACTATTATTTTCTTCATCTAAAAATACATTTTCCAGTTTTTTTAATTCTTCTAATAAATAAACACATGCAGTGAAACCATCTTCTTCTTCTTTAGCTCCTGTTAATGTAATTTGACCGTTATTAAATAATTTAATATTTACACATTTTCTATGTAATTCACCTTTTACTATAATCGAACAACTATTGTAAAAATTTTCATTTTCCTTTTTATTTTTTTGTCTTCCTTGTTTTTTTAATGAATTAGTTTCTAATAAATGTAAATTATTATACATTAATAAACAATCTTCATAATTATTTGTTTCAATAACATTTCCTAAAAATTTAATATATGTCTTTTTAAATTTTTTTGTATATATATCATCAAAGCGTAATACTAAATTTTCAATAACTAAACCCTGAATTAAATAATTATTATTTTTCTTAAAAATAAAATTATTAATTATGTTTTTAGCAACACTTATAACTACTCCCGATAAATTAATATTATTTATATTTTTGAATTTACACCATCCAGATTGTGTTGATATTACATAATTCGTTGGTTCAGGTATTTTTTTATTTTCTTTATTTTTTACAAAATCCATAAAATTCTGTAAATTTTCATCTATTTCAAAATCATCATTATTTTCATCTTTGTTTATATTAAAATCTTCATTTTTAATATTATATTTAGCATCATTAATTTCATTAATATCATCAAAAATATGATTTTTAGATTTAATTAATTCTGTCATAACATATATAATTGAATTAAAGTCTTTAAATACTAATTATTCATTTTTTTATATTTTTTTAAAAAAATATAAATTAAATAAATTAAATAAATTAAATAAATAAAAAAATAAAAATTAAATAAATTAAATAAATTAAATAAATAAAAAAATAAATAAATAAAAAAATAAATAAATGTTTTTTATTATTGAATATATTACAATTGAATATATTACAATTGAATTAGTTAAATTAGAAATAATTATTTTAACAATATTTTCTATGTTAAATTAAATTTAAATTATTCTAAATCACTTAACATTTCTGATTTTTCATCTTTTAAATAGCATTTAGCACGTGCATAGCCAGGCATACAATCGTATCCATGAATATCAGCATAAATATCTTCCTCTTCAGTTTCGTTTAAAGGACTCATCATAGTTTTACAATCTTGTAAAAAATTATAATTTTCCATGTTTTGACAATCTGTAAATTTGTCACTTTCATTAATATCTCTTCCTGGTAAAATTCTATTAATTTCTTTATTAGACCTTAAATTACATATTGCTCTGCTTTTTAAAGGATTACTTGTTCCATCATTATTATAGCAATCGCCTTCTTTACCTTTTAAAATTACTTGTGCACCAGCAGATTTATTATAATAACCATTTTGTTTTAAATTAGCTTTCATTTGTACTGGCATATATGAATTGCACATTGTATCCATGTCTAATGTATGATTAATACAACCTGTACTATATGTACCTTCATCGCTATAATCAACTCCATTAAATGTCATATTCGCACATGTTAATTTATATTTTTTTTTTGATGTATCAGAAGGATATGTACAATCTTGTAAAGTTCCTACACCATAATCTTTACTATTATTAGTATCTACACAAACAGCTCCATAATCAATATTTTTATTAATACAAGAATTAGGATTAGCAAAACTTTCTACTACTTTTAAATTCATTTGATTATTAAGAAAATAAGAATGAATCATTAAAAAAATAAATAATAATATAATTGTAATTAATAAAATAGAATTATATTTCATCTAATATTGTAAAAGATATTAATTTTTATTTAAATAAATAATTAATAACTCCATTGAGTATCATTAAATGGAGAAATTACATCAGTTGATAATTTTTGATTAGCACTACTATTTTTATTCATTTTACAGAACTCCTTAGGACCACAATAAGCTGATTTAGGTTTAATAACTTGTCCTTCTGGTTTTTTTCCATAACAATTTACACCAAAACGCAATTCAGGGTTTGAAAAATAACCACCATTTAACCCTGGTTTTCCGCAATATTTATCTGAATTTTCTAAAAATTCATCTTCTTCCATTAAACTATCATAATAACATTTCTGAACAGGATAAAAAGCATTTTGACCCTCGGTCCATCCATAAGAACACCAATTAGCTCCATTATTATAAGCATTTGTTACTTCATTTTTAGTAGCTAATCTTGCTCCATAAGATGAACATTTACATTTACTTTGTTCATAACTATAATCTTGATTTGATATATGGAAAACTTGGTCTTTTTTAAAAAATCCTCCCATTTTTTCAGTAGTTTTCTTAGGTTTTTCTACTTTAATAATTGGTTTAGGAATGGGTTTTTCATAAACTAAACAAACTTCTTTATTAGTACTAAATAAATAATCTTTAAAACTTCTTTTTTCAAAACATTGAATATTTGAATAATTATAATAATTAACACCTACATAAATAATAAATAAAATAACTAATATAACAAAGCAAATAATTAAAATTTTTGTAATATCAAGACCGCCTTTTTTAGAAGAATTCATATTAGAATTTGATTTCGATGTATTTAATGAATAAGACATATATATTAATATAATTTTTTTTTTATTTATTAATTCTAAATTTATTTACATTTAATTACATTTATTTACATTTAGATCTGCATGTAGATCTGCATTTTCATTATTTCTTTTTTTTATATAACAATATGTAAGCATTAGTAAATATTCTATTTTTATTTGTTTCTATATCAAATTCACTTATTTCATCATCATTCATTAAAAACCATTTATTATTATTTTTAATAATTGAATAATAATGACCAAAATTCATAGTCCCATTATGACATATAATTCCAATTAAATTATATAAACATTTATAATTATCATATCCTAAACAATATTTACTAAAATCTAAATTCTTAATTGGAAATGAATAATAATGATTATTTTTTTTTAAAGCATTATTATATTTTTTTAAAGTAATAAATAAATATTTAGGAGAATTTACTATTTTTACGCTTTTACAAACTTTATATTTTTTATTTGTTTTATCATCAAATAAACCAGAATCAAGATTTTCATTTTTAAAAAATAAGTCTAAATTTTCAACTAAATTATTTCCCGAAAATTCCAATGTTAAGTTATTAAAATGCTCATATTTTTTAGATATTATTTTATTCATACTATCATTTTCAACTGATTTATATACATTATAAAACATACCATAAAATAAATCATTTACTATTGAATACTTTGAATTTAAAATGTTAGATAACTCTTTAATAGATTCAATAACTATTAAATCTGTTTCATTTTGAGGATTTCCTTGATAATTAACATCAACCTCATAATTTAATATTTCATGTATAATGTCCATGATTATTAATAAAATTTCCTGGCTATCATGTTGGTTAAAACCTTCAAAATCACTATTTATATTTTGTATGGATTTTAATAATTTTTGTGGTGTCAATGTTTTTTGATTATTATTGTTATAATCATTCATTAATGAATATAAATTTTGTATAAAATGTACATTATTTTTAATATTTTTATTTTTAAAATTATTTTTTTTAATATTTACATTTAATTCTTCTAAAAATTTTTTACTTATGAAATATTCTTTTAATTCATTAATGTTAAATAATAATTGTAGTACGGAATTCAAATAACAAGTATTTCCTAAATTTATAAATCCATTTATTTGAGCCATAATTATATTTAATCATTTATTTTTAAATAAAAAATTGATACTAATTATTAAAATATATTATAATTAAACTCGTTAATGAAATAAGGAAAATGGGATTTAGAATGCCTATGAGTACTAGCGGAAAACCGCTTGATGCTTACGAGAAGAATAAAAACAACGGAGGATTTGCAGCGTTGATGCTCAATCTAAGTAAAAAAAAAAAATAGTTATTAATAATTAAATAATTTTAAAAAAAATAAAAAAAGTGATTTATAGTCACTTTTATAATAAATAATAAGGTATGTTAAGAACTAATTTACTTAAACGAAATATTAACAATAAAAAAGATTTGTTCTTTCAAATTATTGACTGGACGTCAAATGATATTTATAAAACAATAAATAATGATGAAGATGATGAAGATGATGAAAATGAAGAAAAAAAGAAATATAATAAAAAACGTCGATTAGTTATAAGAGGATATGGAGTCACAAAAGAAGGATATTCTTTAAGCATACATATATTCAATTTTAAGCCCTATTTTTACATAAAAATTCCAGAAGAATGGGAATTAAAAGATTTTAAATATTTTAAAGCAGAAATACTAAAAAATGTACAAGATTATAATCACGAAGGATTAGATGAATGTAAAATGATACAAAAAAAAGAATTTTATGGATTCAATAATAATAAATTATTTAAGTACGCATTATTTAAGTTTAAAAGCCAAAGTTCATATTATGGATTCTTAAAAGTTTTTAGAGAAAAAACGATTAATATACAGCGTTTAAACCAAGAATTTGATTTTTCAAAAAAGATATACGAGTCAAAAGTAAATTCAGTTATTCGATTTTTTCATAATAATAACATTGACCCATCAGGTTGGTTAAAAATCAATAAAGGTGCGTACATAATTAATAATCCTTCAAAAACAAGAAGTCAATTTGATATTTCCGTTGATTGTGCGCAAGTTTTAAAGGAAGATTTAAAAATAACACCTAAAATTTTAGTAGCATCATTTGATATTGAATGTACAAGTTGTGATGGAGCATTTCCTAAATTTAGTCGTCCTGAAGATAGAATTATTCAAATTGGAACAACTGTTTATATTTATGGAGATACTGAATGTTCATTAAAATATATATGTACATTAAAAGATTGTGACCCTATTGATAGAGTCATGTTAGAATGTTATAAAACAGAAAGAGACTTATTAATTGGTTGGGCAAAATTTATTGAAAAATTAGATCCGGACATAATGACAGGTTACAATATATGGGGGTTTGATTGGGAATACATTTATGAGCGTATTAAAATGGAAAATTGTTGTTCTCAAGTATTTCGTCATTTAAATCGTATGAAAGATAAAGAATACAAAGAAGAATTAACAGTCCAGGATTTATCATCAAGTGCTTTAGGGCAAAATATTTTAAAATTCATTAATATTGAAGGTATTATTCAAATTGATTTATTGAAGGTTGTACAACGTGACCATAAATTAGATTCATATAAATTGGATAATGTTTCCAAAGTATTTATGAATAATCAAAAGGAAGATTTATCACCTAAACAATTATTTGAAAATTACAGAATTGGCAGTTCATCAAAAATTAGAGAAATCGCAGTTTATTGTGTAAAGGATTGTATATTAGTAAATGAATTAATCAATAAATTACAAGTAATTACAAATAATATGGGTATGTCGAATGTATGTATTGTACCTTTTTCCTATTTATTTACACGTGGTCAAGGAATCAAGATTTTCTCATTAGTGGCTAAGTTTTGTAATGATGAAGATTTCATTATTAAAGATTTAAGCTCAGATGATATTGACACAAATTCATATGAAGGAGCTATTGTATTTGTTCCAACACCAGGAGTATATTTTGAACCTGTTGTTGTTATGGATTATAATTCTTTGTATCCATCATCAATGATTGCGGAAAATATATCACATGATTCAATATTAGGATATAAAGAATATAGGTTGATAGAAAAGAAAAATGAAAAACAAAATCAGATTATTAATAAAACAATAAATTCAACAATAATTAATCAAGAAAACGAATATGAATTAATAAGTGATACAATAAGACATGAATATGAAGATTTAGAAGGATATCATTATATAGATATTGAATATGATACATTTCAAGGAATAGATAATGATAAACGTAAAGTTGGATATAAAGTATGTAGATTTGCTGAAAGAGATGACGGAGAAAAATCAGTATTACCACGTATTTTAAGAAAACTATTAACAGCGCGTAAAGATACAAGAAAAATAATGAAATATAAAACAGTTCAATTAAATGATGGTGAAACATATTCAGGATTATTGGAAGAAAAAGACAATATTTATCAAGTAAATAATTTAGAATTAGGAATAAAAACATTTGACAAATCTATTGTTGAAAAAATAAAAACAACCAATAATGAATTTCAAATAGCTGTTTTAGACGGTCTTCAATTAGCTTATAAGGTGACATGTAATTCATTATATGGACAAGTAGGTGCTTCAACAAGTCCTATTTGTTATAAAGAATTAGCAGCTTGTACGACAGCAATAGGCAGAAAAATGGTTATTACTGCCCGTGATTTAACATTAGAAAAATTTGAAGGTTCAAAATTAACATATGGTGATAGTGTAGCTTATTACACACCCATTTATATTAAAATAAATAATCAAGTTATATTAACAACTATAGAAGATTTAAGTAAAAGATTTACAACAGAAAAATGGCAACAATGTACAAATCCTGGAAAAGAATCAAAAGAATATTTTGAATTAACAAATATAGAACAAGAACAAGATTTTAATTATGATATTCAAACATGGACTGAAAAAGGATGGACAAAACTATACAGAATCATTAGACATAAATTAAATTCATCAAAGAAAATGTATCGTATAATATCTCCCTCTGGAATAGTAGATGTTACTGATGACCATTCATTATTAGATATAAATGGAACATCTATTTCTCCTGAAGAAATATTAAAATCAATTAATACAAAACAAAACCAAGTTCAATTATTAAATAAATATATGAATGAGGAAATAAGTAATAAAGAAGAAATTAAAAATAAAAATAAAAATAATAATTCGTTAAATAATCAAATAGATTCAGCATTAGTATATCATGAATTATATAAAAATAATAATAAATCAATAATAAATTATAAAAATGATAATTATGAAATAAATCAACAAAATCAACAACATATTCAAATATTAGATATAACACAAGAATATGAAAACAATCAATTTGTGTATGATTTAACAACAGAAAACCATCATTTTGCAGCGGGAATAGGTAATTTAATAGTACATAATACAGATTCAATTTTTGTTAATTTTAGTGATACAATTAAGCTTCGAAATCCAGGAAAAGAATTAACAGAAAAAAATTTGTTAGCTGAATCAATTGTAATAGGAGAAGAAGCAGCAGCACATATTAATAGACATATGAAAGCACCGCAAAATATAGAATATGAAAAAACATTTTGGCCTTTTTGTATTTTTTCAAAAAAGCGTTATTTCGGAAATAAATATGAATTTGATTTAGATAAATACAAACAAACATCTATGGGTATTGTATTAAAGAGACGAGATAATGCTCCTATTGTTAAAACGATTTATGGTGGTGTTATTGATATTATATTAAACAAAAGAAATGTAGAAGATTCAAAATTATATTTTAAAAAAGCAGTAAAAGATTTATTAGATGGTAATGTTGATATATCACAATTGGTTATAAGTAAAACTGTAAGAACAGATTATTCAAATCCAACGTTAATAGCTCATAAAGTATTGGCAGACCGAATGGGAGAAAGAGATCCAGGAAATAAACCACAATCAAATGATAGAATTCCATATTGTTTTATTGAAAGTTCAAACTTAAAATGTAAAATATGTGATTCAAAAGTAAATCCTGATAAGTGTAAATGTACTACTTGTATGGGAATATTTTGCTATTATCATTTGAATAACCATACTCAATCATGCAAACAAATATGTAGATTTTGTCGAACTGACGAAAAATTAGAAAGATGTAATACATGTACTGGATATTATTGCAAGCCTTGTTTTAAAAAGCATCAATTAAGAACAGATAAATACAAAGTACAACATAATGATAAATGTAAAAAACAATTAGCATCAAAATTATTACAAGGAGATACAATAGAAAATCCGCAATATATAAATGAAAAAAAATTAAAGATAGATTATAATTATTATTTAACAAATCAAATAGAAAAACCTGTATTTCAGATATTTGAACTTGTTATGAAAAATCCTGCTAAAATTATTGAAGATGCTGTAAGAGAACAGAAAAATAAAAAAAGTGGAAATGCATCTATTAAGCAATGGTTTTCAGCAATGAATAAGACAACTTCAAGTACAACTTCAAGTACAACTTCAAGTACAACTTCAAGTACAACTTTAAGTACAAAAGCAGAATCAAATGAAACAAAAATAACAGAAACAGAAAATATAGAAACAAGTATATTAAAAAAGAAAATAGATTATAATGAGGGAGATGAAGATGATAACTTATTAGAGGGATTTGAAGAAGAAATTAAAGATTTAGATATTATTGAAGAAAATTAAAATTAAAATTTAATAATTTTTATTCAAAATGTAATTAAATAAATATTTATATAATACAATGAATAATACAATGAATAATACAATGAATAATACAATGAATAATACAATGAATAATACAATGAATAATACAATGAATAATACAATGAATAATACAATGAATAATACAATGAATAAAATAATAAATACAAATACAAATACAAATATAAATAATGTAAAAATAATAAAAAAAATAGGGGCAGGTTTATTTGGAACAACATATTTAGTAAAGTTAAAAAATAAAAATTATTCATTAAAAATTCAAAAAATACTTGAAAAAAATACAAAAGTATCGTATAATTCAAGTATATATCGTGAATTAGATTTTTATAGTTTTGTAAATAAATTAAAAAAAAAGGAACAAACTTTTTTTACTAAATTATATAATTATAAAATAGAAAATAACTGCAAATTTAAACATAAACCTCCATTTAAAATCCCACCTAAATTTAAAGAAAATATTAATAAATTAAATAAATCAAAATTATGTTTTAAAATGTTAATTGAATATCATGGAAAAACATCTATAAATAATTATTTAAAAAAGAATAAATTAACATTAAAACAATTATATTCAATTAGTATTCAAATTATTAATATTTTAAAAATATTATATAAATATAAATATTCACACAATGATCTGCATTTAGGTAATTTAATGATACAAAAAACAAAAGAAAAATATTTTTATTTTTCTAATAAAAAAATTCCTTTTTATGGATTAAAAGTAAATATAATTGATTTTGGTGAAATCCTTCATAAAAAATATAAACAAAATTATAGTAAAAGAAATGTTACAAGATTATTTAAATTAAATAGAAAAAAACAATATATGAAAGAATTATTAACTATTTTAAGTTTATTATTTAATGAAGAAATTAACTTAATTGAAGATTGTAAAAAGAAAAAAAAAATAATACCTTCAGAAAGTAAAATAAATTATAGTAATAGAGGATTTAAATATATTATAAAAAAGTATCCAGATTTTTATTTAAAAATTGTTAAAAAATACACAAATATTTTTCCTAAAAGTAAAAAAGAGTTAATTTATTTATATGAAGAAAGAAATAGTAATAAAAATATAATTACTTTAATTAAAGAAAAAAGTATTAAAAAAGAAAATGAAGAATTATGGATTATTTTATATTTAATCAAATTAGAATTTCACTATTATTATCCTGAAGAATATTGTAAAAAATTCGGATGGTGTTCAATAAGAAAAATAAAAGTATCTGAAGATTTTTTTAAAAATTTTACAAACTGTAATAATCCAAAAAAAATTATAAATTTATATTTATCTTTAATTTTATTATAAATTTATATTAAGTTAAAATTATTAAAATTATTTAAATTTCATTTAAAAAAAATTTAGAATAAGAATCATCCAATATATCATATGAATATGTATCCATATAATATAAAACTCTTGATGGATGATATATATAAGTCATTAATTCTTCAGCAAATATCATATTATTTTTTTTCATTTGTTCATAATCATATGTAAAAATACATGGATTTTGAGATAAATAGTACCAATATCCATTAACTTTATCCAAATTATTTAGAATTAAATGTCCAGCATTTTTATTCCATGTTATAGATTTCCAATTAACTTTATCCAAGTTTTTTTTAAGTACTTGAATTGCTTCAGGACGAGCACTAAAATAAAACCAATCAACTTTATCCAAATTTTCATAACATAAAGTTAAATCATTGCTATGGCAACAAAATAAAGACCAATTAATTTTATCCTGATAGTCTTTTAAAATCATATGTCCATTTGGATTATTATTTAAAGACCACCAATTTATTTTAGAAAAATTCTTTTTTAATAATTCAATGGCTTCAAAATGAGGATTTTTACTTAATTGATCCCAATCTATTTTAGATATGTTACTTTTCAATAATTCAATAGCACCTGGATTAGAACTTAAATAACTCCATTCTACATTTTCTAAATTTTGTTCTAATAATGGTATAGCATATTGATTTTTACTTAATATAAAGTAGTTTTTACCATAACTATATTTTTTTATTTTAGGAATATTAAAAATTTCCATACAATTTTGGTTTGTACATAAATAATTCCATTGAACTTGTTTAAGTACAAAATTATTTATTAAAATATATTTTTTTAATAAATATACAGCATTTTTATTGCTGTAAATGACATTCCAATCTATTTTATCAAGATTATTTTCTAATATTTCCATTGCATTTTCATTAATTGATAAATATTTCCAAGTAATTAATTCTATATTTTGTTTTAAATAATCAATGGATTTAGGATTATGAGATAATTCTCGAATAAATAATTTATTCTTATCAACCCAATCACATAACTTATATACTGGTTTAAAATGCATAATGTATAAATAAGTTCAAACTTAAATTCAATTTAGACTTTATATATTATCATATATAAATCAAGTATATAAATCAATTTTTTTTTATCAATAAATATTAATGACATATAAACTAAAGAAAAATTATTCATGTACAGATTTTTATATTATAAAAAATGAAAAAAAATGAAAAAAATAATTTAAAAAAATGCTATTCGTTTATTGATTTAGAAGAATTAAAAAAACAAGACCAAGAATTGAAAGAACAATTAAAAAAAATTTCAATTTCGTATTAAATTATGTAATTTTTATTTTTTCTTATTCATAAAATTCAATAAATTATTTAGCAAATAAATATAAATAAGTAGTAAAACAAAAATAATACCCATTTTTAAGTACAAATAATTAATTTCATCTTTATTTATAAAATGATTAATAATATTATCTAATAAATTAGATGTTAAAACAGAAGAAATTACACTTATAAAAATAATAGAATAATATTTATAATTTATTAATCCAAGAAATAAATTACCAATTAAATTATTTTTAATAATTTTTTGCTCAACACAATAAAAATAAAATATGATCATACATGCAAATAGACTAACAACAATTTGACTTAATTCCATTTTGAATCCAAAATATCTTTTTAATGGCAGGCTAATTAATAAACTTGCTTCGGGAACAGGAGTACATAATATAAAAAATGACCATATAAATAATGATTTAATACATCCTTTATAAAATCCATTACAAAAAATAAAAAAAACCATTAATAATATAAACATAATTACAACAACGTCATAAATATATAAATAAGTTTTATTTAATTTAGTCACATTTTTATTTTGATTTCCATTTATAGTATTTTGAATTTCTTCTTCATTTTCAATATTTTGAATTTCTTTTTTACTTTTAATATTTAATATTAAAAAAGATATAATTATAAATAAAACTAAACTTGAAAGTAAAGTTTTTGTTAATAAACTTTTCATAATATTAATAAATATATTTTTATTAAATAATATAATATTATAATATTATAATATTATATAATATTATGAAATTAACTAGTAAAATAATAACTATTCTTCATATTATGTTCACATATTTTATTAGTTTATATCCATTTATTATTCAAAATAAAAGTTATGATTATTTATACATTTTATACTTTTTAATTTTAAACTTTACTTGGTATATTTTTGAAAGCGAATGTTATATTAGTTATTTTGTAAAAAAATTAGAAAATAATAAATATATTATGGGAGATGATCATGGTATTCATGATATTGAAATATTAATAAAAAATAAAGAATTAATAAATATTCATTATAATATTGTAGTAATTTTATTTAGTATAAGTCCATTATATATAATTTATCGAAGTAATTTTGGAAATTTATTTTATATGATAATTATTTATTTAAATATAGTCGTATATAGTCTTAATAATTTATTAAAAAATGAAAATTCAAGAAATATAATTCGAAAGATAAATTCATTTATTGTTGTAATATTTATAATATATTATATTTTATATTTCAAAAAATAAATTCATATTTAAAATAAAAATATACAAACATTATCCGTCCAATTTGTTTTTATATTAAATTCTTTTAATAAATTAGATTTAATTTTATAATTGTAATTAAATAAAATCACATATCCTTTACATTCATTTAATAATTTATGGAATAATATATTATTATCTTCATATGAAAATACTAATTCGCAACAATAAAATATATAATAATTACCTAAGTATATATTTTTACAATCATCTAAAATAAATTCAGGATAATTTATTTTATTTATTTTTTATTTTTCATCATTTGTTCTAATAATTCCAAACTTTTTGAATATCTATGTTAAATAATTTAAATTCCAACAGCATTTAACAAGCTATTTTTCATATAAATATAAAATTAATTTTCTAATTAAACTACCAATATAAATAAAACTAAAATTATTTTCATTTTATTCATGATAATTTTCTTGAATAATAGTATTAATAATTTTATAAATATCAGTTATATCAGCTTCACCATAAAAATAAGATGAATTATAAGAATTTACATTTTTACAATTAATTTAAATGTGCAAAGGCTTAAAAAATGATTTTTATCGATTATAAAATCATTTTTAAAAATTTGTTTTTTTTTTCATAATTTCAATTTTTTAATTATTCATAATTAAGTATTATTTAAGTATAATAAACTTTACGCATAAATAAAAATCCCATTTTTTTTATCAAATTTTTTAATTCATTTCCAGGATTATAGAATTTTAATGCTTGTGTTTTATGTAAATCATAATTACAAAAATGTGTTTGAGATTTTATAATATTTCTTTTAAAAATATATAATAAAACATTAATAAAATAATGTTCATCTGGACAAATCATATCTTTAAAGTGCATCGTTAAATTCTTTTCGACTAATAATTTAACATCATCATAAACTAATATCATATTTGGTTGCTGTTTTACAAATCCCAGATATGAAATATATTTTTTTAATTCATTATGTAGTTGAATATATCTATTCTTACAGTTAAAATCAATAGAAGAAATAACCGATTTATCTAAATCATTGACAAATTTATGATAAAAATCAAAATCATATAAAGGAATACAGTTTTGACTACAGAATATTAATTTACCTTCATTTTTATGCTCAATTGCTTCTTTAAATAATTGTAAAATAGCTTTTACAATAGAAATGTGAGATTTATGAATAGTTATTACTTTATTTTGAACTACATGAATTGGAAATTCATATAAATCTTTATGAACATTAGATTTAGGATGAATCCAGACCTGATATAAGTCATTTGGAATATTTTTAAAAAATAAATTCCAATCTTTTAATGGAATAATATCATTATATGTTAAAAAACAAAATATAATCATATATTAAATAATAAAAATAACTTTAATATATATTTTACAAAATAAATAAAAATAAATAATTTATTTAAATTTATTTGATTTTGTTTGTATTTCGAATTATAAATAAATAAGTACTTAACCAACTATTAAAATTTTGTATATTTGGCTTTAATTTATCAACATATTCAATTAATTTTTCTCTTATTTTATATCTTGGAAATATATGAGCAAAACATAATAACATTTGAAATAATTTTTGAGTTTTTTCAGGTCCTTTTTTAAAATTATGAAATACATAAATAGATATAAATTTTTCAAAGTTTCCTATATTAAAAAAGAAAGAATTATAATGAACAAGTGATTTATGATAATTCCATGAAGAACCTCCTAGATTTTTATTAACATTATTATGAATGTCAATTGTAAAATTAAATAAATTTTGTTTATTAATATTTTTTTTTAAATTAAATTTAGATTCATTAAGCATATGAATATAATGATTTCTACAAATACCACATGGAATAATTATTTTAAAACTATTAAAAAATTTTTCATAATAATTATTTTTACTAGTATCTTGATTTAATGCTAGTTTATGAAAAAAAATCCAAGTTATATTTTGCCAATTATACACATTGCTGTTATTTATTCTATCATTCATTTATGATATATAATATAATAATATTAAAATGATAAGTAATAATTAATAATTAAATATTAGGTTCGAAATAATTAATAGACGAACCATTTTGATTATTAAATATTTTTTTATTTACAATTGGAACTATTAATTTGCAACCAAATGTTAAATAAAAATTATGATTTAATAATTTAAAGAATTTATTATCATTTAAAATCATTGTTTTTTTATTTTTTATATTTGTAATTAATAAATTATTATTAACTTTATTAAATAAAAATAGATTATTAAAATAATTTAATAAATAACTTGAATTATTATTTTCTAATAGTAAAGATAATTTATTATCAATAATAATATTTTCTTTTAAAATTTTTGCTTTATGTAAATTATACATATTTAAATTAGAACTTATAATTTTATGGATTTTAACAATATATTTTTTATTATAAAAATTAATATTCATATAAGATTCATTGCTTTTATTAATATCTATACTTTTATTTTCATTCACTAATTCATTTTTAGCAATATTTTCAAAAATATTATTTATATTTATTTCTTCATTTACTTTATTAGTATTTTCACTATTTTCATCATTATTTATTTTTTTTATATTAAATACAATATTTTCATTTTTAACATTGTTGTTTGTTATTATATCTTTTATTTCATTAAGTAATTCATTCTTTTCTAATGTTTCTTCTATTTTTTCATTAATGACGTTATTAATATTTTTTTCTTCAATAATATCTAATGATTTTAATTCTTTTTTAGATTTTCTTTTATTTTTAATTTTAGGTTCTTGTTGAGTTGGAACACTTGGATGTTCTATTTCAGAAGAACTTAGAGAAACTGATTTTGTATTATTTTGAATAGGTTGATGTTTTTCTTCTTCAATAATAATTTCAGAACTATTTTCTTCATTTTTTTCTGTTTCATTAACATCTTGAACTTCAGTAGATTCTTGAACTTCAGTAGATTCTTGAACTTCAGTAGATTCTTGAACAACTTCTTGAACATCTTGAACATCTTGAACTTCTTGAACATCAGTAGATTCTTGAACATCTTGAACATCAGTAGATTCTTGAACATCTTGAACTTCAGTAGATTCTTGAACATCTTGAACTTCTTGAACTTCTTGAACATCTTGAACATCTTGAACTTCAGTATATTCTTGAACATCTTTAACATCAGTAGATTCTTGAACATCTTGAACATCTTGAACATCTTGAACATCTTGAACATCTTGAACTTCAGTAGATTCTTGAACATCTTGAACTTCAGTAGATTCTTGAACTTCTTGAAAAACTTCTTGAACATCTTGAACTTCAGAAGATTCTTCAACATCTTGAACAACTTCTTGAACTGCAGTAGATTCTTGAACTTCTTGAACTTCAGTAGATTCTTTAATTTCAACAGAAGAATTATTTCCTAATAGTGAATCAACTAATGAAGTATCATTAAATTTTAGTTTAATATCATTTTTAGTAGTATCTCCGTTAAGGTTTATTGTACCACCTTCATCACCTAAAATAGAATTAATCAAATCATTATTAGTACTAAATGTTTGTTCAAATAAATTTCCATTACTTAAGATAAGTTTAAAAGTAGTATCATCTAATAAAGGCTTATTGTCTATTGAATAAAAAACATATTTATCATTTATTTTCAATTTATAAGAATCATTTTCTTGAATAATATTCAAATTTAATGAAGTCATTTTTTTTTTAGAAGTAATATTAAATTCTTCTTTGAAAGAAAATTCCTTAAATGTTTCATTTTCTAAAGGTATACTATTTTCATTATAAGAATACAATATAAATTTTAAATCTTTGTTTTCTAATTTAGTTCCATTAACCTTTTCTTTATTTTTATTAATAATAGAAATATCTTTTAAAACTAATTTATTCATTATTAAAAAATTAGATTTTAAAAAAAAAAAAGAAACTAGTAAAATTATAAATATTATTTCATTAAATTAAAATTTTCAATTAAATTATTTATTTAGAATTTCAATTAAATTATTTTCTATATTAATAGCCTCGGAATTTAAATCACTGTTTTCTACAACAATATTAAATAACCCCCATGACCTGAAAATAACTATAGCACTAGAACTTTTTCCAAATCTTCCTCCTCTTCCAATTAATTGATACAAAGTATTTCTTGTACTAATTGAAGTTAAGTTTTCATGGATATCTATTGCCGTTAAATTAATATTTGTTCCATATATAATTGAAGGGTCAGATAATATGAATTTAAATAAATCCTTTGTTTTCAAAAAGATTTCTAATTCATAACTACTTAAATCACTTTGATTATATACTCCAATATTACTTAAATATAATTTAGCCATTAAATCATCAGATGTCTCAATAATATCTTGATTAAACAATATACTATGAGGGTCAAATGATTTTTTAGAACCATTATACTTATTCAAATGATTTCTAGAATTCACAATAAATTCATTAGAATAATTAAATTTAATTTTTCCTAATTTTTTATTTGCTTCTTCTAATCTAAAATCTTTTAAATCAGCTTTTACATTTTCTTGGATATTTTCAATTTCATCCAAAATAGCTTTTTTTTCTCTTTGATAATCATTAATTAATTTTTTTAAGTTAGGAGAACCATGTAAAAATTCTGAAGTTATTTCTTGAACATAAGAACTAAATTTTTCAGGATTTGATACATGTAATGTATTTTTATTATTGTAAAAATAAGCATTTTTAGTAAATATATTTTCAATTACATTATTATTTATCATTTGAATACTAATTTTCTTAATTTTATCAAAATATTCTTGATTACCAGAACAAAATTTCAAAAGTAATTTACCATGATTTCTTATATTTGAATTTGTAATTTTTCCAATATAATCAATAAATAATAAGTTAATATTTTCAGGTAAAACACTTCTTAAATTTTCAAACATCTTCAAAACAATTAAATTTGAAAATCCTCTTTCTATAATTGGATTTTTTTCAATTAATTCCAAAAAATCATCAATATCTTCAGCATTTTCCAAATTATGAAAAGGTGATATTAAACAACCATCAGGTGAAACAAATTCACAATTAATATGTTGATGACTTGTTCGAATAGATTGAATATCACTAGTATCAGCATTATTTTTTTCCTTAAAATGATTTAAAATAGTTGGTATTTTATCAGGACTAGCTAATGTAGCAGAAACTAATATGCTCGTTTTAGGTAAAACACTCATTATTTTAGAAGTAATCATTTGATTGGATGCTGCAAAAGCTTCATCAAAATAAGGAATAAATAAATCAGGAAATTCCAATAATAATTCGTAAGCAGAATCCAAATCTGAAATAATCATTTCCGGTAAATTTGAACATTTTTCAACTTCATTTTCTCTACTGAAATTTACATGATGTTGTAATTCTTTTTCACGAATATCAATCGGTCTAGTTTCATCTAAGTAAATAAGCATTTGTTCTCTTAAATCAGGACTAAATTTCATATCTACTCTGGATTCATCCATTTTATTCAACTTTAATGACTTTTTCTTACGCCAATCAGGATAACAACTTTTGTAAGGTCTAAAATCTACTAAAAATAAATTAGATTTATATTTATCTTGTATATATGTGGCTAACCAAAATTTTATATCCACATTATGAGTTACACATAAGCTACATACATTGTTTCTAACAATATCATTGTAACAAATGTATAACATAATTTTAGGTTTCACAATTTTCATTGCTTCAATTGGTTCTCCAACTTGTATGTTTTCAATCAATTTATTTTTTAATTTATTAGAATTTAATGGACGAATCATGTCTAAAGGAATACTATTTTGAACAGTACCGTCTTCATATTGAATAGTACATAAACTATATCCATTTATATCTTCATTAACATTTTGTATAATTCCTTTAAAATATTTTAATTTATTTTTCTGACATTCTTTAAAATGGTCAGCAATTAAGCGTGCAATAATTGTACTTATTAATGTCTTTCCATTAGCAGGTGGAACCCAATAAAATAAAAATAATGGTTTGTCATTTACAACAGAATCCATAATTTTTAATATTGTTTCTTTTTGCTCTTTATACAATACAATATTATTAGGTTTTTCTTTATCCCAATAACTTGTTGTAATTAAGTAATAATATGAAGTTAATAATTCATAAACATAATTCGAATTTTTTTTTTTCAAATATTTTTCAAGTTTATTTAATATTTCATAACAAATTGTTTTCAATTCAGTATTTAACATAAAATCACAATCCTGAATACATCGATATAAACTAATACATCCATCACATAAAATTTCATTGCTTAATGATTCTTTTTTTTTACATTTTCTTGCTAGATTAGTTGTCCAAAAGATAATATTTAAGAAAGCTTCAGAAAGTTTATTTTTTTTATATGGATAGAAATTTTCATCTAATTTTAAATTTGTAATAAATCTATCAATATTTTTTTTATTTTTATCAATTTCATTATTCATTTTAAGTAAATCAGCCTTTTTAATAGCTTGTTTCTTATTTTTACTAGAATTATTTAATTTGCTTTTTTTATTATTTTCAAGAATTTTTACATAGTCGTCAAAATAACTACCTAAACTATTTTTCATTAAAAAATTATTAAATTCAATTAATAATTCTTCGCTTATTATTTTAGTTTTATCAGTTATTTCTTGATTGTCATGATTAATATCATTTGAAATAATATCATTAATATTCATTTCATTAAAATTTACATTTAAAAGTAATTTATTTGCATCATTAATTAAAGCATTGACTACAGGATTATCCTCATGATCATTATTTAAATTTCTCCAATTTAAATCATCTCCGCTTGTTTTAATACCATAATCACTCATTATTCACAATATTCAAATTTATTATATTATATTATTTCAATGTTAATATTATATTATATACATTAGTTATTAAATCAATTTTTTTAAATTACTTTTTTTTTTAAAAGATTTTAAGTTATTTATGTTATTTATGTTATTTATGTTATTTATGTTATATAATTTTAAATCTTTTTAAATTTCTTTAAAATTCTTTTTTTATTGGGAATTTTAATAATTTTTTTACAGCTTTTTTTTTTAAATTTACAATATTCATTTAATATATTAAGTATCATACTTTTAGGTAATATGTAATTATTTTTTATTTTTTTTTCCTTATTTTTATTTATATCATTTTTTTTTTGTTTTATCAAGTTTCTTCTTAATCTTAAATTTGAATAATTATTATAATCAAATAATGTAATATTTTTTATTTTATCCTTCATATAATATTTAAAAGAAAAAAAATATATTAAATAAATATGAGTACATTTATTTTTAATAAGTATTTAGAAAAATCAAATGATACAAATAAGAAAATTTCAGAATTTTTGGATAAAAAAGATTTATATATACCAAATATTTACAATATTTTAGATACAATACCAGCAAATAATGTATTATTTTATTTTTTAACAATATTATTAATTTATGCTTTTATAAGAAAGCAAGAAATCAGGTTAAATGAAATAATGATATTTTTAGTTGGTTGTTTAATTATTTATTTTCTAATTCAAAAAGATTATGTTAATTTTATGCAATTTACAGATGATAAAAAACTACAAATTAAATTTTTAGACAAAATGTTATTTCAAAACAATAATTTCGAATCTGCTATTATTGGAGGAGAATCATTAACAATGAACGATTATAGAAATAAAAAATCGTATTTATATTATGACCCAATTATTATACAATATTTTTATAACATAAGAGATATTATTAATTACGATGTATCTTCTTTCATTAATGCATTAAATTATACAAATAACTTATTAAAAATAAGTTATCAATCCAATATGTTAAAAGAAAATTTACAAGAAAATTTTGAACAAGCAGTTATTGAAAAAAATAAAGCATTAAATTCATTAAGTTATTTAATATTTAATATACCAGTCCATAATACATCCTATAAAAAATACAAAGAATCAATTGATATTTTACATCTAAGATTAAATGGTCATATAGAAAATATGGCAATTTTATTTAAAGATACTACACAAGAAAAAAATAGTAATACAAATATTTATTTACCAACAGATACATTTGAAAAGAATCAAGAAACTCAACCAAATAATCCTGGAATTAATAAAAGTAAGTTAGTATATGATTTGTATTAATTAATTTAAGGATTAAAAATTTTTGATAATGTACGACTTTTTTCATATAAACCTTTTTTGTTTTTTAATTGTCTTAATATATCATTTTTTTTAATTTCATAATTATAATGTATACTAAAGGGTTTAATTATATGAATAGGTAAAATATTTTTTTTACTATTTAATACCAATTTTAGTGGTTCACTATGTTTTTCACTCATATTTATCCATTTTTTTTCTGTAAATTTTTGTATTGTAACATTATAGTCATTAACTTCTCTAACTATATAATATTTACCAGGTTCATAACTATTTTTATTTTCTACTAATGTATGAATCTTATTTATTACTTTTTGCAAATTAGCAGTTTCTTTAAAATTTGTTCTAGCATTTTGTCCATTTAAACCCCCTTTCATATTTTTACCTTTTACTAATTTAACAACAGGTTTCATAGTAAATTTAACTTTACCATCAGCAGTCATTGCTTTTTTCAATTCCGCAGCAGTATATTTGTGATAATGTCCAACATAAGGTCCATAAACTTTTTTAGATGAACCTTGAGTATATTCTTGAATACAGAATTTTACTTTTGGCATTGAAGCTTTTTTATTTTTCTTAAGTCCTTTGTGATGAGCAATGGAAGTTAATAATTTTCTAGCTGCACTTCCAGGACTAGCTTTTGAACTAATTGAAACTCCACCAATTTCAACTTTTTTTCCTTCTAATTGAACAACACGAAAATGTCTTTCAGTCATATATATATAATTAGATTTTTAATAAAAATGAATTTATAGAAATAATACTAATAAATAGTAGTCATAAATAATGGATTTAAGTAAAAAAATAGTTAAAATAGTAGAAAATTTAATAAATATTAATAAAAATAAATTAAGTAATCAAGAAATTAATGAAAATATAATAAATAGTTTTTCATCAGATTTAACTCCATTAGAATTAAATTATTTAAATAATAAATATACTATTCCAACAATAAATCAAAACCCAAATGTTTTATATGAATCAAATAATGAAGATTCATATGAACCACCAAGTAAAAGAAGAAAAATGTAAATTATTTATTTTTTAGATTTAGGTTTAGATTTTTTAGAATCTTTTTTAATTTTTGTTTTTGTAACAGGTTTTTTTGTTTGTTTTTTCATTTTATTTTTTTTACCACCTTGTCTTTGTTGAGGAACTTGTTGTTGAGGAACTTGTTGTTGAGGAACTTGTTGTTGAGCAACAGGTTGTTGAGGACCACCAAACCATGAACCAATTCCAGAAGTTAATCCTGTAAAAGCACCTGCAATTCCAGCATTAGTTCTAAATGGCATAAAATCAGGTATTATATTATTATTGAAATTTTTACTAGTATTTCTAGAAGGAATTGATGAAATAAAACTATTAAAATCATGTGTTATTTGTCCTTTATATTGACATATTTTATTAAATAATTCTACAATATCAAAAGTATTTCTTACATAAATTTGAATTGAATCATAATCAATCGCAGTATATGTTCCATCATTCAATAAAATAACAGGTAAAATTTTTGGATATTCATAACCGAAAGTAGCATTAATATATCCTACTAAAATCCAGTCACTTTGAAAAAAATTTTTATTTTTAAAATATTGAAAACAATTAAATAACTGGTCATAAATTTTTCTAAAACAATAATCATCATATTGAACATTACAATTTTTTAAAAAATTACTTAAAGTCATTCCATTGCTTCTATTACTTGTAAATGGTAAATTTAGTTGGTTCATTATTCCAGAATATTGTTTAATCGGAGAAGAAGTTGGTTCAAAACTAAAAACAAATTTATCAGGAATTCCATATTTAGAATTTATATTAGTTTTATAAAATTTAGATTGTGGTGTTTCATTAAATGCATGATACATTTTAGAACCTACATTTTGAACATGTTGATATCCTTGTGACATTCTACCACTAATATTTGGACCAGCAGCGTATGCTTGCGAAGCCATATTTTTAGCACCTTGATACCCTTGTGAAGCTGTACTCATCATTCCCATATTTGGTCGTTTAAAATAATTTTCTCCCAATCCTGATTTTTTACCAACATATCCTCTAACATTACCCAATCCATATACACCACCCTTCATTCCTTTTACTAATTTAACAACAGGTTTCATTGTAAATTTAACTTTACCATCAGCAGTCATTGCTTTTTTTAATTCTGCTGCAGTGTATTTATGATAATGTCCAACATAAGGTCCATAAACTTTCTTAGATGAGCCTTGAGTATATTCTTGAATACAAAATTTTACTTTAGGTAATGAAGCTTTTTTATTTTTCTTAAGTCCTTTGTGATGAGCAATAGAAGTTAATAATTTTCTAGCAGCATTTCCAGGACTAGCTTTTGAACTAATGGAAACTCCGCCAATTTCAATTTTTTTTCCGTCTAATTGAACTACACGAAAATGTCTTTCAGTCATATATAATATATAAAATATTATAAATTTAGTTTTGTAAAAAATATTAAAATTTATTTATTTTTTTTTAGTTGATACTTTCTTAACTGGTTTTTTATGAACTGATTTTTTAGATGCTTTTTTATTTTTTTTACCTCCTTGTGTTTGTTGAGGACCACCAAACCTCCAATTTTGAACCCCTTTTCCTGTTGAATTTACTATTCCTTGACCAGATGATTCTAGATAAGAACCTACACCAGAAAAAAATGAATCATCTCTAAAAGGCATTAAACCAGGTATTTGAGTATTTAAATTTTTATAGTAATTTCCAGCTTTTGTTGAAATAAATTGCCCAGAATCATATATTATTTTATTATTATCAATAGGAAGTAAATAGGTATCAAAAGCAGATGCTTGAGGTTCTTGTGGTAAATTAACAAATTTAAATTCACCTATTTCAGTTACAATCACAGGTAATAAATTATATTCATAACGATAATACCCGACAAATACAAAAATTTTTGGTATATTTGCCTTATTTAATAATATATACATTTTATATAATGGTTGGTATACTTTAATTACATTTTCCAAAGTTAAATCATTACTAGAATTTAAAAATGAAATATAAGATAAACTTTGTCCTTTTCTGTTATTCATACCGGATTTATTATAAAAATAAAAATTTATATCTAAAGCATTCTTAATATTTATATATTTAGTGTTATTATTTGGAGAACTTTCACCTGTTACAAATACATATTTTTCTTTTAAATTTAAATTTTGATTATAAGTGTTATCATTCCACTTAGCATCAATTGAAAGAATGTTTTGCTTTTTGTTTATCCCCATTGCAGCATTTTCTATTGAAGCTACCTGCCCTCTAATTTTATTATATACCAAAGATTTACTAATATTAAAATCTCCCGTTGGAGCTTTTTCAGTTGATGTTTCATAAATATAAGTTAAATTATTATTTTTTATATAGCGTTCTGCCCTTTGTGTTCCGGAAAAAGTTTTTGTAAAAGTGCTTGTATAGCTATTCAAATTTTCATGTAAAAATACATCACCTTGTTTAGGTGCTGCTTGTTTTATACCATTTCTAGTATTTTCATAAAATGAAGTTTTATTTACGGTTTTTGGACGAATATTAACCATAGAATTTAAAGCTCTTATTCTTACAGTATCAATGGTAGGTGTATCTAAAACTATATAATAAGTTCCACCTGGATATTGTCCTGAAGCGATTGCTTTTTTTACTCCATATACTTTACCTGCATCTAATGGAGAAAAGGCATGTGGTTTTTGTGGTTCTTGTGGTCCAACATTCCCTCCTTTCATATTTTTTCCTTTAACTAATTTAACAACAGGTTTCATAGTAAATTTAACTTTACCATCAGCTGTCATTGCTTTTTTCAACTCAGCAGCACTATATTTATGATAGTGTCCAACATAAGGTCCATACATTTTTTTAGATGAACCTTGAGTATATTCTTGAATACAAAATTTTACTTTTCCCATAGAAGCCTTTTTATTTTTCTTAAGTCCTTTATGATGGGCAATAGAAGTTAATAATTTTCTAGCAGCTCCTCCAGGACTTCCTGAAGATTTAATTGAAACTCCTCCAATTTCAACTTTTTTACCATCTAATTGGACAACTCTAAAATGTCTTTCTGTCATTATAATATATAATAATATTATAAATTCAATTGAATTAAAAAAAAATTAATAGTATTTATTTAACATTTTTTTCCTACTTTTTTCTTAGGAGTACTTTTTTTTCCTTTAACAGGTTTTTTCCCAACTTTTTTTTTCATTGATTTTCTTTTAGCACCACCACTTACAGGTGCCCATGAATCTTCAAAAGAAGAAAATCCTGTAACATTTCCAACTTTAGGTCCTCCAGTTAATTTAGGTGCAGCAGCATATGCTAATTGACTATTTGGAATATATTGACCTGTTTTATTGAAGACTCTAAACATTTTTTCTCCACTATCAGGATAATTTGCTGGACCTCTAGAATTTAATGTACTAATAAAATCAGAACCCATTCCTCCTTTTAAAGATCTTTTTTTTTTAGCACCTCCTTGTAATCTAGCCATTCCAGTTCTCATTTGTTGAATTTTAGCAACAGATTTATTGTAATTATTTTTAACATCTTTAGAAAAAGTATCTATTTTTTTAGAAGCGCCATTAACAACACTATTCATACTTTTAAATGGGGAATCACTCATAGATGGAATTCTTCCTCCTTTTTTTGAAACATTTTTTCTTCTTCCTCCTGTTTTCATCATAGTTAATGGAGAACTTCCTCTAGAAGTATTAAAAGGTGCTAAGTTTCCTACTCCAACATCACCAGCAACAATAGGACCATAAGCACTCATAACTCCATTTCCATTATTTGATGGATATCCTACATATTTTTTTCCACTGTAAAATTCAGAAGGCATTCCTGTAGCTCCTTGAGATTCAGCACCTCCTTTTTTTGAAACATTTTTTCTTCTTCCTCCTGTTTTCATCATAGTTAATGGAGAACTTCCTCTAGAAGTATTAAAAGCTGCTAAGTTTCCTACTCCAGCATCACCAGCAACAATAGGACCATAAGCACTCATAACTCCATTTCCATTATTTGATGGATATCCTACATATTTTTTTCCACTGTAAAATTCAGAAGGCATTCCTGTAGATCCTTGAGATTCAGAACCTCCTTTTTTTACAATTTTTTTAACAGGTTTCTTAGGAATAGGTTTCTTAAGAACAGGTTTCTTAAGAACAGGTTTCTTAAGAATAGGTTTCTTACAAGAAACAGGTTTCTTAGGAGTAACTTTTTTTTTCATAGGTTTTCCACCCATCATTTCTTCGCTCATCATCATATCCATATCAGAATTTCCACCTTTTTTCATAGAATATTTTTTCTTTTTAGAACCACCAGCACTAGTAGCATAACTTTTACCAATTAAAGTTTTTAAATTTTGAGCAGAAACTTTGTAATCAGGTGTTTTAAAATAATTTTTACCAGGTTTCGTTGAAATCAATGAAGACCCTCCATTCATATTAGCATAATCTTTAGAAGGATAACATAAAGTACTCCCACTTTGAAATGGTTGAAATTGAGGATTATTATACGAAGCTCTCGACATTATATACTATTATTAAATATATTTTTTTTAATCAAATTGTACAATAATACTAACATCATGTTTATTAACTTTTTTTGTAGCACTAATTGACAATTCAGTTCTTTTACGTCTTGATTTATCTTCTCCATTTTTTTTCTTATATAAATTTCTTAAACTTGTATTCATATCATTTTCAATTTCCTGAAAATTATCTAAAATGAAATCAATTATTTTATTTTCTAAAGCCCATCTAAAAAAATTTAATTGACCAACAGTTGTAATTATTTCTTTTCCTTCATGATCAAAAAATAATATTCTTTCTCTTCTACAAAATGGATCAAATTGCTTTTTGGAATATGCTTTTAATTGAGATTTATAATCTAAATAAACAATAAAATTTTTATTTTTATTGTTTAAAGTCACACCATAAGATATATTATATTTTTTACTATAATTTGTTACAAACCAATCTAAAATTCGTAATGATATTTTATTTTTATTTTTACTATCATTTCCATTAATAATATATTTGACTTTATCTAAATTTTCTTTAATAGCAAAAAATTGAATAATAGATTCCATCAATAAATCTTTTTTGGATGATATATTATTATTTTTTTCAAACGTGCTAATGGAAGAATTAAATTTTTTGTTGTTTTCATTTAAAGTAAAAACACTCATTTAAATGTATTTAAAAATTAATCTTTAAGCTAATTAAATTAATTTTAATTATTCCAATAATTTTAATTATTCCAATAATTTTAATTATTCCAATAAAAATATATATTTTATAATATATTATAATAATGAATGCATTTTTATTTATATTATATTTACTAACAGGATTAATAAGCGGTCTTTTCCTTGGAATGGTTGGAATTGGAGCAGCATTATTTACTATTCCTGTTTTAATCATGACAGGATTAACAATAAATGAAGCAACAATAGTAGCATTAATTATACAATTATTACCACAAACAATACCAGGTATAATTATGTATTATAATCAAAAAATGATTAAATTAGATATTGTTTATATATCCTTATTAATTTTAATTGGCTCATTTTTTGGAGTTTATTTAGGAACAACTTTAACTCTAAAAAATTACATTTCTAAAAGATTTTTATATAGATTTTTAGTTATTACATTATTTATTTCAGCTTTTTATATATCTTACAAATATTGGAATATTCCATATTAAATAAAATATTTATTATATAAATTATAAATTATAAATTTATTAAAAAAAATTATTGTTTTTTATTGTTTTTTATTGTTTTTATTGTTTATTAGTTTTAAATAATTGATTTAGATGTTTCACAAACATTCATCGAATCATTATTTATTTCATTCATCGAATCATTTTCTTGATTTTCAGCAGCAGCAGCCTGAAGTTCTTTTCTTTCTTTTTCAATATTATTAATAACATAACAAAATTTCTTTTCATCTAAATCATGTAAAATTACATTTACATCTTGAAAATTAACCTTATTTTTTGTTTGTAAATATAACCCATGAATTTTGTAAATAATATCTCTAATATAAAAAGGAACTTTTGTTATTATTTTAGATATATGTCTGTTTCTATATGTATTTAGTATAAACGCAGCAATTCCCATTAAATAATTTTCATATTCTAATAACTTATTTTTTTCATGTATAAATATTTCTAAATATTTCTTTAATTTTTCCGGATTCTTTCTTAAATGTAAATATCTAAACAATCGACTATTCGTATTTCCCCATAATTCACGTATTTCAATATAATTATTCTTAATAAATTTTTGATATACATTTTTATCCTTATTAATCAACATATATCCAATTTGATGATTTATTTCATTATTTTGTTTTAATTCATTAATTTTATTCATTAATTGTTCTTGATTCATTATTTCTATAACTCCTTCAAATTGACTTATATCATGAATATAATTCAATTCAGGAATATCAATTTTTTCATCTACATAAATATTATTCACTAAATCAATAGTATTTAAATGTACTACATAATTTTGATTAATTTCAATAAGATTATTTTCCTGATGTCCAACCAAAAATGAATAACAATAATCTTTATTTTTCAAATAATCTAAATATTGAGGAAAAACTTCTACAAACATGTCTCCAAAACTTTTCTCACTAGACCACTTAGCTCTAAAAGCATCTAACATTTTTTTAGTACTTAAATTCCATTTTCCATTTGTATAAAAAATACGAATTAAAGCACCTTCATATACAGGTTGTAATGTTAGATGAAAATCAATATTAATTAATCCAGTATTAATATTATTTTCTTCATAACATTTATCCATTGTATAACATACAATTTTTAAATTACTTTTATTAATTATAACTCCGTTAAAAAACCTAACTAACTCTTCACTAATATTTGATTCTTCATTATTATAAATTAATAATAAATCATCATTTTCTTTTGTTTTTAATTTATATAAATCACCTAATACATATTCCTTTAATTGTTCATAATTTTCAATATTTTTATCCTTTAAAAATATATAATACTTGTTTAAACTTTCCATTTTATTCAATATATGTTTAACAATTATTCTTTAAGTCTAAATTAAAATCAATTTTTTAAAATGTTTTAAAAAATTAAAAATAGTAGTTTTATTTAAATAAAAAATTTATATATTATATCATATTATATTATATTATGAGTTCTAATATAAAAGTCATAAATTTTAATAAAAATCAAAATAAAAATAAAAATAAAAATCAAAATCAAAATCAAAATAATTCAAATCCATTAAATAATGAATTAAATAGTGAATCAAATAATTTAGGTGAAATAATTTTTAATAGTAATGATGAATTAAATAATAATTTTTTTGAAAATACAAAAGAAATTATTATAGAAGAAAATATTGCTTTAGAAAATAAAGAATTAGTATATAAAGATGATACTATTTATATACAAGAATTAGAAAATGAATTATTATCAACATATCCTGTATTAAAGCAAAGTGATAAATTTGTAATTGAAAAAGTAGAAGAAAAAGCAAAAAAGTTTATTTTTTTAAAAAATCAAGCAATCAATAAGCAACAATTACAAAAAAAAAATATAGATTATATTAAAAAATATGAATTATTAAATAATGATTTTTCAGATTCATGGATTATTCCAATTGTATATGATACTCATAATGTTTTTACGAATATAGTAAATAAAGATTCTAAAAATAATAATGAAAATAATATTAATGAAACAATATTAACACAATTAAAAGAAAATACAACAAATTCAAATGAATTAGAACAAAAAGAATTATTAGAAAATTTAAATAATAATAATCTAAAATTTGAAGAAGGAAAAACAGATATATTAAATTATGAAGAAAAAAACTCACAATTATATAATTCATTCGACATAAAATATGATAAAAGTTCAATGAATAATAAAGGTTATGTTATTCATCCAGATAAATCTTTTAATGTTTTAAGATATACAGATTTTCAAAATAATAATTGGAATACACATAAAATAATCAATGATTATTATACTCCAAAAAATAAATATGACGATGATGGAAAAATTATAGGTATAGAACAAGAATTATTAATACGTTCTGATGACCAAAATATATATGGATTTCTAGTTTTGAAAGAAGGTAATAAAAATATATTAAAGGATTACAATGATATATATACACCTTTTAATTATTCAGATCATTTACATAAAGTATTATATAATAAAAAAGAAATAACTAAAATAAAACAAAAAGAAAAAAACATAATTCAATTAGAAATAAATGAACATAATTTAAATGACGATTCAGTAATTTATTTACAAAATACAAATTGTTTTCCATTTATTGATGGGTATTATGAATCACCCACTCAAATTAAAATAATAGATAAAAATAATATAGAAATAAAAAAAAATAAAAATTTAATTGTTGAGGGAGATACTGGTTTTATGTATTTATTAAGTAATCTAAAATACGATTATTATGATATCAATGATGATTTAAGTTTTAATTATATGCATTCAACATATGAAGATAAAATAGAATCAAACAACCATAATAAATTATATTTATTTGAAAATGTAAATATGACCAAATTTAAATACAATCAAATATTAAAAAAAATTATTCCTACTATTGATGAAATAGTAAATAAAGAACTAGAAAATTTTAAAAATTGTAATTATATTTCAGATATTAATGAAATATTAAATAAATATTTTATTACTATAAATGATTTAAGTCATGAAAATTATGAAAAAATAATAAAAATAGTAAAACCAAATTATGAAAAATTAAATTCAACATTTAATATAAATAAAAAATATGATTTTATTAATTATTTTTATAAAAATACTGAATATTTAACAAAAAATAAATATTATTTAAGTGATGATTATTTATTTGATAAAGAAGTTGTAAAATATTATGGCAACTATCCATATAAAAAAACATCTTATGATTCAATAACTCAAAGATTTAATTGGTTAAAAAGCAAATCAGATTATGGAAATTTATATTACAAAATAGTAAATTTAAGTAATCAAGATAATAAAATACAAATAAAATATTTAGAAAATAAGTTAAGTCAAATTAAAAATAATATAGCAAACATAAATAAAATAAATCAAGTAAAAGATAAACCTAAAAAATCATCAGATTGTTCAATATATAAATATGAGGCAAAACAAATAACTGATTTAACTAAAGAAAATAAAGATGAAGATACTTATTATTTTTATGAAAATGAGTTATTTGTATTTATAGATAATGAATTTAAAAAAGTAATTAATTCAAATTCAAATAATAGCAAAAATATACATCCACAACCAGAAAATGATGATTTATTGTTATTAGATAATAAAGAATTATGGGTTTATAAAAATAAAAAATGGGAATTTTCAAAAAATCATTCAAATTATAATAAATTAGAATATTTATGTAAATTTAAAAATATAAAACTTGAAAACCTTGATTTAGATTCATTAGATTGTGTTTATAGAAAAGATTATGGTTGTTTATCAAAAACAAATTTAAGAAATAAATTAAAATTAGAAGAATATAATAATTTCAAAAATTTATTTGAAAGTTTAATTCAAAATATTAAAGACAATATAAAAATAAATCAAATTAAATCAAATATAAAAGAAAATGAGCAAAAATTTACATTTATAAATAGCACAAATATAAAAAAACAAGCTAAAAGCAATAATAAATTTAAAAAACTAGATAAAAAATTAAATCAAGTTGAACAAGCAAATAAATCAAATAAATTATTTAATTTAACTCCGGTTGATTTATTAATTAAAAAAATATTTAATTTATCAAATGATTCAATAAGAGAAAATTATTTTTATCAAATAATAGATAAAGATTGTTTATTAATTAATAATAGATTATATTCAAAAAAATATAAAAAAGAAATATTATGTGGTCATTATTATTATTTAAAAAAAATATATTATGCAGACAATGAAAATTCAGCCACAAAATTTATTGATTTATTAATCAATACATTTAGTGATAATGGAGAAAATGAGGAAAATTCTCATACATGTAAAATATGTGGTGAAAAATTATTAAATAATGATTATGATGAAACAGAAGGTTTTGCTGAAAGTGGACAAATTTTAATGAGTAGAGAAAAATGGATTAAAGAAAGATCATTTGATTCAAGTGAGCAAACATTAGATGATTATTTAAAAGATATAAAATTAGATTGTAATGATGATAAATTTGAAGAATTATTAATCACTAATGGGCTAAATGTAGAAAATATATCAATAGCATTAGATATTTGTAATTATATAACAAATAATTTATATCCAAAATTAGGATTAAGTTTATCTAATGGTGTTTTAATAAACAATATAATTGATATTATTCAAAAAATAGCACTTATACCTTCATATAATATTTATAAAATTAAAGAAATATCAAAATTAAAACAAGCAGGAATATCACAAGGAAAAATAGAAAAAATGCAAGAAAAAAAATATTTTGAACAAAAATACAAAATTTTTTATGAAGTAAAAAAACAATCCATTATAGTAGCAAGAGTTTTAATAAGTATTCAAGTAAATATTCCTAATTTAACAGTAAAAAATAAACAAACATCATGTGAATTTAAAAGTTTTAATGAAAAAGATGGAATAGAATTTATGGCATGTTTATTAAATGAAATCAATAAATTATTTTTGATTAACAAAGAAGATATGGTAACAAAATATAAAAATTTCATTCAAGATTATTATAATGATTTTAAGTCTTATTTTTACATTCAAGAATTATTCAAAGAAAAAAAGATGTATTTAAGTACATTAAAAAAAGATAAAACAATACATATAATTAACACCAATAAACAAAAGCTAATATTTAATAAAGAACCAAGTAAAATAGATAAATCATTTAAAAATATAAATGCATTAAAATCTTATTCCAATTTCAATGATTTATATAAAAAAATACAATTAAGACAAATATATGTAAGTTATGAAATAATAGATATAATTAATACAATTATTGGACAATCTCCATTAAGTGATAAAACACCTTCTTATTTAGAAAAATCATGTTGTTTAGAAGATAGTTCATCATATATTGATTTTTTTGAATATTTCCAACAATTTGATCCTAAAACAAAAATATATGATTATTTAGAAGAATCAAAACAATTAAGTCAATTATTAAAAACAAAATTATTTAGTTATTCTTATCATAGATGCAAATTAATATCTCCTAATTGGAAAATTAGTATATTAAATTATCCAGTAGTATATGATGGAATCCATAGTAGTTCAAATTTCACAATATCAGTATTTAAGCATTATGTAGATGAAGGAGTTTATAAAGGAACTCCAAGAAATTATATAGAAGAATATAGTTCTTCACAAAATAAAAATCTAAAAATAATAAGATATAAAGATGTAAAAAGTGGTAAATATTTAGATGAAATAGAGAAACAAGAATATAGTATAGATGAATTAAATAATTTATTAAAATCAGTTGAACAAAATAATATGAGATTTATAAATGAAATAAGTGTTAATAATAAAAAGCTTGATGAATTAATGACATTTGAACCAGAATTTATAGAAAAATTAAAAAAAGAATCTATAAATGGATTAGGAGTACAAATTAATTTATTAGTACAAAATTTAACAAGTATATTAGGTAAAACAAAGGAATATGAAAATAGAATCATACAAATAATAAATAATTTATTTCAATTTGAAGTACAATCGAATCAAAATGTAAAATCTAGATTAAACGAATTAAATTCTATTAACAATCAACAATTAGATTTTTATAAAAAGATGTATCAAAAAATTAGTAAATATTTATCTATTATTAAAAACAGTCATGAATTTGATTTAGAAAAGAAATTTGAATTAATTGATGAACCAATAAAAAAATCGGAAATGAGAACACAAATTATAGAAGAAAATAATAAATTAGAATTATTATTAAATAAAGATGTAGCGATATATTTTAAAAATTTAAATATGAAATATCCAATAAACAAAATAAATACATTGTTCGGAAAAAGAAATATTATGAACAAAGATGGAAATAAAATAATAAAAGAAAGTAATTTTAATAATAATGATGCAGCTATATTGATGTCATATTTTGTATTTGAACAATTAAATTCATTTTTTGATGGATATAATTCAGAATCAATTAAAATTAAAATATTTGATAAATCAAATAAAAATAAATATGTTGCTCAATTTATAAATATTATAATTGAAGAATTAGAAGAATATTATCAATTATTTAACATATGTAATAAAAATAATGAATTTGAGCATTTTGAAGCAAGATTATTTAATGCTTATCAAGTAAAAATATTAACATCTGACCAAAGTGTAGATATAAGAGAATTTATGCAAACAGTAGCTAATTCAAGAGGTGTTCAATCAGAAACTCAATACAGTACATTAGAAGATGAAATTAAAATTTCTGATGAAAAGAAAGATTTATTAGATTTAATCAAAGATAAATCAAGTTTTGAAAAATTAAAACAAGAATATGTAGAAAATAATGATGAAGAATTAGATTTATTAACAATCAAACAAATTAAAGAAAGAATAGATGAAGAAGAAAAAGTAATTGAAGAAGATGATTTTATAAGCGATGGTAGTCAAAAATCAAGTGAAGTCCTAGATTCAGGTTCTGAATACGGAGCATTGTCCGATTATGATTTCGAAACTGGAGAAGGCTTCCCTGATTCTGAATACGACTAAATGAGTACTCTCATCGACGACGTCTTCCACCAAACAAAGCTGGTGCAAAAAAGATAAGTACCAGAAATAACAAGTATATTTTCATACCTTGTATATTCGGTTCTCTAATTCGGTTACGAGAGGTGTAGTTTGTGTTATTGGTGTGTCCGTTTTTCTTCATGTTTCCTGTCATTGTAACGCTGAAACAATATAAATTATAATTATTTTCTTACTAAATATCAATTTTTTTTATTAAAAAAAATTGATAATTATTTAAATAAATTATTATTAATATTTCTTTTATTAATATTTCTTTTATTAAAAACAAGATAATAAATCAAAAATGATGGATCGTTATGGAGAAATGCCAGGACCAAGTAAAACTAAAGCAATTCTAGAAATTTTTACTAAATACAAAACAAAAATAAATCCTCCTATTTCAGATGAAAAGCTGAAAGAGCTTATTTATGAATCCATTGATAACACCATTGAAAAATATGGTGGTTTAGGCTCGTATGCTGGATGGCAACTTTTTATTTCGAAAGAAGTGTATGAAAATACGGAAGCAAAGGTAAATCAATATTTATCTGAGGAACCATCTAATTCATCTACTTGTAACGTACTAGATTGTTTTAATCAAATATCAACAGAACAACTAGAACAAATAGAATATGCACATCAAAAAACAAAACCTAATTTCAAAGTTCCTGAAGATTTGATAAAAGCAATGGATGAACCCAATAAAGAAGTAGCCCAGATCATGAATACACAAGGAATGGATGCTGCACTAGCGCACATGACAAAAGATCTTCGCGAAGGAAAAATGAGTTATGCAGAAATGCGTTATTATTATGGTTAATTTTGTTAAAAAAATAAAAAATAATAATTTTGTTAAAAAATAACAAACATACATGACTTAAAGATTTAATTATAATAAAATATATGTATATTATTAATAAAATAATAATTTGATAAATAATGGAAAATGAATTAAAATTTCATTTAGATAAAGACTTACCAAAAGCAACAAAATTAAAAAGAGATTATTTAAAAGAACAAGTAAAATATTTAGCTACAATACCACAACATGAACAAAAATCTGCTGAATGGTATGCTATGCGTTTAACTATGTTATCGGCATCGGATTGGGGTACAATCTTAGGTGTTAATCATTATGCAAAACCTGACTCAGTATTATTAAAAAAATGTGGAGAAGAGTCATTTTTTCCAAAAGTTGCAAAAGATGCTATGGCATGGGGCAATAAATATGAAGATGTAGCAATTTCTATATACGAGTATAGAAATAATAAAAAGATATTGGAATTTGGATGTATAAGACATCCGTTTATACCCTTTTTGGGTGCGTCTCCTGATGGAATATCAGAAGATGGTGTTATGTTGGAGATTAAGTGTCCTGTAAGTAGAAAAATTACAGGAATTCCTCCAGAATATTATTGGTGTCAAGTACAAGGACAATTAGAAGTATGTGAATTGGATAGATGTGACTTTTTAGAGTGTAAATTAAAAGAATATGATGACGAAGAAGAATATTTAAATGACCATTATAAAGGAAATTATGAATTAAATGAATTTGGCAATGAAAAGGGAGTTTTAGCTGAATTTTATGTAGCAAAAGAAGAAAAGTACATATATTTCTATGGTCCTGTTAATTTAATAGGAGATAAATTAGAAAAATGGAAAAAAGAAATACAAGAAGCACATGAAGTCATTTCGGACAATCAAAAAGATAATATTATATTATCATCATTTGATTATTGGTATTTGGAGGAAGTATCATGTGTTCCAATATATCGTAATCAGGAATGGTTTAATGATGCAAAGCTAAAATTGGGTGATTTTTGGGAAGAAGTATTATATTATCGAGAAATGGGATTAGATTTTTTGAAGGAAGAATTAAACAGTCAAAAAGAAGAAAAGAAAAAAATTAGACAAGATAAAAGAGACGCTAAGGTCAAAGAACAGGATGCTAAAAAACAGAAAAAAATAAAGGATTATATAAATTTAAATGATTTAGATGATGTAAATAAAACAGAAAATAAGAAAGTAAATAAGAAAGATAGTATTGAATCAAATTCAGAATCAAATTCAGAATCAAATTCAGAAACTGATTCAATAAATAATGATATTTTTGATGATATATTCGGAAATGATTCTATAAATATAACAAGTCAAGAAATAAAAAAAGAAAATAACAATAAATTTGATAAAAAAGATAAAAAAGAAAATATTATAATGAAACCAAAAATAGATATACCTGAAAACGAATTTAGTAATTTTGAGTTTTAAGGTACATATATAGATTAAATAAAACTATTAATAAAAAAATATTTAAATAAAAAGATTTTTCGTATATATTATTTGATGTATTTTTCCTCAAATAATATGATTCTTCTTCATTTAGGTTATTGAATGTATTATTGAATGTATTATTGAATATGCTATTCATAGTTGCATTTATAGTTTTATGAGTAGTATTATTTGAAGAATCACTTGAACAAACCATTAAAAAATTAAAACAGCAATTGTTTTTGTGCATACAATCATCATTGCAGAAACAGCTATTTTCTACAAATAAATTTGAATTACAATAGCCTACACAGCTATGAAATTGATGGTTGCATAAAACATTAGTAATACAATAAAATAATGTAAGTAAAAATAAAAATAAGTACATAATGAATCTATTGTTTTTATAGTATAAATATTATAAAATCATTTAAAATATTTCAATTTTTTATTACATTATTACATTATTTAGTTATTAATTTTTTTTATAATTAAATCAAGATCAAAATGGAAAAATATATCATTAAAGTTCAATTCACTAAAGTTAATTGGATTGGATGTAAATTGTTCATAATTTAATTCTCCATCACATTCTTGTATATCATTTATTTCATCATGTGTAATACAAGGATCTATGAAATAAGGAATACCACAAAATTTTTTTAAACGTTTATGAATTAAATTAGCAAAATTTATTTTATGTGTTTTATTTTCTATAATAGTATCTAAATATTGGTTACATTTTAGACATTTAGCATTAGGCATTATTAATAATTATTGTAAAAAATTAAATAATATTTCGAAATAATTAAATATAGTGATGAGTAAATAAATTATAATAAAATGTAAAATAAAAAGAATTATAAAATAATATATTATTATATATTAATGAAATTATTTATAAGTTTGTTAATTATTTTATTAATATTTATTGTATTCAATAGTTTAAATATAATAGAAAAAGAAAAATTTAATAATCAAAATAATAATAACTATATACCTAAATTAATTATAAGTACGTATTATGATAAAAATAAAATACCACAAAAAGTATTTGAAAATATAAAAACATATGCACCTAATTACAAATACATAGTTTATGATGATAATGAAATAATAGAATTTTTAAAAAAACATTATCCTGAAAATGTATTAAGTACATTTCACGAACTAATTAGAGGTGCTCATAAAGCTGATTTATTTAGATATTGTTACTTGTACATAAATGGTGGAATTTATTTAGACATTAAAACAAAATTAATAGAACCCATTGAACAAACATTTAATATTCCTAATGCTAATTTTTATACAGTTTTATCTATGCATAAACCAACAATTTATCAAGGAATTATTGCATCAGCTCCTAAAAATCCAATATTTTTAGAATTAATTGACCATATAGTAAATGTAAAAAAGCCTATTAAAAGATATTTTGAATTTACAGCTGATTTTTATAATAAATTAAGAGTTCATTATCATTTTTACGAATTTAAAAATGGATATTATAAAGATAAAAATAATAAATTTAATTTATATCTATTTGAAGAGAAATGTTCAAAAAATCCAGAAGATTGTGAAGATGGATTAGATAAATATAAAAAATGTTGTTTTATTTACAATCAAAATAAAAAAGTAATAAAAACAAGATATTCTGATTTTCCATGGAGTTAATTATTATTATTTCAAAATATATTAATAAATAATAATATAAAAACAATTCTATATTAATTATTAATATTATGATTAAAAATACAGTTTTTTTATTAAGGTTAGGTGAAATAATAAATATTTTCCATAATTTAAATGATTTTAAATCTGATTTTAATAATATTAAATATTTAATGAAAAGTTCAGAAATAACAAATCCAAATAAAATTATATCAAAATTTATAGATAATTATGATAGTACATGGACATTATATGATTTAATAAATGATTATGATAAAATAGATGGCATTTCATTTGATCAAATGGCAAAATTTGCTTATATTATTGATAAAAATCATGAATTAGAAATTACTCAAAAAAATATACATTATATTAAATTAATACCTGATTTAATAGAATTAATAATAAAAAATTTAGATAAACATAATATTATTTATGATGTTCTTTAACCTTTACCACCACCAAAGAAAGTTCCTTGAGGACCAACAGAATTAAATAGCCAATAATTTTCTCCACAATTTCTTGGAACTGTTGCCAATGTAGGTCTTGAGTAAGGTTGTAATGGCATTTTCATAGGACTCCATATAGTTCCTGAATCACACATATCAGCATATACGTCTTGAGAAGAAGCGATTTCTTTATCAGTTTTAGAATAATAATAAATACCATCAACATCCCAACTTTGAGGAGGAGTTTTAGCTGGATATTGACCTTTCCATTTAGGCATTTCTTCTAAAACAGGCCATTTATTATAAGTCTTGCTTTTTTGCATAATTGGATTATTATTTCCTTTATAATTAGAATATTCTATGGTTTGGTCTGTAATTCCACTAAATGTTTTTTCATTTACATTCATATTTCCATTATAAAAATTATTCTTTTCATAATCAACAATTAATGTAGAATTTCCAATTTTAATTTGATTTAAATAATAATATTTTACTTTTAATGGATCATTTTTAAATATTTCATCATTTAATTGACCATTTTGAGTTGGTATAACATCTAATGGTAATGGAATTAATTGATCTTTGGAAGGAATACCAATTTCATAATTATTAAAAATATAATGTTTATCTTTTATTCCATATTTATAAATTGAACTTTTTTTAGGAATTTTAATAATATTTATTAATAATTTTACTTCAAAAAAATTCTTCTTATCCCATAAAAATAATTCATAAATATAATTTGAATCATTTTTCTTATTATAATATACTGTCATATCTCCATAATTAGTTTTAGCAAAATCATAATATTTATCCTGATTTAATATTAATAAAACATATTTTGTAATATTATCTAAATCTCTACGCATTTTATCATCTATTGTTGTATCTATATATTTTTCTTCATTTAATGGACCTTTTAATTCTATTTTTTCTTTATTAATTAATTGAAGTTTATCAAATAATCTTTCATAATTAAATTGAGTTTTATTTTCAGTATATAAATTAGGCTCACTACTAAATTTATTATTTAAATATTCTTTTGTATAATTATTTAATTGTTTGCGGTTTTTATTAAAAACATTATTCAAATCAAAATTTTCTTTATTCATATTTGAATTCATATTTGAATTCATATTCATTAAATTTTTAGAATATTTAATATGATTATAATTATAGAATATTAATAATAAAGAAATTATTATTATAAATAAATAAATATATAATACTCTTTCCATATATAATATAATTATTTATTTTTTATTTAATAAAAAATTATTTTTCATATTTTCATATTTTAATTAAAAAACTTTTTTTTTATTTTTTTTATATTATTATCAAAAATAATATCATAATCTCCTGTATCTAATTTTTTTAAAAAAGAAATTTTGCTAATAATATTAAATGTTTTATCAATACTAATATATTTTTTTAATATTTCATTATTATCTATAACTGGTTCTAATTTTTCATATATATCACAGTTTAATTTATATTTTTTTCTTTTGATATAATCTAATATATAATTCATTTTTACATTACTTTCTAAATCAAAAAAATTAATTTTTATTTCATCAGTTTTGATTATATTCTCTTCAAAAATATTTATAATTTGTTCATTTGAAACATCAGTATTTTTATCATAATATTTTTTTCTTGTATCAGCAAAATTTTTTAATTCTTTTGAAGTTGTTACTTCTTTTTTTATATCATTTATAGTTTCAATTTGTTCGTTATTTTTTACTTTAATATTATATTTTTTGACATTATTTTCATTAAATTCATTTAAGTTATGAATGTAATTATTAACAAAATTATCAATATCCATAAGTATTATTAATAGTTTATCTTTATATAAATAAAATTACAAATAGTTTATTTTTATATAAATAAAATTATTATTCTTATTATATTTTATATTATTAAATATAAATCAAATTATTATTTTTTGTTAAAAATAATTAATTATTTTTATAGATTCATTGGATGTCCTTTTGCTATTTCAATCCTACAAACTGGACATTTATTACTATGATTCTTTAACCAATTTTCAATACATTCATAATGAAATATATGATCACATTTTAATTTTAAAAAATTATTTTCATGAATTGAATCAGTTTCAGGTATTAATTCAGGATCACTAAAACATTCTAAACAAATATTACATTGTTCATTTAATTCATGATTGATTTCTTTAAATTGAATACATTCAATTTCTTTAAATTCATCATCAGTTAATGCTATAATAACATCTATTTGATTATTTTGATTATTATCTACATTTAAATTATTAAATACATTTTGGTAAAAATGATTATAATTACTTATTGGAAAATATTGATTGTTTATTAGATTATTGATTTGATTATTTATAATATTATTTGAAGAATTATTCAATGGATTATTTATAATATTGTTTGAAGAATTATTTAATGGATTTATTCTATATTGAATATTATTTATATTATTAAAGAATTGATTAAAATCATTACTGTTATTACTATTAATAATATTATTATTATTATTTAATTCATTTATAAAATTATTCATTGATGTTCTAAAAGTATTTTCATTATTATTTAATTCATTATTATTCATATTATTTAATTCATCTGTTATATTATTTATAAAATTATTCATTGAACTTCTAATATTATTATATATTTCATCAGCATTTGATTCATTATTTAGATTGTTATTATTAATAATATTTGTATTAGTATCAGCATCTGTATCAGCATCTGTATCAGCATCTGTATCAGCATCTGTATCAGCATCTGTATCAGCATCTGTATCAGCATCTGTATCAGCATTTGATTCATTATTTGTATCAATATTATTTACTTCATTTTCGATTTCTTGATTGGATTGATTAATATTATCATTATTAACTGATTGATTAATATTATCATTATTAACTGATTGATTATTTAAACTATTTAAAGTATTAATAAAAATATTAACATTAGGGTCAGAAAAATGAAATGGAGAAAAAGGTATTTGATTATAATTATTTATTCTATTATAATTTTGAATATATTCATTTGATTCTTTTTGTTGATACCATAAATTAAATTCATCTATAATTAAATTTTCTTTTATAACATTTCCATTTGAATTTCTTTTTCTATCAATAATTTCTATATAATCAATTGATTCAAAATTATTTTTATCTAAAAAATCATGTAAATTATTTGTAAATATTAATTCATTTAATCCTAAAACAAAATAATTATTTTTAATATGAACCAAAGTATGTTCAATATTATAAATTAATAAATTAAATAAACCTAAAATTTTTTCTTGTATATAACCATTTTCTTTATTTATATCAATTTTAATAATATTTGAATGGTCATTATAACTTATTTTAACATCCATATATTTAATTTTATAAAAATCTTTTTTAAGTAAAAAATTTATAATTATAAATAAAAAATATAAATAAAAATTATAAATAATTTTTTAAATTCCAGCAAAATAAACATGATTGTTTATAAGGAGAACTAATATTTTCTTTATTAATTACTTGTAAATAATATGGTTCTTTTCCATCAATATTATAAATATCTTTTAAATTAGGACAAGCAAAGTTATTAGTATTTTCACAATTCATTTTTTCCAAATTTTTTCCACAAGGATCGCATCTTCCTTCATATAATAATTTATTATAACATTTTGAATCATCTTTTTGACATGTTGTACATTTATCGTAATTTTCTTTCATAATTTTTAATTTAATACAATTTTCAAAATCACATCTTTTAAAGCATTCTTCTAGATCTTCTTTATTCTTAATAACATTTACATTAAAAACTTTATTTTTTTTATAATTATTCAATAAATAACTATTAAATTCTTTTTTATTTAAATTAACACTAAAATCATTATTAAAACTTTCAAAAATAAATTTATTTTTTAAATATTGATTTAATAAATTTATAATATAAAGAATACTAATAAAACAAATAATATAAATAAAAATATTAATCATATTAATTTAATAAAAGATAATTATTTACATAAATTATTTTTTGGATTAATTGGCATATTACATTGACCTATTCCTAAAGATATACAATTCTCACATTTATCAGTATAAACATTATAACATTTAAATTCTTTTTGACATTTTAAACATTTTTTATAATTATTTAATTCTATTTGATATTTATTACATAATTCTGGACTACAATAATCATTACAATTACTTCTTTTATATTTATTTTTTAAATTATTTAATTGATTATTATTCATTCCCATAATTTTAAACTGTTTAATTGTTTGATATGAAATTATTTTATTTTTATTACTATTTATATAATAAAATAATAATCCAATAAATAATAATATTAATACATAGCTTATATCTAAATCCATATATATAATAAATATTTTTAAAAAAAATAATTAATAAAAAAAAAGAGCTTAAAGATTATTTAATAAATATATTTATATATACAATATGTCAGAATTCAACAACTACAACAACAATACTAACAGCAGAAAACCAATGTCTGCTTACCAACAATTGTCTGGTATCATTAGTGCATTAAAGTCAGAAGAAATGTCTCTTAATGATGCTATGAATAAAATTCAACTTAAGGAAATGAGACCAACTAGACCTTATTGTAAAGTTACAGGAAGTGGAGCACTTGCTTTATATGGAATTTCTAAACAACCAATAGTATTATATGCTGACCAATGGAATAAGTTTTTAAAAGTAGCTAAAAGTGATTATATGGATAATTACATTAAGTATAATCAAGAAAGACTAAAATTTAAAAGACCACAAAGAAAACAAATGAATAAAGAAACATCTAATGAAAATCTACTAGATGAAAATCTACTAGATGAAAGTCAAATTGAACAACTTCAAGATAATCAAGACAATGATCTATAAATAAATAATTAAAATAAATTTAAAATAAAATATTTCTTTTCTTAATTAATTTCTAATATTTTATTAAAAATTAAATAATAAGATGATATTCCTAAAATAATAACAAATAATAAGGTTACTAAATCATCATTTAAAATAGAACCACTTAAAGCATTATAAAAGAAATCTTTATTAATTTCCAATAAGTTAAGTAATATTTGAATAATAATTAAGATAGTAAATAATTTATAAATATCATTAATATAAGTTTTATAGTTTTCATTTATATCTAAATGCAAATTAATAATTGCCATTATATAATTAAGTTATATATTTTTTTCGTTTTTTTAATTTAAAGTTATTATTATTTTATTATATAATAATGAATCTTAATCCTGAAGATATATTAAATATGGTCATGAATAAGTCTCCTTCAAAAAATATTGATGAAAAAAAAGATCATGAACTTGATTTTAATGATAGATTATATTTAGTTAGTCAAACATTAGATGAGCAATTAAAAAACAATTTATATGAAAAATTAATAGAAAATAAAAATTTATTATTTAGTCAAGATAATTCTGTAATAAATGATTATGTTTTCAATGATGTTGAATTTATGCATGACCATTATCTGAATGAAGAAAATGGGTTAATATCAAAAATAAATAAATGTAAAACTAAAGTAGGTTCTATATTATTAAAAAAAATATTAGTAACACCAGTAAATAATATTGAAATATTACAAAAAAGACAATCTTATGTAAAAAAAATAGTTCCTCTTGTTCCAGTATTAGAAAAATTGATGATTCAAATAAAAAATATTGAGAATGATTTAATATGGTTTTGGGATGAAAAAAGCTTAAATCATATTGATAATATGCATGATGTTATTTATTTTAATTGGAATTTTATTCCAGGAGTTGATATAAATTCAAAATTAAATAATAATGAATATGCGTTATTAGCTTCTAATATGTATAAAATTGTTTTGAGCCCTGTATTTACAGCTATTACACCATTAATTACAATAATAACACCTTTAATTTTAATGTTATGGTTTAATAAAAAATTAAATGGAGCTATTCCAATTAAAACAGTTATTTGGAATTATTTTAAAACACTTTGGAGCGATGAAACAATTAAAATATTTATTAAAAGTCCAACAAAAGCAAAAATAGCTTCTTTATTAACAAAAGGATTATATTTATTTATGTATTTTCAAAATATATATAATAGTTATCAAACATCATCAAATACAAATAAATTAATTAATTTGATTCATGATAAATTAAATAAAATGAATGATTATATTCACATATCATTAAAAATAGAAGATATATGTAAAAAGAATAATTTAATAGATTTAACAAATTATATAGGATATAATGAATTAGTAGAAGATAATAAGTTTTATAAGGAAAATTATTTCTCAAATGAAGTATTTTTCCAAAAACCAGGATTATTTACAAACAAAGGAAAAATATTAAAAATTTTTAATAAATTTAGATTTTATAAAACAAAATTATTAGATGTATTTCAATTTATAGGAATAGTGGATGTATTACTTTCAAATTCGAGTTTATTAAATAATTCAACAGAAAATAATCCATATTCATATTCAATATATAAAAATAAATCAAAACCTGAATTAAATATTAAAAACATATGGCATCCATATTTAATAAATAATGATGTAGTTAAGAATTCAATAATAATGAAAAATAATTTATTAATAACAGGACCAAATGCTGCTGGAAAATCTACATTTATAAAATCTGTTATTATTAATTTATTATTGTCACAAACAATAGGAATAAATAGTTGTTCATTATTTGAAACAACACCTTTTCATTTAATAGAAACTTATTTGCATATTCCTGATATTAAAGGAAAATCATCATTATTTGAGGCAGAAATGTTTAGGTCTAAAGAATATATAGAAAAAATTAAAGAATTGAATGAAAAACAATTTTCATTTATTGTATTAGATGAAATTTTTTCATCTACAAATTACATAGAAGGATTTTCAGGAGCCTATTCTATATTAAAGAATTTATGTAAATATACAAATACATTATTTATGGTTACAACTCATTATACAGATTTATGTATTTTAGAAAAAGATACTAAAAAAAGAATTGAAAACTATAAATTTAGTGTTGATTATGATAAAGAAAAAAATATTATGTTTAATTATTTATTAGAAAAAGGTGTAAGTTATCAATATATAGCATTAGACCTTCTCAAAAATAATGGATTTGATGAAGAAATTATAAATGATGCATTAAATATTTCTAAAAATATAACAAAATCTAAAATTAAGAAAAATAAAAACAAAACAAAAACAAAACAAAAACAAAATAAAATAAAAATGAACAGTATATAAATTTTCGTTTAAAAATGTATTTAAAAATATATTTATTAATTAAATAAATATGTTATTCAATTTGATATCAATTACATTATTAATTTTATTAATAATTATTTTAATTATGTTATATTATATTTCTAGTGATGCACGAAGAAATAAAAATAATTTAAATATTTGTGAATCTAATATTCAATCCTTAAAAGACAAAGTTATGGCTTTAGAAAATAAAATAAATGAAATGTCTTCTGTTCAATCACAACCTAATTTACAAGGTTTAATGAATCAATTAAATTCTCAGCAATTCATGAATTCAAATGATTTAATGTTTCCTTTAAATGGAGAAGATGATGAAGAAGATGAAGAAGATGATGAAGAAGATGATGATGATGAAGATGATGATGAGGATGAAGAAGAAGATGATAATGAAGATGAAGATGATGAAGATGAAGAAGATGAAGATGATGAAGATGAAGAAGATGATGACGACGAAGATGATGATGATAATGAAGATGATGACGACGAAGATGATGATGAAGATGATGAAGATGAAGATGAAGACGAAGATGACGATGACGATGATATTAATAAAGATGATACTACTAATAATATTATAAATCAAATTATAAATGAAAATAATGAAAATAATGAAAATAATGTAGAAGAAATTGAAGATGACAATGAACTTAATAAAGTTGAAGAACTAGAAGTAAAAGTTGAAGAAATAGAAGAAAAAGTTAAAGAAAAAAATGAAAAACCAAATCCTAAAAAATATCCTAAAGTAAGTTTAACAAAATTAAGTGAAGGTGACCAAGAAACTGGTCAAGATGGAAATGAATATATTGTTACATTAAATAAATTAAATAGAAAATTTTGGAAAAAAGTTTAATTAATTTAAATTTAAATTAATCATTTAATTAATAATTTTTTTAATATAAAAATATTTATATAAATTATATGAATTGTAATAAAACAAGTAATAATAAGTATTTTGATTGTCCAGCATTAATGTCAGATGGTAGAATAATGACAGATTATAGACAAAGTGGAACTTTAAATGATATGATTAGATTAAATAATAATGTATTATCAAGTAATCAATATAGACATTTTTTAACTAATAATGCTTTAGAAATAATGAATATTAATAACCAATATATTTCTGAAAAAAACAATTGTAAAAGTGGAAAATTAGTAGAAGTTCCATTTTCTAAAGTATGTAACTACAATACTCAAATTGGTATTTGTCAAAAAACAAATCAAAGAATGGGTATTGGAATGGCAAATGAAGTAGAAGCAAATATTAATACTTGTGGGAATAATCAAATATCAGGATGTTATTTTAATGATTCGGAAAACATGAATGTACAATCACATTTTTTTAATGGAAAAAATACTGAATTTAATCAATATGCATCTTATAAATAAATTACATATTTTTAATAAAAATAAATATTTTTTTACATTATATATTTAAAAATTAAATTTTAAATATATTTATGGATATTTCAGTCTTAAGAACATATAAAAAATATGAAGAAAATAATGAAACATTAATAACAATTTATTTTTATAATATAAAAAAAGAAGAAGCAATTAATTTAGTGCAAAAAGAATTAAATAAAATTTCATTGATACAAAATTTGTCTAAAAAGAAAAAACTAAATAGTAGATTTTATAATTTAAAATTAAAATTAGAAAAAGAAATGGATAATTCAGTTATTAGTAGTTTGTATTTAATAAATGATGAAATATTTGAATATATATTTAATGAAGAAAATATAAAAACAATAAATGAATATAAATTAAAAGATTTGTATGTAAAGAAAGATATAATATTTGATATAGATTATATATTAGATGTATTTACAAATTTTAATTTTAATTATATTTGTCATGCTCAAAAAAGCAATTTAAAATTAAAAATAATAAATACTAATAAAAATAAATTATTAACTGAAACTAAATTTACTAATGAAAAAAATATGATAGAAATTATAAATAATTATATTTTAGAGCATAAAATAAATGAATTATTAGTATATGGATTAAATTTAAATAGTAAATGTTTAAATGATGAAAAAAATAAAAAAATTTTATTAGAAAATAATGAATTAACTATTGAAGAAATAAATAAATATTTTTTAACAAAAAAATGTGAAAGAAATAATGAATTATTAGAAAAAAAAATAAATGAATTAACAAACCCAAATACAAATTTAGATTTATTTGTTTTTGGAAAATTAAAAAAAGAAATATTAGAATCCATTGAAAATTTTCAGCTTAAAGAATTATATATCGAAAAAAGAAAATTAGATATATTAAAGCAATGTATATGCGATGATTCATGTTTAAATTTCAAAATAATTGAAATAGAATCATTAGAAGAAGGAGATATTGCTTCACAATTTATTGATAATTATAAAGGATTAATGGGAATAAAGTATTTTTAAATAAATAAATAATAATTAAATAATAATTAAAGAATAAATAAAAAAATATAAAAAAATATCTATTAATAATATAATATGAGTTTAAATTCATTTGCAAGTATAAATAACGATGACCCACAATCAGCTGAAATATTTAAATACAGAGAAAATAATATGTGTGATTCATTTAAATGTGCTCAAAAAGATTTACCATTATGTTTTTTAAATTTAGTTAAAAGTGACAATCAATCATTTATTGTTAATGGTAATTTAAAAGGAGATGTTTTAAATTTATCAAATAAATCTAATTTATATTTAAAATTTTGGGCAGCAAATAGTCCATCTTATAACAGTAATTTTTCAGGAAGTGGTCTTCCATTTCCAAATGCTGAAGTTGCTTTTGACCAATCATCAAATATTGGAACTTCTAATATTAATAATGGTAAATTTTCATTTTCATTAAATTATCCAAATAGTTATTATTCAAATATGGGAACAGTATATGTTAAACCAGAAGTACAAATTCAAGTATATGATGCTGGTACAAATAAAGCAGTTAGTGAAGTACAACATATTAATTTAGGAGAAGGAATTCCATTTAGAACATTAACATATCCATATCAAAGAAATTGGAATGCAGGTCCATTATTTTATAAAAATACACAAATGCCTGCTGTTAGAACTCAAGAACAAATATTAATATCATCTGCATATCCTTCAACAAATACAATGCCTAAGAATTTTTGGGGTAAAAAACCACCTTGTTAAATTATATAAATATTTTTAATATTAACAAAAAAAGAAGCATTAATTTTTTAATTGAATTATGAATAATAAAATATTCATAATTATTATAAATGAAAACATTTTTTTCATATAATTCTCATAGTTTATTATATATTTTATTTTTATTGATTATAATTATTGTAATATATATATATTCTAAACAATCTAAACAAATAAATGAAAGTTTTGAAAATAATGTTAAAGTAAATTTAACATGCAATAAAGATAATGACAATATTTATAATTGTAAAGAATTTGAACCAAAAACGAAAATTATTAAACAAAATTATCCGCAATTTAATTATGAATCGGGAATAAGTAATCAATCAACTTCATCAAAAGGTACTATTCAGTTTAAAAAAAAATTTAATAAAACTCCTTATATTCATATAACTCCTATTCAAAAGGATTCAAAAATAGCAATAAATAAGTTATTAAATGTAAATATTATGAATCCATCAAAAACAGGTTTTTCATATATAAAAAATAAAATTGAAAAAGGATTAGATGAAGAATTTAGTGAAATGTTAGGATTAAATCCAATTAAAGAAACACAATTTAATTGGTTGGCAATTGAACAAAATTAAACCCTAAATAATCAAGATGAAAATATTATAATATTTTTAAAAAAAATTAATTAAATTGTTATTAATCAAAATAAGTAGTATATATTTTTAAATCAATTAATCTTTTTATTATTAATTCCATTAAACTACTCATTTGTAAATAATGAGCATCATTAAATAATTGTATTATATTCATCTTTTTATTTAAAAGTTCTGGAATTTCTATATATGTTAATATTTCTTTTATCCTATCTATATTTATTCCATTATATATTAATTCATTAGTAATTAATTCATTAGTATTATATTTTTTATTTTTTATAGTTTTTACATTTTTATTATTATTATTAAATTGATTACTTAATATACCTAAATTTTTTACAGTAAATATAGGAGTATCTATACCAATTAATTGATTTTTTAATTTATTAGAATTTTCATTCTTAATAAATTCAAGTTTATTTCTATTAATTAATTTATATTATTATTTTTTATTTTTGAAAATTCACAAAAAATTATTATATATTTAAGTTCTTCTAAAAAATTATTATATTTTTTATATATTTTATATATTTATAGAATAATATATTATTTGTATTATTTGTATTATTTGTATTATTTGGATTATTTGTATTATTTGTATTATTTTTATTATTTTCTTTTTTATCAAATTGAGAAATATTTAATATATCTATTTCTGTATCGCTCATAAAATTATTTTTATCTTTAATACATGGAATTTTTCTTTTTAAATGCATTTGTATATTATATTTTTTATGAAATCTTTGATTGCACTTATAACATTTATATTTACATTTTTTATTTGATGTATTAAAAATTTTATTATTATTATTATTATTATTTTTATTATTATCATTGTTAAATTTGAATCTATTTAAGTTATCAATATTATATTTTTTAAAATATAATTTTATTTTTTTATTTTCTATTAAATTTATATTAAATGAAATAGAATTATCATCATAAAAATAATTATTTAAATTTTCAAAGTATTTATAATTATTTTTATCATATAAACTTAAACATTTATCAACATTATTAATTTGATTTATATTATAATAATCTATTTCATTTTTACTAAGCATACAACATGGATTTTTTATACAATTATTTTCTTGGTTAAAATGATTATTTAAATAAAATTTATCATAAAAACCAGAAAAACATTTAAAACAAATATAATTATAATGTGGAAGATAAATGTTTTTTATTTCATTTAAATTATTTAATATATATTTGATAATGATATTCAATAATTTATAAAATTTTTCAGTATTTTTAGAATATTCAAGTTGTTTTATATTTAATAAATAAATAATATTATTTGGAAATATACAAATAGAATTTCTACTACATTTATTTTTTTTACTAAAATGTAAAATAATATTATAAATTTTATTAGTTGAATAAAAACAATGAAAA
>Ga0209223_10000377_pt1 | contig 51323 bp, 47 predicted proteins | sample COG_06_FD_184750 | JGI IMG/M metagenome (GOLD analysis project Ga0209223, IMG submission 184750) | Pelagic Microbial community sample from North Sea - COGITO 998_met_06 (SPAdes) (version 2) | ecosystem: Environmental > Aquatic > Marine > Neritic zone/Coastal water | place: Helgoland, sampling... | reverse complement strand
GATCCATACTCAGTGATTTATTCACTTGAAGTAGTGCCTCATCATATTTTCCTTCGGCAGTTAAAATCATTGACCTTGTATTATAAATGCTATGTTCCGAAGGATCAATTCTTTCAGCACTGTCGAGCATCTCATTAGACCATTCAAATTTTGAATCTAAATATAAAAGGTTGGCAATATTCACGATTGGATCGACATTTCCTGGTTCTTTACTGATGGCGCGTTCAAAAAATTTCCTAGCCAGTCCAAAACTTTGTCTATGTACAGCAATTAATCCTCTTGTCATATCGACGAAAGCCGAATCAGGATAAAATTTATCCATAATAACTAGATCAGGCCCCATTTGATCAAATCTTTTGGCTTCGACCAATGCCTCTAACCTATTTCGCGAAGCATCAAGATAGTTCGGATCGACACTTGAAAGCACTAGAGAGTAAGCTTGAATTGCCTCATCTAACTTACCTTCTCTATACAAAGCAACACCCTTGTTATTATATGCCTCTTTCAATTCAGGATTTTTGGCAATGGCTTCATTATACATTTTTATAGCCTCATCATTTTTGCTTTCTTCAAGAGCAACATTACCCTTTACAAAAAATCGGTCCGCTTCATCCTGATCACTTTCACAGCCCATTAAAAAAATCAGCAGACAAATTAAATAGATGTTATTTTTCATATTCCTTTTTCTAAATCGATAGACAAATATATTCAACATCATATTTGCTGCAACCATTGTCTTATTAACTTTTGTTAAAAAAAATTAAGCAAGTAATTATTATTGACAAAAACAGTTGTTCTATAGATTATGATGTGCTAGACAGCCGTTCTTTTGACCCCTTTCTAAGAGGCGTGGTATTATTTATTAAGGTTTTTTAAATTCGTTGATCAGATGTATTAGGAATGACTAAGGCAAAAAACAAAACCCAAGAGACGGAAGCAAGTGTTGATCATTTTTTGAATTCGATTGAGAATGATCGAAAACGTGCTGAATGCTATCAGGTGAAAACTTGGATGGAACTCATATCGAATGAGCCAGCTAAAATGTGGGGCACATCAATTGTCGGTTTTGGAACTTACCATTATAAATACGAAAGTGGTCGAGAAGGGGATTTTATGAAAATCGGATTCTCACCTAGGGTGCAAAACCTGACACTTTATATAATGCCTGGTTTTACGAGGTATACTGAGTTAATGAAAAAACTTGGTAAGTACAAAACTGGAAAGTCTTGTTTATATGTAAAAAAACTAGCGGACATTGATACTTTTGTCTTGCAAGAGCTCATTACCGAATCTTTAAACTTTATGACCACTAAATATGGCTGATCAACCGAATAGATTTGAAAGTATTGGAATAAGAATCCGTTGGATATTTTTAATTGGTGGAATTATTTGTCTACTCAATACCGCAAATGCACTTTTAAATTCAACCCAAGAATTTGCCTTTATGGGTATGGCACTTGGGAAATGGACCTATGCACTAGTGCAATTAGCAGTAAGTATTTTCTTATTCTCTCAATTCATGAAAAACCAAAAACTGAATAAGGCCAATTTAAAAAATGAGGTGAGGTCTAACCTTAAAGAATGAGCCTTGTATCTTTCTAATTATCAATTAGAAGATGATTCCTGTATTTCTCCTACCAATTGTTCACAAAACTAATTGCATTACGTCCTATAATCAAATCATCGATTTATGGACCATCCAATCATTAAAATTACTGATCTCGACTTCTACTTTAAGGACTTTAAAGCATTAGACAAGGTAAATTTAAATGTCCCAAAGGGGAGTATCTATGGTTTTCTTGGACCCAATGGCGCTGGCAAAACGACTACCATTAGAATCCTTCTTGATTTATTCAGGGCATCCAGTGGCCAAATAGAAGTATTTGGAAAACCAATAGACAAAGACCGAGACAACATTCTCGGCAAAGTAGGTGCGCTAATCGAAAACCCTTCTATCTACAAACACCTTTCCGGGAGACAGAACCTAGAAGTCATAAGAAGAATGACTGGTACAAGTAAAGGCAGAATTGATGAAGTACTTGAAATTGTAAGGTTAAAAGACAACGCCGATAAAAAGGTGAAGAATTATTCATTGGGTATGTGCCAAAGGCTAGGCCTCGCTTCTGCCCTACTCACAGATCCAGAATTATTGATCCTAGATGAACCTACAAACGGTTTAGACCCAAGCGGTATTATCGAAATGCGAGAACTAATTCAGGAGTTAAATAAAAAACACGGTAAAACGATATTTTTATCAAGTCATATGCTCTCTGAAATTGAAAAATTGGTGACAGATGTAGCCATAATCGATCAAGGAAAGATCCTTTATGAAGGCAAACTCAAAGGACTTCAAAACGGCAATAATGCAAAAGAATTGAGCATTGAGCTGACTAATATCGAAGCGGCGGCCACTATTATCAAAAACCTGAGTTTCACAATCTCCGCCACTAACAATAATTCAATCAGCCTTCCGATTCAAAATCGACAAGACATAGCCAAGGTCAACAAGGCGCTAGTGGAAAATGGAATTGATGTGTTTCAACTTAAAGTCACCGAAGAGAACCTAGAATCTATCTTTTTGAATATCACTAACAAACTCGACCAATGAATTTAGCAATACAATTAAAGAGAGGTATCTCAGCAGAGGTTTACAAGTATAAAAAGACTTTTACTTTTTGGTTATTGATACTTGCGCCAGCCTTTATTCCGGTCATTAACTTTTTGGTGATGTTTTTTAGGGGCAATGAAATAATTAAGGTAGGTGATAATGCCTGGGAAGTTTTAATAGCTTTTGGTACAAACCCAGGAAATTTCCTTTTCCCATTCTTCATAATAATGTTAGCCTTACTTGTAAATAATATTGAATACAATGCGAATACCTGGAAGTTGATTTATTCACAACCAATTTCTAGGATCGCTGTTTACTTCGCCAAGGTTAAGGTATTTACAATCATGCTTTTTATAAGTTTAATGCTGTTTTCTACGTTCAGTCTACTTGTTGGATTCATACTAAGTATTGTGTCTCCCGAGCTAGGTTTTGACCAGCCTTTCAATTACGGTATGGCATATGCATTGAATTTCAAGATTTTCCTTGCAACACTTGGAATGGCGTCAATACAGTTTTGGATTAGTCAACATTGGAAAAATCTTATCTTACCATTGGGAGTAGGAATAGGTGGAGTGATCTCATTTTTAATTCTGGTACAAGGATGGAAATATGCCACCTATCACCCTTATGGCTATCATGTTTTATCAATTGGAGGAATTGGAGCCGAAGGGTTTAATCTTTGGGGAGACATGACTCACGTCTATTACAGCTTAGGCCTGGCCATTGTCGTCTTCATTTTAGCTGGAATTGAACAGTCTAGAAAAAGAATTATATGACGGGAAACATTATTGGAACCCAGTCGTCTTAAGAGTACCTCGTAAGGAGGTTTTTTACATCCAAATCGTGCCCTGGCTGAATTTTCAGTCGGGGTTCTTTTTTGTTAATGATCATTACTACTTTTACCGGCATGAATAAGAGTAAGACTAAGCTCATAGACGGTCATCCATATATCAAGTATTCTCATGTACACTATGACAATGACGAAATGATTGTGAAAAGCAAATCGTTTCATGAATGGATGGACACAAGAAGAAGTGTGAGAGATTTTTCTGACAAACCTGTCCCAAAAGAAGTCATAGACAATATAATTCGGACAGCTTCTACAGCACCTTCTGGTGCACATAAACAGCCCTGGACTTTTTGCGTTATCAGTAACCCTGAAATAAAGAGTCAAATCAGAGAAGCAGCAGAAAAAGAAGAGTACGAAAGCTACCACAATCGAATGAGTGAAGCTTGGATTAAAGATTTAGAGCCCTTAGGAACTGATTGGCATAAACCTTTTCTTGAAACTGCGCCCTATTTAATCATTGTGTTCAAAAAGGCATTTGAATTTGGTGAGAATGGAGAAAAAAGAAATAATTATTATGTCAATGAATCGGTAGGCCTCGCCAGTGGGTTTCTTTTGGCGGCAATTCATGATGCTGGACTTGTTACTTTAACACATACTCCCAGCCCTATGAATTTCTTAACAAAAATATTAAATAGACCAGCCAATGAAAGGCCTTTCTTATTGTTGCCAATTGGCTATGAAGCTGAAGAAGTCTATGTTCCTGATCTAGGAAGAAAAAACCTTGATGATGTCTGCATTTACTTCGAATAAATAAATCTCCTTATATTCATTAATTATTACTCAACGATCGATTAACTTTTATTCTTGATAGAACCAAATCAACTTATAACCTTTATCTAAACACGATTTAAATGGAAAATACGCTTATAAAAGGTGTGTCTGAAATTGATTTTCTTAATAATTTAAAACAATCAACTCCGGGAGAAAACGAATTTCACCAAGCAGTACAAGAAGTATATGAAAGTGTATCTCCTGTATTAGATGAGAATAAAAAATATCGTGATCAAAAAATCATTGATCGTATCGTGGAGCCGGAAAGAATTATAAGCTTCAGAGTCACATGGATTGACGACCAAGGAGTGCCACAAGTGAATCGTGGATACCGTGTTCAGATGAATAGTGCAATTGGGCCATTCAAAGGTGGGCTTCGCTTCCATCCCTCTGTCAACCAAAGCATATTGAAATTTTTAGGCTTCGAGCAAATATTTAAAAATGCCTTGACAAGCTTGCCCCTCGGTGGTGCTAAAGGAGGCTCTAATTTTGATCCTAAAGGTAAATCAGACGGAGAAGTAATGCGCTTCTGTCAGAATTTCATGCTGGAACTCTCCAAACACATCGGTCATCGAATTGATATTCCTGCTGGTGATATTGGTGTTGGCGGTAGAGAGATTGGTTACATGTATGGGATGTACAGAAAAATTGAAAATCAGTTTTCAGGAGTGTTGACAGGTAAAGGCACAAAATGGGGAGGAAGTTTGATTAGGCCAGAAGCAACTGGATACGGACTCATCTATTTCGTGCAAAACATATTAGAAAACATAGGTAAAAGCCTGAGCGAAAAATCTTGTCTAGTCTCTGGTTCTGGCAACGTAGCGCAATATGCTATTGAAAAAATAATTGAATTAGGAGGCAAACCAATTTCTGTTTCTGATTCTTCTGGGTACATCTATGATGAAAAAGGCATTGATTCTGAAAAACTAGAATTTATCAAGGAATTGAAAAATGAAAAGCGAGGAAGAATCTCGGAATATGCTGACCAATATGATTCAGCTTTCTATTTCCCAAATGACAAATCATTAAACTACAATCCTCTGTGGGCTCATAAAGCTGATTGCGCGCTGCCATGTGCTACCCAGAATGAATTGAATGAATTAGATGCCCAAAACATTGTAAATGGTGGTAACATAGTAGTTGCTGAAGGTGCAAACATGCCCTGCACGCCTGGAGCAATTAATGTACTGAGAGATAATGGTGTAATTTATGCACCAGGAAAAGCTTCAAACGCTGGAGGTGTTGCCACCTCAGGACTTGAAATGGTCCAGAACTATTCCGGTTCACATTGGACAAGTGAAGAAGTTGATCTTAAACTACAACTCATTATGAAGAATATTCATGACAGTTGCTTGCACGCAGCAAATAAGTACAGCTTTAAGAATGATTATATGTCTGGTGCAAACATTGCTGGGTTTATTAAAGTGGCTGATTCAATGTTAGCACAAGGAGTAATGTGATTAATGACTTTTGATCTTAAATGAAAACGAGAACATTCTTATTGGCATTGTTACTTTTGATGGCAAACTCCGTTTACTCGCAACGGTATCCTCGTAAAAAAATTCAAAAAGATTTACAAATTCTCTCAGGTTTCGACCAAGCACATGTTGGTTTTCAATTATATGATCCTGAAAAGAAGAAGTTCATTGCTTCTCATTTAGAAGATAAGTACATGACACCAGCTTCAAATACAAAGCTGTTCACTTTCTACACAGGCTTGCAAATACTGGGTGATGCTGTACCAGCAATGTATTATACCATTTCTGGTGACTCCTTAATTTTTTGGGGAAGTGGAAACCCATTATTTCTTCATCCAGAAATTGGGGACACAACTGTTTTAGAATTTTTAAAAGAGCGAAAAGAACAATTGTTCTATTGGGCCCGCCCAGCACATGAAGAGCGGTTTGGACCTGGCTGGGGTTGGGACGATTACGAAGGTTATTATTCTGCCGAGAAATCTACGTTTCCCATTTACGGTAATAGCACATGGACATACGTTAATAGAGAAAAAAGCAGCTTAGAAGTTTTTCCTAAGCGATTAAAGAATGATTTTAGTCAAAGTAACGATACAACCACAAATTCTCTAAATTCCATAAAAAGAGCTGAGTTCTTTAACGAATACAATTATCAAATAGGCCTTCCTGATGCATCTCTATCTGATACAATAATTATTGATGAACATGCAAGACCGTTTATTTATTCTGATGACCTCTTTAGAAAATTACTTACTGATACGCTCAAAAAAGCTGTTCGTGAATATGGAGGGTTACCAGATTTAGACGCATACAAAACGCTCTTTGGTCCGCCAATAGACACGTTGTATAAACACATGTTACAACCAAGTGACAATTTATTCGCGGAACAGATATTAATGATGGCATCAGACCAATTATCAGATACGCTGAATACTTCGAATGCAATCGAATACATGCTTGAAAATGACTTTGCGAATTGGCAAGATGAATTAGTTTGGGTAGATGGATCTGGTTTATCACGCTATAACATGTTTACTCCAAGAACTATTATTCAACTTCTTGATGTGCTCAGAGAAGAAGTTGGGGAAGAAAGATTATTTGCGCTTTTACCAGCTGGTGGAAAATCAGGAACAATTAAAGAATGGTACGACGGTGAGGATGAACCTTACGTTTTCGCAAAAACAGGCACTGTGAGAAACAACCATTGCTTAAGTGGATTTATTAGAACAAAGAACGGTAAGACATTGATATTCACCTTCATGGTGAATCATTATACAAGTTCCACCAATGAGGTGAAAAAAAGTATGCAACAAATGTTGGAGAAAATCAGAAATGCCTATTAATTTTGTACAATACTTTAAATTAATTGGTAGCGTTGCTAGTAAGGTTCTTTTGAGGTTTGAATGTACTAATTGTGAGAAAAGGAAAGATTATGATGAAGAAGAAATTAGGGGTCTCGTTGATTATATTGACATTAGGTCTATTTTCATGTAGCAAGGGAGTTGACTTTGAATTAGGACATGACTTTAAAGGTACATGGCAATTATATCAAACATGCCTTACAAGTGGATGTCTTAATACTGATCCAGATATTTATGTAACAATTGAATTCACCAAATCTGACATAATTGAGAGACAAGACGGATTAGTAATTGGTGGTGGTCAATATGAAGTGACTCAATTTGAAGAAGATGCTAATAACGTTTCAATTTATGTTCTAATTGTAGACGGAACTCCTTGGCAGTTGGATGTGACTGATACTACAATGGACATCACAGCTGGCAACATATTCAGAAGGTATAATGAGGTGAACTAGCAGTTTACTGCCACTCTTAAAAAATTAATCAACTTCTAAATTCAGTTTTACTATCTTGAAGCTCAACTAATCTTGAGCTCATGAAACGTATATTATTTCTCGCAAGTACATTATTATTACTTGCTCCTTTAAGTTCTTTTGGACAAGGACTTACCTCGGAAACCCTTAATGGACTAAACCTCCGAAATATTGGCCCCGCTACAATGAGTGGTCGAATCGTAGACTTAGCCGTTGTTGAAAAAGATCCTTTTATAATTTATGCAGCATCCTCTACTGGTGGTGTTTGGAAGACCATCAATAATGGTGTCACCTTCGAGCCTGTTTTTGAAAACGAAGCGACACATTCAGTAGGTGCAATAGCCGTTCATCAAGGTAACCCTGATCATGTTTGGGTTGGAACTGGAGAGAGGGCAAACAGACAAAGCTCAAGTTGGGGTGATGGTGTTTATAAATCTACCGATGCTGGCAAGACTTGGAAAAACATGGGCCTTAAAGATTCTCATCATGTGGGAAGAATTGTACTACACCCTACCGATCCCAATATAGTTTACGTTGCTGCAATGGGCCATCTTTGGGGACCAAATGAAGAAAGAGGATTATACAAGTCCACTAACGGTGGCGATACTTGGGAAAGGATTATTCATGTTGATGAAAATACTGGCGTGGTCGATATTGCAATGGATCCAAGCAATTCAGACATTCTCTATTCTGCTACTTACCAGAGAAGAAGAAGGCCATATGGTTTTCATGGCGGTGGACCAGGAAGCAGTCTTCGTAAGTCAACAGATGGGGGTAAAACATGGAAGGAAATAAGAAATGGGTTCCCAGAAGGAGAATTTGGAAGAATAGGAATATCAATATACCGTTCAAACCCGAATATTGTTTATGCCTCTGTTGAACAAGGATTTCAATACAATGCTTCTACTGCATACAACGAACGACGGGCTGGACTTTACCGGTCTGAAGATAAAGGTGAATCATGGACATTAATGAGCGATTGGAATCCAAGACCAATGTACGCCAGTCAGCCACTTGTTGACCCAAGTGATGACCAAAGAATTTATATGCTCAACCAATTTAGCTATTCAGATGATGGCGGTAAAAACTTTGCCAGACCTCGTCAATCATTACATGGTGATGACAGAATTGTGTGGGTCAACCCAAATGACAGCAGGCATGTAATTAAAGGCGATGACGGTGGCATTGGAATCTCTTATGATAGGGCTAAAACTTGGCTTTTCGTTAGCAACCTCCCTTTGAGTCAATTTTACAGAGTAAGTGTTGATATGGCCGAACCCTACAATGTTTATGGAGGGCTTCAAGACAATGGAAGTTGGTACGGACCAAATGCAACGTATAATAGCGCTGGTATTTTGAATGCCGACTGGAAAAAAACTGGTGGTGGCGATGGTTTCTTAAACCTCCCTCACGAAACTGATTCAGACATTCTGTATGGAGAATCACAATACCTCGGATTGTTCAGGTTGAACAAAAAAACAGGTCAAAACCAATCGATTAGACCGGGAGACCCTAAGGGAAAAATTGGCGCAAGAAGGAATTGGGATGCATGGGGTCCAGGAATACCTGAACCAGAATTAGGTAATGCAATGGCTCCAGGAAACTGGGATGGACCTTTTTATCTTTCTAAGCATGATCCAAATACAATATATGCTGGTACTAATGTATTATGGAAAAGTACTGATGGTGGGAACAATTGGAAATCTTTAGGTGACCTTACAACCAAAGTTAACCGAAGAGAATTAAAGATCATGGGCCAACGTGCTGATGAACACACCCCTTCTCTAGATGATGGTATTCCGTACTATCCTACATTAACGGCAATCGCAGAATCACCATTAAAAGCAGGAATGCTTTATGTAGGTACGGATGATGGTTTACTTCAGGTATCATCTGATGATGGTGCTAATTGGACGGACGTCACTTCAAAGTTAAATGGACTTCCAAAGGAAACTTGGATTAACACGTTTGAACCATCTACTCATGATGCAGGAACAATGTATGTTGCTATCAATAATTACAGAAATAATGATTTCACCAATTACGTTTATAAAACTACCGATTTTGGGCAGTCATGGGTTTCAGTCGCAGGTGATTTACCTAAAAACAGGGTCGCTAGAACCTTAAGAGAAGATCCAAAAAACCCAAATCTGTTATACCTGGGTACGGAACTAGGTCTTTTTATCTCGATAAATGGAGGGAAAAACTGGGTTGAACTAAAAAACAATATGCCGACCCTACCATTTAATGATTTAGTCATTCATCCTAGAGATAATGACCTCATCTTAGGTACACACGGTAGAGGCGTTTGGGTGCTTGATAATCTTTCTGCATTACAAGAACTAACTCCAGATGCACTTAATCAGCAAGCGGCACTCTTTACCATTCCTACGGGTGTTATGATTAACTATCAAAATACTGGTGCCCATACTGGTGACATGTACTATCGCGGTGAAAACCCTCAATATGGAGCATTGATGGATTACTATTTAAAAGATGTCGTGTCTAAGGATGATATCAAACTTGAAGTATTCGATTTAGAAGGTACTTACATCAATACGGTTAAAGTAGATACTACGGCTGGAGTTAACCGTGCCGCTTGGAACATGACTTACAAATCAAACCAACCAACGATGCGATTTGGAAATAGAAGTTTCACTCCATCAGGGCCAAGAGTCGTTCCTGGGTTATATGTAGCGAGGTTGACAGTAAAGGGGAATGTTATGGAACAAAACTTTCGAGTAGAAGATGACCCTAGGATTGAGATAAGCATTGCTGACAGAACAGCTTGGACTGCCATGGTTTTGGGTGTAGACAAACTTCAAACCATCGTTAATGTTGATAGCAGAACCATTAGAAGTATTGCACAGAAAGTAGCAAAACTAGAAGCTGAAGACAAAAGACTTACTGCTGCTACTGTTGCCGAGATCAAAGAATTGAACCGAATGTATGGAGAGCTCTCAAGTAGGGTCCGTGGATTATATGGAGGAGTTTCAAGGTATATGGGAATAATGACTGGAGATCAAGAAGCGCAATATGGTTATTACCGTGAGATGTCAGACAAACTTACAGCTAGAAAAGCCGCACTCTTGAAGAAGGCCATTCCTCAACTGAATAAAAAATTGAAAGGTGATGACAAAATAATCGTTGATCAGCAATAAATCATTGAATTACTAATTCATAAATTAAACACATGAAAATCAAATTAATAGCGGCCATTTTATGTTTAACAATGGCATTTTCGGTAAAAGCACAGGAAAGAAAAATTCCTGTGGAATCTGCGGTTACGACTACACATGAGGTAACCATAAAAGGCAAGAAAGTACCTTTTTCAGCTACTGCTGGTACACAACCTGTTTGGGACGCTGATGGTAAACCTGTTGCCACATTATTCTATACTTATTATCAAAGAACAGATGTTAAAGATACAGACAGTCGTCCTTTAGTCATTTCATTTAATGGTGGACCTGGGTCGGCATCTGTATGGATGCACATCGCATATACTGGCCCAAGAATTTTAAAAATTGATGATGAAGGAAATCCTATTCAACCATATGGAATAAAGGACAATCCAAATTCTATACTGGATGAAGCTGATATTGTATTTGTCAACCCTGTCAATACTGGCTATTCTAGAATTACAGATCCTGAAGCCGACCCCAAACAATTCTTTGGTGTCAACGAAGACATCAAATACTTGGGAGAATGGGTAAATACCTTTGTAACAAGAAATAATCGATGGAACTCACCAAAGTTTTTAATTGGTGAAAGCTATGGTACTACTAGAGTTTCAGGACTATCTCTTGAGCTTCAAGGTAGTCATTGGATGTACTTGAATGGTGTGATTTTGGTCTCTCCTACTGGCTTGGGCATTGACAGAAGTGGACCAGTTGAAAAAGCCAACAGACTCCCCTATTTTGCTGCAGCGGCATGGTATCACAAGCAATTACCAGCTGACATTCAAAGCATGGATCTAGATGATTTACTTCCGATTGTGGAAGCCTATGCAATGGATGAATTGCTTCCTGTTTTAGCCAAAGGCGCTTGGGCAACTGAGGGAGAAACCAATGCGGCTATCAAAATGTTTAGCAAATATTCAGGTTTGGATGAAGAAATCATTCGTCAACATAACCTTGATGTACCAACAAACTTCTTCTGGAAAGATCTACTAAGACATGAAGGGAGGACTGTAGGAAGATTGGACTCGAGGTACAAAGGGATCGATAGAATGGACGCTGGCATGAGCCCAGATTTCAACTCTGAATTAACTTCCTGGCTACACTCATTTACACCTGCGATTAACGATTACTTTAAAAACTATCTCAATTATCAAACCGACATTAAATACAACATGTTCGGTCCTGTTCGACCATGGAATAGAAATGGAGATAATACAGGTGAAAACTTGAGGTCAGCAATGGCACAAAACCCATATTTGCATGTAATGACACAAAGCGGTTATTATGATGGTGCTACCACTTATTTTAATGCCAAATACAATATGTGGCACCTAGACCCAAGCAGGAAATTAAAGGAGAGAATGAGCTTCAAAGGCTACAGAAGTGGTCACATGATGTACCTAAGAGCAGAAGATCTTAAAACGGCCAATCAAGACATCAGAGATTTTATTAAAAAGAGTATTCCACCAGCTGGAACACCTGCTAAGTATTAAACTGTAAACTGAAGAGAGTTAAATTTGTAAAAAAGCTCATGGCCGATGTTCATGAGCTTTTTTGATTAAAAGTGATTTGACTAATTTAAAATTTAAGTAAACCACGTTTGTTAAAGGATATTGGTGTGCTATGTACAGTTATTATTAATTTACATGAGAAATATGCCCTATTTTTTCGCGCATATACAACGTTGGTAAACAATGAAAACAAAAAAATGAAAACAATAATTAACACATTATTAGTCGCCGTTGGACTATTTGCAATTATTGGCTGTGGCGAAACAAAAGAAAATAATACTTCTGCTGATGCTGTAACAACAACCATAACTTCAGAAAGTGGAACACAGACTAATGGATATAGTGAATTGAAAAACGCCTATTTTGGGAATTTACATGTTCACACATCTTGGTCGTTTGATGGCTACACCAATGGAAGCAGGGCAAACCCAGAGGATGCTTACAAATGGGCTATGGGAGAAGCTATCCCAGGTAGCATGGGTGGAAAAGACATGCAATCTAAACTTGCTTTAGATTGGTATGCAGTATCTGACCATGCTGAATATATGGGTGCTTTAAAACAAATGGAAAACCCAGATAGTCCACTTAGTAAATTAGAAATGGCAAAAGAAATAACATCTGATGATCCTGCTGTTGCTTTTAGAAGATATGCGCAGATACTTGATGATATGAATAAAGGAATTTATGATCCAGATTTATCTGATCCTAAGTTCGGAAAATCAATTTGGGAGTCAATTATTGAAACAGCGGAGGAATATAATGACCCTGGTAAGTTTACAACTTTTCCAGCGTATGAATGGACTTCAGCACCTAATGACAGAAATCTACATAGAGTTGTGCTTTTTAAAAATAGTATAGGAATTCCAGAACTTCCTTTTTCTGGATTAGATTCAGATAAGCCTGAAGATTTATGGAATTATATGAATACCGCAAGAGAAAATGGAGCAACACTTTTAGCTGTACCGCACAATGGAAATGCAAGTGATGGTCTGATGTTTTCGCTTACTGACTCTTATGGTAATCCTATATCAAAAGAATATACTAAAGATAGAATGTTAAACGAACCGTTATATGAAATCAGTCAAATTAAAGGGACATCAGAGACACATCCTGATTTATCTCCTAATGATGAATTTGCGGGTTTTGAGCAATGGGATTATACTTTGTCCGCAATGACGGAAAAACCAACAAATAGAAAAGGTAGTTTTTTACGTCAGGCTTATTTAGATGGATTAAAACTTGAATCAGAAGGTAATGGTAATCCTTTTAAATATGGTATTATTGGTGATTCAGATACACACAATGCTGCATCCTCAAACGAGGAAGATAATTATACCGGGAAATTTGGTATAGAAAGTAATCCAGATCATCGATTGAATGGAATGCCCGGATTTCCTGAAGAGAATAATCAGCAGCTTAGAGAGTTTAGTTCTGCAGGGTTAGCAGGGGTTTGGGCAGAAGAAAATACTAGAGATGCAATTTATGATGCACTTGTAAGAAAAGAGACTTTTGGAACATCAGGCACAAGAATGAAAGTTCGATTTTTTGGTAGTTTTTCATATGAGAAAGACTTTATCTCTGAGAAAACCTGGTTAGCAAATGCATATTCAAAAGGTGTTCCAATGGGAGGTGATTTGAAAGCTCCTAATGGTAGGTCACCAATTTTTGTTATCCATGCAATGAAAGACGCAAATGGAGCAAATTTAGATAGGGTTCAAATTATTAAAGGTTGGGTTGATTCTAGGGGAGAGTCACACGAGAAGATTTATCATGTAGCTTTATCTGATGGAAGGACAGATGGATCAATACCAGTAGGGAATACAGTGGATTTAGAGACTGCAAAATATACGAATGATATAGGAGATGTAGAATTTTTAACGACATGGACAGATCCTGAATTTGATACAGCACAGCATTCTTTTTATTATGTTAGAGTTTTAGAGATACCAACACCAAGATGGTCCACTTATGATGCAGTTAAGTTGGGTATTCCAATACGAACAGATTTGCCATCGACAATACAAGAGAGAGCCTGGTCAAGTCCAATTTGGTATATCCCTAAGTAATACTATCATTAAATTAATAACTAACGATTTGCCAACAATGTATAAGCGGCATTAAAACGACCGCCTATACTAACCGTTGCAAAAAAGCTTGTGAAACTGGTCATGAGCTTTTTTTATTTTTAGTCACCCTACAATCATCCATATAATTTAGAGTCATCCTTTAATATCAATTGCTTACATTAGAACTGAGAGTATCAATTTAGCTTAATGACCAAAAAGAAACGAATACACAGAGGATGGCATTTCCTCCAGATTCCTGGCCCGAGTAACACTCCTGAAAGGATCCTTAGAGCAATGAACCATCCAACAATGGATCATCGAGGACCAGAATTTGGTGATATCACAACAGACATCCTAGCCAAATCAAAACAGTTATTTCAAACTTCCGGTGATGTTATTATTTACCCTTCCTCTGGTACAGGCGCATGGGAAGCTGCATTAACTAACCTTTTTAACCCTGGTGACAAAATATTGGCTTTTGAAACTGGCTATTTCGCACTGCTTTGGAAAAATTTAGCTCAAAAAATAGGACTCGAAGTTGAATGGCTAAAAAGTGACTGGCGTCATGGTGTAGATCCAAATCAAATTGAATCGGCACTTAAGAATGATCAAGTAAAAGCCATCAAAGGTGTAATGGTGATTCATAATGAAACTTGCAATGGTATAACTAGTGACCTAAGATCAATTCGACAAGCCATTGACAATGCCAATCATCCATCCCTATTTCTAGCTGATGTTGTTTCGTCACTCGGAACCACCGCTTTTAACCAAGACAAACTTGGTGTTGATGTGGCCATTTGCGCTTCACAAAAAGGACTAATGATGCCGCCAGGCTTGGGGTTTAATGCGATCAATGAAAAAGCTTTGAATTATAGTAAGAATTCTAAATTCTCTCAGCCCTACTGGAAATGGGACCGAATTATTGAAATGAATAAAACTGGCTATTACCCTTATACACCTGCAAGTGGTTTATTCTTTGGTTTGAACGAAGCACTGGACATGATCTTAGAAGAAGGTTTAGATCAAGTGATTGAAAGGCACCGTATTTTAGGAGAAGCTTGTAGAGTAGCCACAGATACTTGGGGCTTGGATAATCAATGCTTGAATTCCTCTGAATATTCAGATTCAACTACAGCATTAATTATGCCTGAAGGACATAATGCTGATGAGCTGAGAAAAACGATTTATAATGAGCTCAACATGTCTTTAGGAACAGGACTTGGACAACTCAAGTCTAAGGTATTTAGAATTGGCCATTTGGGAGACATGAATGAACTGATGTTGATGGGCACTTTATCTGGAGTAGAAATGGGCATGCAAATGGCTGACGTACCTTTTAACAAAGGAGGCGTACAAGCAGCCCTGAATTTCCTTGCTGAGAACAATAAAGCTAACATGTCATAATGTCTCAGGTCGCCACAAATCCCATTGTTGCTCTCTTTGGATTTCTAATTCTGATATTCTTACTGCTTTTCCTTATTGCCAAATGGAAATGGCATGTCTTTTTAGCACTACTCATTCCATTGATCCTATTTGGAATAATTCCCGGTATCGAGCAAAATAATTTCATTAAAGCATTTGAGAATGGTTTTGGCAAAACCTTAGGCAAAATTGGTGTTGTCATAGTACTTGGCTCCGTAATAGCCGAAGCATTAAAAAGAACCAAAGCAATCGATGTGATTACGCGTTCAATAATAGGTTTTGTAGGTACAAAACGGATGCCACTTGCCTTGACCATTACAGGCTTTGTCCTGGGAGTTGCCATCTTCTCAGATGTTGCCTATGTAATCTTAAACCCACTTGTGCATTCAGTGGCCAATGCCGCAGGAACAGGGATTGCGACAATGTCTATTGGTCTTGTAGCTGCAGTGCAATTAACCCATGCCATTGTACCTCCTACTCCTGGTCCTTTAGCGGCAGCGGCACTAGTTGGTGCAGATATTGGTAAGACAATTATTTATGGAGGTTTGTGTTGTTTCATGGGCTCTCTTGCAGGCTGGGCATGGGGTAAATGGGTGGCTGCACCTAGGATCATGACATTACCAAACAAAGAATTCAATTCTGATCTTTTAGCGACCAAGCCGTCAACTAAGCTGATTCTTAATTCTTATGCACCCATTGTGATCCCTATAATTTTAATTGCGCTTCATTCTGTGGCTAAATTTTACCTAGACGATGGTAATGCAATGAAACCCATACTCACTTATTTAGGATGGCCAGTAGTAGCTTTATCAATTGGTGTTTGGCTGGCATTTCGTCAGATAATAAAGAAAGAAGATAAAGTCGAAGCCAAATCCGCTTGGGTTGAAGAAGCGTTGAAAGGTTCTGCAATGATTTTGGTAGTCACAGGCTTAGGTGGCTCTTTAAGTGAGATATTAAAAGGAACTCCTGTAGTAGATTATATCGTAGACTTTTTTGTGAGTTATAACGTTCCCACGATTATGCTCCCTTTTGTGATTGGTATCATTGGTAATATGGTAACTGGATCTACAACTGTTGGTGTTATCACAGCTGCTTCAATATCCGCACCAATGTTAGGTAATTTAGGACTCTCACCAGAGGCAGCAATGCTTTCTGGGGCATCTGGCTCTGTTATTATTAAGTATGTGAATAGCAGCTATTTCTGGGTCTGTACTTCCTTAAGTGGCCTTTCAGTCAAAGATGCCATTTTCGGATACGGAGGAGCAACGCTTATGGGTGGAATTGTCTCCTTTATTACTGTATGTGTATTATGGGGAACAGGACTTATTTAAAACTAGTTTACCCTGCACATCATACAACGTATACTTCCACCCCCATATTTCTCAATAGTGGGTATAGGTACACTAACTAATTTCGAATACTTTTCTAGTTTCATTGCTTGATCTTCGTCTAAGCTATTAAATGCAGTATTAGACATGACCAAAACTGACTCACCCTCAGCATTCTCAACTTCGAACATATTGCCTGCAAATGCATACATCTGACTCATTGAAATAGGTATTACTTCATGTGCTGTTTTTTCAAGGCTTTTAATAATACCAGTCCGCTGATCAAAAGGAATTGATTCCAAACAAATAACACAAAAGTCCTTTGTCAAACACATCAGTACATTCGTATGATAAATTGCTAGACCACTTGGATCGTAAGCGTCGAATACAAAAGACTCAAAACCCAATTTCTTGCAAATCTCTTCGAGAATTTCTGGGTCTGTTCTTTCTGATCTACTCGCATAAGCCAATTTATTAGGATAATCAAATATGATACTCCCTGTACTTTCTAAAAATTTATTATCGCGCTCGCTAATGGACAAGTCAACAATTTTCTCAAATTTAAAATCATACTTAGCCAATTCTATAAACACTTCTTCTCTCCTTTCTGCCCTTCTATTAGCAGCCATCATCGGATAGACAATTGCAAATTCGTCATGAAAAGAGACCCAATTATTAGGGAAAATTGCATTGGGCTTAATCGGTTTGTCAGAATCTTCAATAACGATAACTGAGAGGCCTGCTGAACGCAATGAAACTATGGCGTTGTCAAATTCAGCTAATGCCAATCTTTGGATACCAATTTTATCATCAGCACCATCCTCATTTTGGAATGGATTTGATACAGCAGATTCGATGTCAAAGCCAAAATGCTTTGGCCTTACCATCATGATAGTTTTTGCAGCTTGTTTCGCCATTACTCAAAGTAAACTAAAATCAACTAGACCAAGACAGTTTATTTCAATAGCAACTCGGTATCCTCCATTTTCAATCTTGCCTCAATCCTTTCCTTAATTAATGGGATAGAATTATAAAGCTGTTCGTAAGATTCTATTATGAAATATTTATCCTGCATTTTATCCTTACGGTAAGTCGTATCTAAAATTAGATCTACGTCAAAATCAAAGTATTCAGGCTCACCAGAAAGAGAAAACTTAGTCTCACCAGAGGAAGAAAGTATTCCAGCACCATAAATTCTCAATTCTTCATTCTCTCGAATCAATCCAAATTCAATTGTGTACCAATATATTCTTGACAATAGATGTATTGCCCATTCATTGTCTATCCACTCATGTCCAAATTGACTTATCGCTTGCAGAAAATCAACAAACTCCTGATTTGCTAATAAAGGGATGTGTGCAAACACATCGTGAAACATGTCAGGCTCTTCAAGATAATCCAATTGACTCATCTTACGTACCCAAGTAGTAGCTGGGAATTTCTTATTGGCCATTAATTCAAAGAAAAGCGCATCATCAACAATTCCCGGCACAGCATATATTTCCCAACCCGTTAATTCTTTAAGCAGGACGTTTGTTGCCTCGAAATTTGGGATACTGTTACCATGAAAATTTACCTTTTCAATCCCTTTACTAAACTCTTCTGTGGCCGCAGTTATTAAACTTGGCATTTGTCTTTCGAAAAGTACTCCCCATACTTTTTGATCTTCCTCAGTGTATTTACCGTATTCTTGCTTCATTATTCAGGTAGTTATTAATTCTTAATTGCACAAAAAAAGACCCGGCTCTTTTGGAGCCAGGTCTTATATTTTCAGTTTTAAATTTCTTTTCTGATCACATAGTACTACTGCTCCGAAGTGTCGGATTATAATAATAGTAGTGATATGTGCGATTGTTAATCATTGAGACAAAGTTAATCCTGCTTATGAAATATCCAAGACCTTTACAAGAATTTTAAATTCACGAAAAAAAAACCAAGTTAATTTTGTTTCTTAGCTTGCAAAAAAGTAACGATAATGAAAAGATTCGTACCCTACCTCGTACTATTACTTTTGGCTTGTGAAACAACAATTGATATTGACCCTGATACAGGCTTTGAAATATTTACAATTGGGGCAGGCTAACATTCATCCATAAATAAAAACGAACTTTTCTCTGGAGATGGGATTGAATTTAAGGTCATCTTCGATGAATCGGCTGAATACATCACTCAAGACGACAATAATCAAGGTGACATTAATAAGTTACTTGGATTTTCTCAATGTGGGGAACACCATCAAAGCGAAAGTGCGAGAATCGGATGGAGATGGTATGAAGATAAGCTACAACTCTTGGCCTACGTTTACACTAATTCTGATCGTAAATATGAATTACTAGGAGCAATCCCTATAAATCAAGAAGTCAATGTCCGTATTGAAATAGAAGCTGAAAGGTATCGATTTAGTGGTGATGGCTTTTCAGAAACCTTTATTCAAAGAAGTGGCACTAGATGCTCTAGTGGTGATAATAATTGGCTTTGGCCCTATTTCGGTGGGGATGAAAGCGCTCCACATGACATCCTAATTAAAATTGAGAGAGTGGCTTTGTAGTTCAAATAAAAGGCTCCAAATGTTAATAGTTAATTTTTGATTGACTATTAAATATGAATGACTACCCACAGTTTAAAATCGTTTAATTGTTAGAAACTACTTCGAAGTTCGAAGGTCTTTTTCAGCCTTTCTATTAATTGATTCGACTCAAAGAAATTCAATGTCTGCTGTCCATCAGAGAAAGCTTCTTCAGGCTTTTCATGGGTTTCATAAATCACACCATCCGCTCCTGCCATAATACTTGCTAAAGCGATTGCTTCCACATGCTGTCGAATACCAATCCCGTGAGAGGGATCTGCAATGACAGGTAAATGTGTTTTTTCTTTTAATACGGGAATGGCAGTCAAATCCATTGTATTCCGCGTAGCCTTTTCATAGGTTCTTATTCCCCTTTCACACAATAATAACCTTTCGTTACCACCACTGAAAATATATTCAGCAGAAGAGAGCAATTCATCTATTGTTCCCGAAATACCCCGCTTAATCATCACAGGTTTGTCTGTGTTTTTACCTAATTCGTCCAAGAGATTAAAGTTCTGTGTATTTCTCGCACCAATTTGATAGATATCTATATAGGGGTCCATTTCAGAGATTTGTGATACTTGCATCACTTCGGTTACAATCTTCATCCCCGCTTCTTTCGCTAATTCATACCATATTTTCAAACCTTCAATGCCATGGCCTCTGAATGCATAAGGAGAACTTCGTGGTTTAAAAACTCCACCTCTCATGATTTGGATTCCATTGGCTTTCAAATGTGCGATAGTTTTTACGATCTGTTCTTCTCCTTCAATAGAACATGGCCCTGCCATTATTTGAAACCCACCTTCTTCAATTTTAACTCCATCACCGAGGTTAATTTCCGTAGGTTTCACCTTCCACTTCCTAGAAACTAATTTATAATCATCAGAAACTAAATGGATATCCTTAATCCCTTCCATTAAGCCGATGGATCGGATATCAAACTCTGCTTTACCGATTCCTATGAGGTAATCTCCCTTTTGAGTTATTACTTCTGTTGGCTTATATTTAAAAGCTTTCACTTTATTGATAATCTCCTCTTTTTGAGCAGTCTCAATTTCTTTTTCGAATTGTATAATCATAAATGAGTTTCGAGCTATAAATTTCAAGTCTCGAGATTAAATTTTAATCTTTACTTTTCAATCGTTTGTATAAATGAATCAATACTATTAATCAAATCTCCACCGCCCGAAATTGCCTTGATAAATGCGCTTCCAATAATTGCTCCATTAGAATTTTCGCATGCTCTATCAAAAGTTTTAGCATTAGATATACCAAATCCAATCAGCTTCGGATTTTTAAGTCCTAAGGCATTCACTCGTTCAAAATATTCAGTTTGATTTTCAGAAATAGTTGATTTTGCACCAGTTGTACTGGCAGATGACACCATATAAATAAAACCGTTAGATTCATCATCAATCGCTCTTATCCTAGTGTCAGAAGTCTGTGGCGTTAGCAATTGAATATTAAAGAGTCCATGTGCTTCAAATACTGGTTTGTATAACCTTAAATACTCCTCTAAAGGCAAATCTGGTAATATCAGTCCATCTACACCGGCTTTTTTACAAGCCTTACAAAATGCTTCTACACCAAACTGCAAGACTGGATTAATATATCCCATCAATATTATAGGCATGCTGACAGCTGTCCTAATATTCGATAACTGCTCAAAAAGCAGTTTTATTGACATCCCATTATTCAGCGCGATGGCATTGCTTTGTTGGATGGTTGGTCCATCCGCTACCGGGTCAGAAAAAGGCATCCCTATCTCCACAATATCAGCTCCGGAATCCTCTAAAGCTTTTATAATAGTAGTAGTATCATCCAATTTTGGATATCCAGCAGTAAAGTAGATATTTAGAATCCGCTCCTTTTTGGATTTAAACAATTGGTCTATTCTGTTCATAAATTATGTATTGGGATATAAGTATTAAGTATTAAGACGTTTTCACTACTCAATACTTATTACCTAATACCGATTTCTAATAATTCCCCCAGTTGATATAAGTGTCTAGATCTTTATCTCCTCTACCTGAGAGATTTAAAACCACTACATCACCTTTTTCAAATTCTAATTGATTCAGCGCAGATAAAGCATGGGCTGTCTCAATGGCTGGGATAATGCCTTCTAGCCGACTTAGCTCAATACCCGATTGCATTGCTTCATCATCTGTTACACTTAGAAATTGCGCCCTTTTCGTTTCATAAAGATGAGCGTGAACAGGTCCAATACCAGGATAATCAAGGCCAGCGGATATAGAATATGGTTCTACAATTTGTCCATCCGCTGTTTGCATCAAAATAGTCTTACTTCCATGCAAAACCCCTGTCTTGCCTAAGAAAGTGGTTGCGGCAGATTGCCCAGAATTGTTGCCTCTCCCTGCAGCTTCCACAGCGACCAATTTCACCGATGATTCATCATAAAAATGGTAAAATGCTCCTGCAGCATTACTTCCTCCTCCTACACAAGCAATTACATAATTTGGATTTTCATCCCCTGTTTGGGCCTTCAATTGCACTTTCATCTCTGCACTTATCACTGACTGAAACCTTGCTACCATTTCGGGATAAGGATGCGGCCCTACTACAGAGCCAATGATATAATGCGTATCAGTTGGATTGTTAATCCAATGCCTCATTGCTTCGTTTGTGGCATCTTTCAATGTCTTGCTGCCGCTTTTTGCCGGCACCACTTCTGCTCCCAATATTCGCATACGTTCTACATTGGGCTTTTGTCTTGCCATATCAATTTCGCCCATATAGACAGTACATTCCATCCCCATCAAGGCGCAAACTGTAGCCGTTGCAACACCATGTTGTCCTGCTCCTGTTTCTGCAATAATCTTTTCCTTACCCAATCGTTGGGCTAACAAAATTTGGCCAATGGTATTGTTTACTTTATGTGCTCCCGTATGGCATAAATCTTCCCGTTTCAGGTAAATTTTTGCGCCATATTTTTTTGATAACCTTGATGCGAAGTACAGGGGTGTTGGTCTGCCTACATAGTCCTTCAATAACTGTTCATACTGCAACTTGAAGTCCTTATTATCTAAAATACTTTCATAGTTCAACCGCAACTCTTCTACATTAGGATAGAGCATTTCAGGAATATAGGCACCCCCATAATTCCCGTAATAACCATCTTTGTTTACTTTAAAAACACTCATAATAAACTGTTAAGATTAGAGACTAAAATTTCAACTACGAACAATAAAACTGCAACAATGATAGGCATCCATTTTTGAATATTATCTACCCCCATCTGATCTCTTATGCTCTTTGAAAGTAGCACCAAAATGGAAACACCGTACAACAAAAAATTAAGGGCCAAAATGACATAATCGAAAGAATAGCCTTGTTCCATTTGGCCTATCATTGACTGATCCTGAGCAATCCAAGGTTTTGAAAGCCAGACACTATAAAGGTTATTAATGAAAATATTTGCCGACCAAAACAGCATGATAAACCAACCTTTAAATTCAGACTTTAAAAACCACCTCACAGCCATTAGAACCATTATTGGCACCAGCACCGCCTTCAATAAAAAATAATCAAAACCAAATTGCTCCTTGATCACAATTACAATTGTGTTAATCACATAGACCAAATGATAACCAGCAATTAGCATGGCCAAAACAGCAAAGGTTGTAATTTTCTTTGCCAAGCCTTTATCTTCGATATTTGACTTAAAATAATTAATCATCTTTTCCATTTAGCGCATTCTTAAAACCGAACAACTTATTCACATCCTTATAACACGGGCTTATTTCGAATTTTGAATTTACATCAAGCCCTGCCATACCAGGTACTCTCAAACCATCAAGTTCATTGACGTTTTCACTGCTTATTCCACCACTTAAGAAATAGGGAATTTTTTCAGCGTATTTTTTCAATAAATCCCAGTCAAACTTTTGTCCGGTACCCCCTCTTTCTTTTCCCTTAGTATCAAACAAAAAGAAGTCCACGAAGGGTGTGAAAAATGAAAGCTGATTAAAATCAAAACCCTTATGCATTGCAAATACCTTGATAACAGAAATGCCTAATTCCTTAATAGATGAGACATAATCAATAGATTCATCTCCATGCAATTGAACTAAATCAAGTTTATATTTCAGCACTGTTTTAGCAACTTCGGCAATCTCCTCATTGACAAATACTCCTACTTTTTTTGTGCTTGATGGAAATGACCTTAAAAGTTCCTCATCCAATACAGCAGCTGCATATCGCGGTGATTTGTCATAGAATATAAAACCCATATAATCAGGTTTCAAAGCTAGAAGCTCTTGGATGTTATCACTTTCACGCATGCCGCACACTTTTAACTTCATGATTGAATACTTAAACGATCTAACTGTTCCATAAAAGTTATAGCTGCTAAATCAGGCCTGGCATGTTTCATAAAAGTCTCTCCGAGTAAGAATCCCTTGAATCCGTAATTTCTTAATTCAATAATACTCTCAGGATCACTTATTCCACTTTCAGAAATTTTGATGAATTCATCGGGAATTAATGGACTTAACTCCATTGAGGTTTCTAGCGTTGTTTCAAAAGTTTTTAGGTTCCTATTATTGACTCCTATTACATCCAAGTATTGGTTCAAATTGGGTTCTAGTTCTTCTTTATTATGAACTTCCATTAACACCTCAAGGCCCAAGGTTTTGGCAAATTGTGCTAGCCTAAGCAATACAGCAGGGCTTAAAGCAGCTGCAATTAATAATATGGCATCTGCGCCAATTGATTTTGCCTCAATTATCTGGTACTCATCAATAATAAAGTCTTTCCTAAGTATTGGACAAAAATTAAACTTCCTAGCAACTTTTAGGTCTTCATTATTTCCCCCAAAGAACTCAATATCAGTTAAAACAGACAATGCTGATGCACCGGCCTGCATATAACCTATAGTGGTTTTTTCCACTTCAGCATGTTTGTTGATCAAGCCTTTTGAAGGTGACTGCCTTTTGAATTCAGCAATTATCCCAGTTTTATCTTCTCTTAAAAGGTACTTTTTCAAGGAAACTGGAGTGCCTCCAAAATAGATACTCTTCTCTAATAATTTTGTAGGAATCAGGCTCTTTCGTTCTGAGACTTCTGAGAATTTATGCTTTATTATTTTTTCTAGTATATCCATATCAATTGAATATTTATAATTCTAATAGTTTTTTAAATGTCTTCAATGCTCTTCCTGAAGCCAATGATTCTCGCGCTTGTGAAACAGCTTCTGTCAACACTATTTCCTTCCCACACTGAAGTGCCATTGCAGCATTCGCAATGACTACATTGTTTTGCGCTACTGTACCTTCTCCTTTTAAAATACGTTCAAATATTTTTGCTGATGAATCCACTGATTCTCCTCCAAATATTTGATTCTCACCAATCTGTGCCATACCAAAATCTTCAGGTTTAATGATTTTTTCATCTTGATTGGTAATACACTTGGCACCTCCTGTCAATGAAATCTCATCATACCCATCAAGTGCATGCAAAATCACAAATTGCTTGTCCGTCTTTTGGTATAAATAACCATAGAGCCTAGCCAATTCAAGACTAAAAACACCAACTAATTGTTTCTTCGGGACTGATGGATTTACCATTGGCCCCAACATGTTGAAGAATGTTTTTACACCCAATTCCCTTCTTATTGGCGCCACATTTTTCATTGCTGGATGAAATAAAGGAGCATGCAAAAAGCAAATCCCACATTCGTCCAGACTCCTCTTTATTCTACCTTCGTCATTTGTAAACTGGTAACCGAAATGTGACATCAAATTTGATGATCCCGACACTGATGAAACTCCATTGTTTCCATGCTTGGCCACATTCTGACCTGCTCCTGCCACTACAAAAGATGCAAGCGTTGAGATGTTAAAAGTATTCTTACCGTCACCACCTGTACCACAGAGGTCTATGGCATCGTATTCTGGAATATCAACTGGAATGCATAATTCTAACATGGCGTCTCTAAAACCCTCTAACTCTTCCACAGTTATGCTACGCATCAAATACACTGTAAGGAAAGCAGCCACTTGACTATCATTGTACTTGCCTTGGGCCAGGTTAATTAATATCTCTTTTGCCTTCTGCTTACCCAAGGACTTATGTTCGATTAATTGATTTAGTATTGCCTTCATCCTTCTATCCAGTTTTTCAATAATTCATGCCCATGCGCTGTCATGATTGATTCAGGATGAAATTGGACTCCTTTTACATCATACTTCTTATGTGCAATCGCCATAACTTGACCAACCTCATCCAGCGCGGTAATCTCCAATTCATCTCCTATATGATCCTTATCAATGCTCCACGAATGGTAATGACATATGTCATATTGCGAGGGCAAGTTTTTAAATAAACGGCCATCCTGTATAATATTGAGTTGCCCTATTTCACCATGCAGCACGTTGTCCATATTATAGATTTTAGCGCCATAGGCCTCTGCTATTGCTTGATGCCCAAGACAAACTCCTAAGATTCTTTTAGTAGCGCCAAACTCTTTGATTAACTGTGGCATTATTCCAGCATCTTTTGGCACACCTGGTCCAGGAGAAAGCAAAATATTTTCATAAAGATTTACTCCTTCCAATGTTATTTGGTCATTTCTAAATACATCTAAAGTCGCCCCAAGTTCATTAAGATAGTGGACCAAATTATAAGTGAAAGAATCGTAATTGTCGAGTACCAGCGTCTTTGTCTTACTCATAATTCCGCCGCTAAATTTATTGCTGTTCTTAAAGCTGCCAACTTATTATTTACTTCTTGAAGTTCGGATACCTCACTACTCTTGGCCACGACACCTGCCCCTGCCTGATAAAAAAGTGAATTCCCCTTACTCAAAAATGACCTGATCATAATGGCATGATTGAAATCTCCATTAAAGCCCATAAAACCAATTGCACCTCCGTAAAAACCTCTTCTGGTTTGCTCATATTCATTAATTAATTGCATTGCCCTAACTTTAGGAGCACCAGAAAGAGTGCCCGCAGGAAATGTTCCTGCAATCATCTGAGAAGAGGTCATATTGTCTTTTAGAAGTCCAGTAACCTTCGAAACCAAATGAATGACATGTGAGAAGTATTGGACTTCTTTATAAGTGTCGACCGTTACTTCCGAACCAGTTCTGCTCAGGTCGTTTCTTGCCAAGTCAACTAACATCACATGCTCGGAATTTTCCTTTGGATCATCCAACAATTGCTTGGCTAATTCTGCATCCGCTTCATCATTGCCGGTGCGTTTGAAAGTACCTGCAATTGGATGAATAGTTGCCTCCTTTCCTTTAATTACTAAATGCGCTTCAGGTGAAGAGCCAAATATTTTAAAGCTGCCATAATCGAAATAAAACAAATATGGAGAAGGGTTGATTGAACGTAATGCTCTATAAACATTAAATTCATCTCCTTTAAACCCTTGTTCAAAGCGCCTTGAAAGCACCATTTGAAACACATCACCAAGATGACAATGGTCAATTCCTTTCTTGATTAAACTTTTAAAATAGTCATCATCATAATTTGATTTTTCAATTCCTTCAGATGAATAATGATAAGATGGATAATTCTTATTGTTGATCAAATTAGTCAATTCAGCAAGGCCTTTTTCATCACCTTCCGGTGCATGTTCGAAAATAAAAAGCTCGTTCTTGAAATGGTCTACAACAATTACATAACGATAAACATGGTAAAGAATTTCGGGAATGTCATATTCATCCTTATGGTTTTCAGAGACATTAATGTTTTCAAAATATTGAACTGAATCATAGCCGATATACCCAAAAAGGCCATTAGTGACAAACTTATGATCACTTGTGTCAGGCTCAAATGACGCTACAAATTCATGCAGCTTATCAATAACCTGCTCACCATTGACATTCCCTTTACGGCTGATATCTCCTGGTAGTAATTCTTTAAAAATGCCCCCTTTTACTTCGAACGATGCAATCGGATCACAGCAGATGTAAGAGTAGCTATTATCGCTTCCGTGGTAATCCGAACTTTCTAATAATAGGGGGTTTTGGAATTTATCCCGCAACTTTAAATAAATGCTTACTGGAGTCAAGGTATCCGAGAGCATTTTATTATAAGTTGATTTCAGCTTTATTTTTGACATTCTATTTACTTATTCTAAAATTTTGAGCACAAAAAAAGCCCGCAGGAACTGCGGGCTTTTGATTGTCTATATGTTGACTTTACAAATTGCTTCTGTTCACGTTATCGGAGTTCCGTTACGTGCCACCACCAAAAATTATGTAAAGTATTGTTTCTCATTGTTGCGCCAAATGTAGAAAATGATTGGTCTATTCCAAATCTATTAATAAAATAAATTTAAATTCAATTGTTTCGAATGCTTAAGAAGACTGGTCTATGATCAGAAATCCTACTTAGGAAATCAGAGTTACAAAAATCAAGCTCTAAAACATCAGTAATTGATGCTTTTTCGAACAACTCGTCAGTAATAAGAATTTGATCTATTTGGCTCGGCCAATCAGGATAAGACCAAAAATCATTATCACCTTCGGCAATGACCATGGTAGTGAATAAATAATTCTCATTATCATCAATGAAGTTTTGAAACACATTGTCATCTTCATCTACAATCTCATCATTGAAATCGCCTAAAAGCACAACTTCATCTGAAGACAAGTTAAGGTCAATGTACTCTTTAAGAAGCACAGAAGCCTTTCTTCTCCGGTTTTCCGAACCATCACAGCATTTCAAATGGACATTAATAAAATCGATTTCGAGGCCATTAATATGTTGGAATTTCGCGTAGTAAGGTCTTCGGAATGACGTAAATGCATCATTGTATTCAGCACTTTGTGCTTCGTATAACATCATCGCTGTTCCAACTAAAGTAACTTCTGATTCCTTGTACAAATAACCCAGGCTTGTATTGCCTCCATTAAATTGCTCCATGAACCCGGCCCATCCCGGTAACAACTCGATCAATGCTGCAAAATCAACATCATTGGTTATCTCCTGGACTGCGATCAGATCTGCATCAAGGTCATTGATGATTTCTGCTGCACTTTCTATCGCTGAAGAAACAATCGGAAAACGCTCAATGTTCCAGGTAACTACATCAAATGTATTTATTGCTACTTCAGGCAAACATTCAATGTAAATTGACTCTTCTGGTTCAGGAGGGTTTGGATTCGGATCTGCTGAATCATCTCCTCCACAGCCCGCTAGAAACAGCAAAAACACTAAGCTCAGTATGTTGTTTTTCATCATAGTCAATAAATTGAATGCGAAATTACGAAAGGACAATTACAGAATCTACTAATCCTAATTCAAATGCTGTTCTATTCTTGTTCTTTCTTTAACAACGATAAAAAACGTGAACATTGTAATTGCAAAAGCCATAACTAAAATAACGATCTGAACAATCCCAGAAAACGCAAATGCAGAAGAAAGAACTGAATAAATGGCTTTGAATACATTGATAAGTCCTAGTACGGAAGCCACAAAAACGGTTAAAGCCATGGCAAAATTCACAAAATGAGAATTGGCATATTCTTTTGCAATACTGCTATTATTGGAAATAATCCAAAGAAAAATTGCCAAGACAGGCAGAATCAATCCATTCGCGGCTTGTGCCAAAATTATCACTGGAATAGGTTTAACTCCTGTTACTCCAAAAACCAAACCGGTCAAGAGTATAAAGCCCCAAGCCATCCGGTATTTATTCCCTTTTTCTGACCAAGAATCATCACCACTCGACACAGATTTTAGTGTAATTGCCGCAGCCAATGGTGCCGTGATACTCGATGTAAACCCAGCCGCAAAAAGACCAATGGCAAATACAATTGCCATCCATTTACCATGAGTTGCTTCAAGCGAATTCGCCAAATTCGTAAAGTTAAATTCTCCAACAATTGAAGTCCCAACAAGTACGATACCCATGGATATAAGGCCTCCCAATAAAACAGCAATCGTAAGTCCAAAACGCATTGATCTCACGTCTTGCCCCTTTGCCAGACCAGAACCCATAAAAATATTATAGGGCACAATAGTAGTCCCTACTAAGCCGAGTGTAAGTAGAATCCCGCCTTCTGGAAAAGAAGGCACGAACATACCTTGCGCAAGTTCACCCCAGTCAATTGGAGTGCTCAATCCAACAATAAGGAAAGTAAAACCCATTAAAGCCACCACCATTCCCATGATATTAGCAACTGTATTAATATTACCTAACCACAGCACTGTCATGGCGACCGTTACAATTATAATTGTAAATATTGCCGGGTTTATCCCTACTAAGATAAGCGCTAAGCCAGAGATCGAACCTAGAATATTTCCAGCTTCATAAGCCGCACAGCCCAGAAACACAGAAATCGCTAAGAACCAAGCCATTTTTTTTGATTTAAATCGGTATAATACCAATTCACCTAGATTTTTTCCGGAAGTTATAGACACTCTTGCAGCTGATTCTTGTAAAACTAAGCAAGCAAAAGTGGAAAAGAGCAATGCCCAAAGCAGGCTATAACCATATCCAGCTCCAGAAGCAGCAGTAACTGTCACTGTTCCAGGGCCTATAAATGCAGCCGCTATCACCATCCAAAAAAGTATACTCGCAAACTTACCCTTCATGGATGGAAGATATGAAAAGATTATTAACCCATCTTCTACACTCTTGTGAAAGGGCAATTACCTTTCAAGGCTCAGACTTAAACTAGAAAAATAATCCGTTTACAAATATGAAAATTGCCATGGCTTAGCGTTATTTAATCAAAATAATAATTGAATGTCGAAGCTTAAAGTAGCCATAATTTTTGGTGGTAAATCCACGGAACACGAAATCTCAATTCTTTCTACAAAAAGCATTTTAAAAGAGATTGACCAGACTAAGTTCGACTTGAGATTAATAAAGATTGACCTTGATGGAAACTGGTTTTCATTATCCTCTCTAGATGTTGATGACACTGAAATGACTCCAATTGTATTGACTAGAGGAGACACTGTTGCCAAAATACTCAATACAACCAACGGGCAAGAAATTGACGATTTTGAGGTAGCTTTTCCAGTTTTACATGGTACTTATGGAGAAGATGGCACTATTCAAGGACTGCTGAAAATGTGCAATGTAGCTTTCGTCGGTTGTGGTGTTTTTGCCTCTTCTGCATGCATGGACAAAGACTTTACCAAACGGCTCTTGAGAGATGCAGGTATTGCAATTGCTCCTTATGTCACTTTCACCTCCATCGATCAATTCTCTTATCATCAAGTAAGGAAAGAATTGGGAAGCCCATTATTTGTAAAACCAGCCAGCCTAGGTTCGTCAGTTGGTGTCAGAAAAGTTGACAATCAACAAGACTTTGAAGCCGCAATTTTAGAAGGTTTCAAATATGATATCAAAGTAATTGTAGAGCCAAGCATAGTTGGTAGAGAAATTGAATGTGCTGTCCTGGGAAATGATAACCCAAAAGCCTCCTTACCTGGAGAAGTAGTATCTAATACAGAATTTTACTCCTTTCAATCAAAATATGTAGATAAAGATGGAGCCAATATTCAAATTCCGGTTGATTTACTTGGACACCAAATTCAATTGATTAGAAAGACAGCCGTTAAAGCTTTTCAGGCACTAGGTTGTGAGGGCCTTGCGCGGGTTGACTTCTTTTTTACAGAAGATGGAACAGCAATTATCAATGAAATAAATACGCTCCCTGGTTTCACAAACATAAGTATGTACCCAAAAATGTGGGAAGCCACTGGAATTACCTATCCAGAATTACTGAACTTATTAATAGCATTGGCATTGGAACGCTATAAAAAGGAGCAAAACCTAAACACAGTTTCTCCAGAGTCAATTAATTAATAGAATAGTAGCAACTAATTGAATTATCAACTCGTCTTGCAGTTATGAAAATTGGAATCATTGGTGGTACAGGAATGCTTGGGCATCATATTGCTATTGCAGCCCAACTTCGAAATCATGAAGTAGTTATCATTCATAGAGCTTCTTCGAAATTAGATCGAATAGCAGATTTAGAATATGAAAGCAGAATCGCTGATCTCGATGATAGAGGTGCATTAATTCGTGCATCAGAAGGGTTGGATATCTTAATCAATGCAGCGGCCTACTATCCTACAGTGCCAAAACCACTTGCGCAAGAAATCAAAACTGCTCGAAATCAAATGATACATTTTCTTGATGCGGTTAAAGAAGCAAAAATTAAAAGAGCCATGTACGTTGGAGGAGCTATCGCTATCCCCAAAAACAAAACTGGCTTGGGTCATGAGGCATTATTTTATGATGAATCTCCTTACGGGACTTCTGCCTATACACAAGTAAAATGGTTGTTGGACAAAATGGCTAGAGATGCCGCTAATGAAGGATTATCCATTTCTATTGGAATTCCTTCTATGACCTTCGGTGAATATGATTATGGCCCCACTACGGGTAGGCTAATTGTGGACCTTACCAATCAAACATTGCCAGCCTACCTAAAAGGAGAACGGAATGTCGTCTATGCAGGTGATGCCGGACGGGGGCTATTGTCCGTAGCAGAAAAAGGGAGGTTTGGTGAACGTTACTTAATAACTGGTTTTGATAGCACCACATCTTACGTGGTCAACCTAATTTGTAAAATTGCCAAAGTGCCTCAATTGAATAAAACACTTCCGTTAAGATTAGCCAAGTTAATTTCTAAATTTCAAGAGATTAAATACACACTAGTAAGAGGTGATGCACCCACACTCTCTTCTACTGCCATAGCCGTTCTGACTAGTGGGCAACATTTAGATGGCGGAAAAGCGAAAGAAGAATTAAACTATTCACCTGAAGTAGGCATTGAAGATGCCGTAAAAAGAAGTTACAATTGGTTTAAGAGTGTCAATTACATAGATACAAAATGAACAAGATCGATATAAAATCTCAATTCAAGGACCTGCCCCATTTCTCTCCTAAAGTGATTGGAGAAGTCAATGATGTATTTGTTAAACTAGCCAAGATTAAAGGCGAAAAAGTACCTTGGCATAACCATAAAAATGAAGATGAGATGTTTCTTATTATTGAAGGAAGTTTGCTTTTCGAGGTTGAAGGAGAAGCTAGTTTCACATTGAATCAAGGGGAACTTTACATTGTAAAAAAGGGAGTTAATCACCGCGTTTCATCAACTGAAGATTGTTTGATTATGTTGATCGAAAATAAATCCACTGCCCATACTGGAGATGTAAAATCAGAGATTAGTAAATCAATTGAACAACAATTAAAATAAAAGATCTTCTTGCAACTACGCTCATCCTTGTGTTAAGGCTCATAAAGAAGGTTTTAAATTCTTAAAACTACAATTAAGACGCTAAAAAGGGACTATTAATAATGTAGCTTAGTACATTACTTGCAATAATAATCACTTGACATTTCAGATGAAGAAACTAACAATTATAGGAGGAGGTCCTGCGGCACTCATGCTTGCAGCACAGGTAGACACAAAGAAGTATCAAGTGACTGTCTGCGAAAAGAAAAAGACAGTCGGCCGTAAGTTTTTGGTCGCTGGTGAAGGTGGCTTGAACCTGACCTACAATGCGCCTATAGATGAACTCATCAATCAATATTATCCGAGTGAATTCTTGGCTCCTGCCTTACGTCAGTTTACGAATGAGGATTTAATCAAATGGTTTAATGAACATGGTATTGCCACCTTCATTGGATCTAGTAAGCGGGTATTTCCTGATAAAGAAAAAAAGCCAATTGATGTCCTGAATCAAATTGTAGCAATTCTTTCAAAAAGAGATATTAAGTTCCAATTAGACAAGAAATGGACAGGCTGGAATGACAAAGGACATTTATGCTTTGAAGGATCCGAGGACATTGTTTCTGATATTATTGTATTTGCACTAGGTGGAGCAAGTTGGAAAGTGACTGGTTCTGATGGAAATTGGAGTAAAACCTTTGCAGACACTGGAGTGAACGTACTTCCATTTCGAGCAGCCAATTGTGCTTTTGGCGTAGATTGGGACAAGAACTTTATCAGCACTCATCAAGGGAAACCATTAAAGAATATTGCATTGACTTACGATAACCATGTTTCTCTAGGAGAGCTGGTCATTTCCAAATTTGGACTTGAGGGTAATGCTATTTATGCACTAAGTCAAAAGCTTCAGGATGCTTTACCGTCCAAAAAAAGTGTAACCATCCAAATGGATTTAAAGCCCTCAATGACTGTTGATCAACTAAAGGCTAAATACAAAAAGTCTAAATTATCTAAAGTGACCGACATCTTAAAGGTCGATATAAATCTTGATCGTGCCTCCATTGGGTTATTAAAGCAATTCTCTGACAAAGATACGTTTTCAAACCCTGATCTTCTGGCAGCAATCATCAAATCTGTTCCGGTTGTTATTAAAACATCAGCCGATATAGATGAAGCGATTTCAACTTTAGGAGGTATTGCTTTGGATGAGGTTGATGAGCATTTTCAAATTAAAAAAACACCCAATACCTATGCTATAGGCGAAATGTTAGACTGGTACGCTCCTACTGGCGGCTACTTATTACAAGGCTGTTTTAGTATGGGCTATGTATTGGCAAAATATTTAAATGAGTTGGAAGCCATTGAATAGGAATGAATAGTTCAATAAATTGCATCGTCTTGAAATAGAATGAAAAAGAAACACACAGTGAATATGAATCCAAAATCTATTAGGACTTTTATTGGCTCAAATAACTTTAGTATATCTAGGGAGTTTTATTTGGATTTAGGCTTTGAAGAGGTAATTGTCCTTGATAAGATGTCCTATTTCAAAATGGGAGAATTTGGCTTCTATCTACAGGATGCCTATGTCAAAGGTTGGATTGAAAACTCAATGATTTTCATGGAAGTAGAGCGCCCAGAAGATTTATTAGAAACAATAAGAGGACTTGACTTACCAAAAAAATACAAAGGTGTCAAGTTATCTGAAATGGTACATAATGATTGGGGCAATGAGTTTTTCCTCCACGACCCATCAGGTATACTATGGCATTTCGGAGCTTTTAATTAGAGCATTAAACCAATATTTCTGAAAAGTACTCAGGCACCAAGCCTTTAATTTTATCCAAAGTCTCTGTTACCGATAACTCACTCATTCCCCCTGATGCGTTGGCGTGCCCTCCTCCATCAAAATGTTCTGCTGCCAATACATTAACTGGATTCTCCCCTTTCGAACGGAATGATATTTTCATAATACCATCTCTTTCTGTGAACACAATAGCTGCCTTCATTCCTTTAATCGATAAGACTTGGTTTGCTAAGCTGTCGGTATCCCCTTTTTGGTAATTGTATTTCGCTAATTCTTCTTTTGTTAGAGAAATGATAGCGACCATGTAGTCTTCTAATACTTCTAATTTTTCGCACATGGCAAAACCTTGCAAACGTAATCGACTCTCAGTATTGTTGTCAGAATACAATTCATGGACTAAATGATGTACAACACCTGCAGCCAATAACTTTGCTAAAATTTCGTGCGTTCGTGGCTTCACAGCAGCATACCTAAAACTACCTGTATCTGTCATTATCCCGAGGTACAAAGGCGTTCCAATTTTCTCATCCAGAAATGCACCATTACCCGATTGTTCAACTAACTCTACAATCAATTCCGAAGTAGATGAAGCCGTTGTTTCAGAAACTGTCAAAGTCGGAAATGATTCTGGATTTAGATGATGGTCAATCATTACTGTTTTGCAGGTAACCGCTTCTAACAAGGCTTGCATATCAGGCCCAACACGGCTTGTCGCATTGTAATCCAAGCAAAACACCAAGTCAGCAGCTTCAAATGCCGCAGTAACGGCTTCTGCCTGTTCTGTCATCAAAAGAAAGGCCGAAGTATCCATCCAATGCAAGAAATTAGGTGCCGGATCTGGATGACAAACTGTTGCTGTTTTGCCTAACTTTTCGATAAAATGTAATAGGCCTAAAGAGCTACCTACTGAATCACCATCAGCTGACTTATGTGATGTGATTACAATGTGTGAAGCCGTTTTAATCTCAGCTTCTATTTGTTCGTATATGTTCATTCTATTACGCTGTTTTTAAATAATAACCCTGGTCACCCTGAATTTATTTCAGGGCCTCAATCGTTTCCTATTCTAATTATAAAGATCTTGAAACAAGTTCAGGATGACTTTAAATTTGATGTCATGGCGAAAGCAGCGCTAGCGAAATGCGACAATCTTTTAAAATGAGATCGCTTCGTTCCTCCCTCGTGATGACATGACTAAACCCCACCTTCTTTAATCAATTGCAGTGCATCCATTCGGATTCGTGCATCACCAATTAATGTTGTCAGTATGTTTTTCTCATCAAATGCCTTACGGATTTCATCAGGTCTAATGGCGTTGTTTCGTTTGTGTAAATAAGCCAAACGGCCAATTTCATGGTCCAATGATTGACTCATGCGTTCTAGTGCTGCTTCAATTGCCTTCAATCTTAATTGTTCCGCAACTTCTGTAGCCGTTTTTATCATAGATGGAATTATAGCATCCACCAAAGTTTCATTTTTAATGAGCTCATCTATTCTCCCAGGCTTCAATTGCCTGTGAAACAACTCCAAAGGATAGTCTTCTGTCACCTCATCGCCAGCGTGATTGACGACTACACGCAATGGAGTGTTAGGCAGAAAACGGTCAACATGATTTTTTTGACCTCCTGCCGTTTCGAGCACAAAAATCACTTCTAATAAAATCCCGGTTGCCTCTGTCCCTCTCAAGATTCCGAAGCTTGCGCCTCCCACACCAGAACTAAGTACCATATCTAACGCTCCAGTTACCATGGGATGGTCCCAACTCACAAAACTCACATCTTCCCTACTCAAAGCACGTTTTCGGTCAAATGTGATTGATATACCACCATCAGGAATGGAAGGAAATGCTTCTCTGTTGGTGCCGGCTGGGTGCAGCAAATAGGTTCGAGGTGCCAAGTCTTCCATATCAATCCCAAAGTGTTCAAAGACTTTGGTCATGTACATCTCCAGTCCTAAATCTTGGTCTGCAGCTTTAATTTTATCCACCAAGTGCTCCGCTACCTGAGGTCTGAACGAGTTCATTTCAAGTAACTTATCACGGCCCTTAGCCAAGGTCTGCCTCAGTTTCTTTTGGTATTCGCCAGTATCACTAATTAAAGCATCAAGTTGAGTACTTGCACCTGTTGTGGCGGTAATCAATGCTGTCTCTGCCAAACGTTCATTGAATAACTGCCCTATTTGGTTTCCACCTTCTATATTTTCTTCAAAAGCATTTAAACCTTCGTGGTACCAGCGCACCAATACTTCCTGAGGGCTGCCTTTCAGGTAAGGCACATGAATTTGAATGTCGTCCTTTTGACCAATACGGTCTAAACGACCAATCCGCTGTTCCAATAATTCTGGATGTATCGGTAAATCAAATAAGACCAGGTGATGTGCGAATTGAAAATTCCTTCCTTCACTACCGATTTCAGAGCACAGCAATATTCTCGCGCCATCCTTCTCAGCAAACCAAGCAGCATTTCTATCACGTTGCACAATGGTAAGGTCCTCATGAAACAAACCTACTTTTGCACCAGATAATTTTCCTAATGCTTTTTCTAAAGCCAGTACCTTTGCCTTGCTTCTACAAATCAGCAGTACTTTAGCCGGATTTAAATCTTTAAGCAAAGTCACCAACCATATAACCCTTGGGTCTTCGGTAAACCAAAACTGCTGTTTAGCCGATGTACTAACTTTTAGTCCTTTGTTCTCTCGAGCCTTGGCGAAAGAGGAATTATCAATTTCATATTCCTTAGACAGTCGTTGCTCCCATATTTCACTATTACTGGTTGCTTCTAAAGGAATCAGGTGAACTTTTCGGCTTGGGAAACCACTCATAGCAGCACGTGTATTTCTAAATACAACACGCCCCGGACCATGTTGGTCTAATAAATCTTCGATTAATCGATTTTTAGCTGCGCCTCCTTTTGCCTCAACCATTTCAATTCTTTCTTTGCTAAAGATGACTTCCAATAAAGCTTTGTCTTTTGCAATTATCGGTTTGCCTGAGGACAAATTCTCAACCACATTGGCAACCGCTGAATGGTCTTGTGATTCATTAATGAATGCATCATAATCAGCATAGCGTTCTGGATCTAATAATCGCAATCGTGCAAAATGACTTTCTACGCCTAGTTGCTCTGGTGTCGCGGTCAATAACAACAGTCCCTTCGCTACTTTACTCAACAGTTCAACAATAGCATATTCAGGGCTTGCTTTCTCTAATGACCATTCTAAATGGTGCGCTTCATCTACTACCAACATGTCCCAATCGGCAGAGATAGCTTGTCGTGCACGTGTTGCAGAACCGGCTAAAAATGAAGTGCTACAAATAACTAATTGGTCGTCTAAGAAAGGATTTCCTTCAGGTGCACTTTCGTCCAATGCAGCACAGCGTTCTTCATCAAAGATGTGAAACCATAGGTTAAAACGCCTCAACATTTCAACAAACCACTGATGCACCAAAGAGTCAGGTACTAATATTAATAATCTTGACGCTTGACCACTCAATAACAAGCGGTGCAAGATTAAACAGGCTTCGATAGTTTTACCTAGCCCTACCTGGTCGGAAAGTAATACCCGTGGTGCATAGCGTGAGCTTACTTCATGTGCGATGTACAACTGATGTGGAATGAGGTCTATTCTTCCTCCTACAAATCCATTAATTGGAGAAATTCTTCGGAGATGGTCATAATCTAAAGTGATTCTTCTCAGAGCAAATACATCAGGGGTAGTCACATCGCCTATGAATAACCTGTCGCTGACGCCATGTTTTATCGAAACATCGCCTAAATCAGCCTCTGATAAAGCCCCTGACTTTCCGATATATAACAATAGATCCCCATTGTCTTGTACCCGATCAATTATAAATGGCTTTTGATCTGTATCTACGACAGTGTCACCAGGCTTAAAAACAACTCTTTTTAATGGTGCATTAGCCATAGCATACTGTCTTGTTTCACCCGAAACAGGGAAGCGTAATTGTACACGTTTGTGCTTTGCTTCAACAACAACACCTACTCCCAGCTCAGGCTCACCCTCACTTATCCATCGTTGATCTGGAAAGAAATTATGCATATTCTGAATTAATTTTCACTCAACTTTCGACAAGTCAAGCGCCCTTTTCCTAAAAAAATGCAAGTTCTTAATAATTCAGCTGCATCACCAAGAACTGAGGCTCTTTATTTTAATTGAGCAAAATGCTGTATGATTTCAGAATGAACTTGAAAGGGAATTAACCTATTTTTAGCTTATGATCAATTTTTTTAGAAGTGTCAGGAAAAAATTCATTACAAAAGGGCGGTCGCGTAATTACTTGATTTATGCCTTTGGAGAAATTTTCCTTGTTATGATCGGAATATTACTTGCGCTACAAGTCAATAACTTAAACGAAGATAGAAAGCTTAAGAGAACAGAACTAAGTCTTTTAGAGGAAATCCAAACCAATCTGAGATCTACATTGGATAATTTTGTGGGAGACACTACTTACAATAGAAAAACAATCGTATTCTATGAAAACATCCTGCACCACATTGAAAATGACCTTCCTTACGATCAAGAATTAGATTCAGCCTTTGCTTCTTTAAGATTTTTCTCTACTGGCTTTGCAATGACCTCTGCTTATAAGTCATTGCAAGAAGAAGGACTAGGCATCATTAAAAACAAAGATTTAAAAATCAATCTCCAAAATGTGTTTGACCATAAACTTACAGAGCTCGAGACCGATGTTTCTCAAGTGGAATGGGATATAAGTAGCACAATTATGAACCCGTTTTTCACTAAACATATCAGAATCATAATCGATACTAATTCAACAGGTCTCGCTAGACCGAACGACTTTGAAAGCCTAAAAGACAATGTGGAATTCCACAATATTTTAAATCTGCTCATCAGAGAACGTACGAGAAGCATCTTATACTACCACGATGCAATGCTAGTAATTAAGGAATTGTTAGTTCAAATTGCGGATGAATTAAAAGCCCGGGGCTAAGGATTTTTAACCTCCTCTTTCTTTTTTGGTTGAACTGTGACCGAAAGCTTGAGAAGCGAATAACATTTAAATAAAAATAAGTTTATAATTTGTTCTGAAATATTTTCAATTACATTTGCAGTCATTAATAAAACAATGAAGTCAACACAGTTACATCATCATCATTCTCATAATTGCTCTCAGGCGATATGGAATTGATATATGTAATCTAAATATATTTATAACCCGTCTGAGTAATCAGACGGGTTTTTTTACGCCCTTCCGTTTGCTCAGACCATTAATTTAACAATGAGTAAACTAAAAATTGCAATCCAAAAAAGTGGTAGACTGAACCAAGATTCACTTGAATTATTAAAGAATTGCGGAATCAACATTAGCAATGGGCAGGACCAACTTAAGGTCACTGTTCCCAATTTTCCAATAGAGATTCTGTACTTGAGAAATTCTGATATTCCACAGTATTTAGAGGATGGTGTAGTAGACATCGCCATTGTAGGAGAAAACCTATTAATTGAAAAACAGAAAGATGTAGCCATAGTCGAAAGGCTCGGATTCTCAAAATGCAAAGTTTCTTTGGCCGTACCTAAAGAAGTAAAGGACACTTCCTTAACCTACTTTGAACGAAAAAAAATCGCAACCTCCTACCCCAATACTTTAAGATCCTATTTAGATGAAAATGGCATTACATCAGAAATTCATGTCATCTCTGGTTCTGTTGAAATCGCACCAAATATTGGTCTGGCAGACGGAATTTGTGATATAGTAAGTTCAGGAAGTACGCTTTTCAAGAATGGGCTAAGAGAAACAGAAGTCATTCTCAGGTCGGAAGCTGTCTTGTGTAAATCATTACAATTAGACGATGATAAAACTGCCATTTTAGAAAAATTACTCTTTAGAATTAGGGCTGTCCTTGGAGCAAAAAACAAAAAATACATCTTGATGAATGTCCCTAATTCAAAAATTGAGGCGATCAGCAAATTATTACCAGTACTAAAAAGCCCAACGGTTTTACCATTGGCAGAAAAAGGATGGAGCTCTCTTCACAGTGTTATCAATGAAACAGCATTTTGGGATGTCATTGATGAATTGAAGTCTGCTGGAGCTGAAGGAATTTTAATTGTACCAATAGATAAAATCGTAGCCTAATGAGGATCCTCAAATACCCTGCAACATCAACTTGGGATTCAATTGCTAGCCGCCCGGAAATCTCCAGTTCAGCACTAATTGACACTGTTCAAGAGATAATGGACAATGTTAAAATAAACAAAGACAAAGCGCTTTACGCGTATGCCGAACAATTTGATAAGGCCACTATTTCCAAACTTCAGGTAGAAGAAAATGAATTTTCTGAGGCTTCGAAAAACCTTCCTCAAGAATTGAAGGAGGCAATCGACCTGGCATATAAAAACATCACCAAATTTCACGCTTCTCAGTTAATCAAGGAGGTAAAAATTGAAACTACACCTGGTGTCTTTTGTTGGAGAAAAAGCGTTCCCATTCAAAAAGTAGGACTGTACATACCCGGGGGTTCTGCCCCATTGTTTTCTACCATTTTAATGTTAGGCACTCCAGCCAAAATCGCGGGCTGTGAAGAAGTCATTCTATGTACACCTCCTGATAAAGAGGGCAAAATAAACGAAGCTATTTTATATACAGCCAGCCTGGTTGGAATAACCAAAATTTATAAAGCCGGAGGTGCGCAGGCAATTGCAGCAATGGCTTATGGGACTGAATCCATACCGAGTGTTTATAAAATATTTGGACCTGGAAATCAGTACGTTACCAAAGCCAAGGAACTGATTCAACAAAACGGAATTGCCATTGATATGCCCGCCGGACCAAGTGAAGTATTAGTCATTGCCGATGCCACTAGTAATCCAGCATTCGTAGCAGCTGACCTACTCTCCCAAGCAGAACACGGCCCCGATAGCCAAGTGATTTTAGTTTCAGACAATGAATCCATGATCAAACAAACAATCATTGAAATTGATCAACAAATGATGTCTTTAGCTAGAAAGACAATCGCTGAATTGGCATTAAAAAACAGCGTATCTATACTTCTAGAAAGTCCTGAAGCATGTGTTGATTTCAGCAACCTGTATGCACCTGAGCACCTCATTATAGCGACCGAATCTGCAGAAGGACTTATTGATAAAGTTGTTAATGCAGGTTCTGTATTCTTAGGCAATTATAGTTGTGAAAGCGCTGGGGACTATGCTTCTGGCACTAACCACACCCTTCCCACCAATGGATATTCACGCATGTTTAGTGGTGTGTCATTGGCGAGTTTTCAAAAACAGATCACCTATCAAAAATTAACCAAAACTGGGCTTAAGAACATTGGCCCTGCAATAGAAACCATGGCTGAAGCAGAAGGACTGCATGCGCACAAAAATGCGGTTACTATCAGATTAAAATCTCTTAAAAATGATTGACCTAAACAAAATCATAAGACCTAACATAGTAGCGCTTCGTCCCTATTCTAGTGCTAGAGATGAGTTCAAGGGTGAAGAAGGTTGTTTTTTGGATGCCAATGAAAATCCATTTGGCGAACTGAACAGGTACCCTGATTCATCACAAAAAGCATTAAAAACGGCTTTTGCTGCATTGAAGGAGGTTCAAATAGACAATGTATTCATTGGTAACGGAAGTGATGAAATAATCGACTTGGCTTTTAAAATCTTTTGTGAACCCAACGAAGACAAGGCACTCTCCTTTACACCAAGTTATGGCATGTATGAAGTATCTGCAGCCATCAACAGCGTGGCTTTAATAAAGGTTGATTTATCAAGCGACTTTCAAATCGATCTTGATACAACCTCGCAATACCTTTCAGACCCAAAACTCAAGTTGATATTCATTTGCTCCCCTAACAATCCAACCGGAAATAATTTAGACAAGGCAAGTATTGAATTCCTTTTACAAAACTTTGACGGAGTTATAATTATTGATGAAGCCTACGCAGATTTCAGTAAGGAAGTTTCTTGGGTCAAATCCATAAAAGAATACCCAAACCTTATGGTGACTCAAACCATGAGTAAAGCCTGGGGATTGGCAGGAGCACGCATTGGAACTGCTTATGCAAACTCAAACATTATTAATGTTTTGAATAAAGTTAAACCACCTTATAGCATAAGCAAATTGAACCAGAATGCGGCATTAAAAGCCATATCGGACAGCGAAAATTTCGAACAGCAATTAGATGACATCTTAGCACAAAAAGAATGGCTCTTTCAATCTTTAAAAAGGCTTCAAATTATCAAGAAAATTTACCCTTCAAACGCCAACTTCTTCCTTGTAGAAGTAGAGGATGCAGACCATGTATACGATGCATTAGTTGAACAAAAAATCATAATAAGAAATAGAAATTCATTGGTCAAAAATTGTCTGCGCATCACTATAGGTAGTGAAGTAGAAAACCAACAATTATTGATGGCCTTAAAAAATATAAAACCATGAAAAAAGCATTATTTATAGACCGTGACGGCACACTTGTCATAGAGCCACCAATTGATAAACAGTTGGATAGTTTAGAGAAATTGGAGTTTTACCCTGGTGTTTTCCAGTGGTTAGCAAGGATCAAAAATGAATTAGATTTTGAGTTTGTAATGGTCACTAACCAAGACGGATTGGGAACCGATTCCTTCCCTGAGGAAACATTCTGGCCTGCTCAGAACAAAATGATTCAGGCCTTAGAAAATGAAGGAATCAGCTTCGATGAAATATTAATTGATAAGAGCCTTCCGTCTGACAATGCCCCTACCCGTAAACCACAGACTGGCCTGTTGAATAAATACATTTATGGAGATTATGACTTGGCCAATTCATTTGTAATTGGAGATCGAACTACGGATATTGAGTTAGCGACAAACCTCAAAAGTCAGGCGATTTTTATAGGTGAAGAAAGTTTACCAGAAACTGCACTGAGCACAAGCTCTTGGCAAGCCATCTACAATTATTTAAAGTCACAGCCTCGCACAGCGAAAGTGAATAGAAAAACCAACGAAACACAGATTGACATTGCTGTAAATTTAGACGGTTTGGGAAAAGCAGTGATTAATACTGGAATTGGTTTCTTTGACCACATGCTTACTCAGATTGCCAAACATGGAGAAATGGACTTATCCATTGACGTAAAAGGAGACCTCGAAATTGATGAGCACCACACCATTGAAGATGTCGCATTGACGTTAGGTGAAACCTTCCTAAAAGCCCTTGGCTCTAAGAAAGCGATTGAACGTTACGGATTTTTATTACCCATGGATGACTGTCTAGCCCAAGCGGCGATCGATTTCGGAGGAAGGCCTTGGTTGGTATGGGATGTTCAATTTAGAAGAGAAATGGTAGGTGAAATGCCGACAGAAATGTTCTCCCACTTCTTCAAATCTTTCAGTGACGCTGTGAAGTGCAACTTGAATATTAAAGCAGAAGGTGAAAATGAACACCACAAAATAGAAGCCATTTTTAAAGCATTTTCAAAAGCAATTAAAATGGCCAAAGCAAAAACAAATAATTACGCCATACCAAGTACAAAAGGAACATTATGATCGCCATTATCAAATACAATGCTGGCAATATTACCTCTGTCCAAAACGCAGTGACAAGAATGGGTTATGACAGCATAATTACGGACGATGCACAGAAAATTCTTGCAGCGGACAAGGTGATTTTCCCTGGAGTAGGAGAAGCCAACTCAGCCATGGATTACTTGAAGAAAAAAGGTTTAGACAAGGTATTACTGAGCGTAAAAGCACCAATGCTGGGCATCTGTTTAGGCTTACAATTAATGTGTAATTCCACTGAAGAGGGTGACACAAAATGCTTAGGGATTTTCGATGCTCAAGTCAAAAGATTCCCTCCTAAAGACAAGGTGCCACATATTGGATGGAATAGTTTTGTCAAATGTGATGGCACACTTTTTAAATCAATCGATAAGGATGATGATGTTTATTACGTGCATGGGTACTATGCGACAATTGGACTTGAAACCATTGCTACATGTGATTATATTATTCCATTCAGTGCAGCAATGCAAAAAAACAACTTCTACGCCACCCAATTTCACCCTGAAAAATCAGCAAGTGTAGGTGAACAATTACTACTAAACTTTTTAAGCATATGAGAATTATTCCAGCAATCGACATCCTAGATGGCAAATGCGTCAGGCTTTCCAAAGGTGATTTTAGCACGAAGAAAGTTTACAATGAAAACCCATTAGAAGTAGCTAAATCCTTTGAGGCCAATGGTATTGAGTATTTGCATTTGGTAGACCTAGACGGTGCAAAATCAAAACACATTGTAAACTATAAAGTACTCAACAAAATCACTTCTGAGACCAATCTAAAAATTGACTTTGGAGGTGGATTAAAATCGGATGAAGACTTAAAGATTGCATTTGAATCTGGAGCCAGCCAAATAACAGGTGGCAGTATCGCAGCTAAAAATCCCACATTATTTTTAGAATGGCTAAGTACCTATGGTCCAGATAAAATCATCCTCGGTGCGGACAGTCATTTCGGTAAAATAGCTACAGACGGATGGTTGCAAAGCTCTGAACTTGAAGTAATCGATTTCATAAAGGATTATGAAGCCAAAGGAGTCAGTACCGTTATCTGTACAGATATCAGTAAAGATGGAATGCTCAATGGCCCTTCCATCTCATTGTATTCAGAAATTATTTCAAGGACAAAAGTGAACCTCATTGCTAGTGGTGGCGTGAGCTCTATTCAAGACTTGCATGACCTTAAAGCCATTGGCTGTGAAGGTGCAATCATTGGAAAAGCCATCTATGAAGGAAACATCTCACTTAAAGCGTTAAATGAATTATGTTAAAAAAGAGAATCATAGCCTGCTTAGATATAAAAGATGGGAGAACCGTCAAGGGCGTTAATTTCATAGACATAAGGGATGCTGGTGATCCAATCGTACTGGCAAAATCTTATGTCCAGCAAGGTGCGGATGAATTGGTGTTTCTTGATATCTCAGCCACCATAGAAAACCGGCAAACGCTTCTGGACTTGGTTAAAAAAATTGCACTCGAAATCAATATTCCCTTTACTGTGGGGGGTGGTATAAGTTCAGTCGAAGATGTTAAGAGATTGATCCAAGCAGGTGCTGATAAAGTAAGCATCAACTCTGCAGCAATAAAAAACCCACAACTCATCAGAGACATTTCCAATCAATTCGGAAGTCAATGTGTTGTAGTGGCAATCGACACTAAACAGACCGATGGAGCGTGGAAAGTACATACACATGGGGGTCGGAATGCGACTGCAATAAACACCCTTGACTGGGCAAAGGAAGTGGAACGGTTAGGAGCTGGAGAAATCTTACTAACGTCCATGAACAATGATGGCACAAAAGCCGGCTTTGCCATTGACATTACGGATGAAGTCAGCAAGGCTGTTAATGTGCCAGTAATTGCATCTGGAGGCGCTGGAACATCAGAGCATTTTGAAACACTATTTAAGAAAACAGATGCTACTGCGGGTTTGGCTGCCAGCATTTTCCATTTCCAGGAAATACCAATACCAACACTCAAGAATTATTTGAAATCCAAGAAAATTGAGGTTCGATGACCCCTAAAAAATAAAAAAAAATGAAAATAGATTTTAAAAAAGGAGATGGGCTTGTACCAGTCATAATCCAAGACAATAACACACTGCAAGTACTTATGCTAGGCTACATGAATGAAGCTGCCTATCAAAAGACAAGCGATGAAGGTAGGGTAACATTCTATAGTCGCAGCAAAAAGAGACTATGGACAAAAGGAGAAAGCTCGGGCAATCATCTAGCGGTCAAGGAAATGCGGATAGATTGTGATGACGACACAATTTTAATAAAAGTCCTGCCCAATGGCCCTACTTGCCATACAGGCTCCACCTCATGTTTCAAAGAAGAAACGAGTAAAGGATTTCTGTATAGTTTAGAACAGACAATAAGTGATAAAGTTGATAGTAAAGACCAAGAATCATATACCAACTTCCTATTCAATAAAGGCATTAACAAAATAGCTCAAAAAGTAGGTGAAGAAGCAGTTGAATTGATCATTGAGGCAAAGGATGACAATGACGATTTATTCAAAAATGAAGCTGCAGATTTGATGTATCATTTCCTTGTGCTTCTAAAAGCCAAGCAATTTAATTTGGAGGACATTGAAAGTATTTTAGAAGAGCGGGCAAAATAAAACCTCAAACGATCAGCTAGATAAATGAGCTGGTCGACTTGAGAATTTTATCATATATTTCGTAATCACTAACAGCATAATTCTTGTTGCTAGTTTAATGATATTCCAAATTTTATGAAAAAGCAGTTTTCTTCACTCCTCATAATTGGCTTAACAGTACTTTTTTCTTGTCAACCTGAAAATAAGGAAGCAGGTGATTTCAACATACTGCCACTTCCTCAAGAATTGGAGATTACTGGAGTTAGTGCCTTGGATTTTGATGACGTTAAGCTCTATTATTCACCAAACAACAGCCCAATTCCAATCCTGAGTAAGAGTACAGAAGCATTTAGACCTGCAGCCAATCAATCAAAAGCCCAAATAATCTATATGATTGATGAAGATTTAGACATTAGTCCTGAAGGATATACTTTGGAAATCCAAGGTGATCAAATTGCCATTACAGGAAAAGACCAAGCCGGCCTTTTTTATGGGTTCAAGACACTTGAACAATTAATTATTGATGCGAAAGAACAAGACGCTAGGCTCCCAGAATGTGCTATAACTGATTTTCCACTATTATCCTATCGGGCGATACACTTGGATGTTAAGCACCACCTTGAAAAAACAAGTTATTACTACGACCTCATTGATAAGCTTTCAGGTTATAAAGTGAATGCCATCATTGTTGAGATGGAAGACAAACTCAAATTTGTGCGTCAACCATTAATAGCTTCAGCAGACGCTTTGACTATTGAAGAATGGAAGGATTTATCAAATTATGCCAATGATCGAAATATCAGCATAAGTCCGTTGATTCAAGGGCTTGGCCATGCTTCTTTTGTACTGAAACACGATAAATACAAGCATTTAAGAGATGATCCTAAAAGTGATTGGGCATTTAACCCGCTTGACCCTGAAACTTATGAAGTACAATTTGATCTCTATTTGGATGCTATAGAAGCAACTCCTTATGGAAAATACTTACATGTAGGGGGAGATGAAGTGCATACTTCTGGAAGAAATAGTGGTAAACCAGCCATCGAATTGCAACTGAACTGGTTAAATAAAGTAAGTGAATTCGCCGCTGAACATGATCGGATACCAATTTTCTGGGATGATATGCCATTGAAGCATGCTGGATTAATCAACGCTGTCTATAACAGAAAAATGACGGCAGCAGAAGTAGATGAATTATGGGATGAGAACGAACATAAGTTGGTAGAATTCTTAGACCTCTTCCCTAAAAACTGCATTTACATGCGATGGAATTATCAATCCCCAAATACTCCTGGGAATATTAAGGCGATGGACTGGTTCAGAAAAAATGGCTTGCAAGTGATGGGCGCTACTGCTGGACAAACACGATGGACCTTAATGCCTCAACGCGAGAGCAATATTGAAAATATAAGAGATTTTGCATTGTCCTCTATTACAAGTAATAATAATGGTCTTTTACTCACTTTATGGGATGATGACTCTCCCCATTTCGAATTATACCAAAGAGGCATCATTGCCTTTGCGGAGTATACATGGACAGGTGAAAAACGAAATAAAGCGGCTGTGAAGAGTGCCTACAGGCAGCGTGAATTCTCCCACGAACTTGCTGCAGGTGAATTCGCTTTTGTTGATGAACTCGAAGGACCTGTAGCATTTTGGAGAGATGTACTTATGGAAGGTGGCGTAAGAAATCAATTAGTCAAAAAGAAAGACAAAGGCATACTTAATATCATTGACCTTCCTGAAAAAACTAATAAAGGAGCTTGGAGCCTAAAATATGCAGACAGACTTGAGAAAGTAACACAAAACTTAGAAGCAACAGAGGCCATAGCAGACAAAATCGAATACATGAAAGCCAATTCAGACAGAAACGATTATAGTTTAGAGGTGTATGAACAAGTGAATGAATTAGTCCGATTTTCGCTTAATGCCATGCTGACTTTGAAGGAGTATGATCAATCAAGCGATCTAAACAAAGAAAATATGGCCTCAGAAAAGGTCAAAGATCTTCCAGAAGAGTTTAAAAAGATGAGGGCCAGGTTTGAATCAGTTTATGGCCAATCTAGAATCCTTGATAAACCAGACAATTATATACTTGACCAAGACCATCACAATCATCCCGGCAATCAAACCATCAATTTTGATTGGCAATTTATTGGAGAGCTTTTATTCCTAGAAAAATTAGGTCAAACCCTTTCTAGGAATAACTAATTGGATACTCAAGTGGCTTAAACTATTCCTTCTTTGTTTTTTTACCATAAGGTAAAAAGATCAATGGAATAATATTCGCTTGAATAATTGAGATCACGACTCCAATCTGGTCAGTGGTTTGCTGAGGCTCACCAGTACTTAGCAGTATCAGTTGGACAGGAAGTGGTTACATCAACGCCCTAAAGCCTTCTCCACATTACAAAGGCATTTGTTAAACCTCTTTTTGGATGATCAAAAACTTCCGGCAATTCGCCTACAATTTTAAACCCTAGTTTTTCCCATAGTCGTACAGCATGTTCATTACTTTTTAAAACAATATTGAATTGAATAGATTTGTAACCCAGTCTTTTAGCTTCTTGGATGGAATACTCACCCATTTTATAGCCTATGCCTTGCCCTCCAGCAGAGGGTAATGTCATATATCCTCCATTCGCTACATGTGAACCCATGTCTGGCTGATTGTCACAAAGAAAAAATGTACCTACCACCTTATCATTTATCTCTACCACATAAACGTGCTTTTTGGCAGTACACCAAAATGCCAACATTTTCTCCTTGCTTGAATCTGGAGCAAACACTAAACTCTCACATTCTGCGATAACTTGCTTAGTGATTTCCCATATTTGATCAAAATCGGCTGTGGTGGCTTTACGAATGTTCATATTCAAAAATAAGTCTTTATCTATTGTTTGAACTTTTTGTATCCCTGATCGTTCAGCACTAGCAAAACACTTACTTATGATCAAGCTTACTCATCTTTTCTATTCTATTTCAATACTATTTTTCAACTTTCAATTGGCCAAGGTACAAGAAGCAACTCAAGCCCATAAAGACAGTTTGAATGCTATAGTAAAACAATATTATGAATTGAATTTAAAGGTATTTCAGGCTAACTCAACTGTCGAAGACATCGACAATATCTTTGCGCTTTTCACTCCAGAATTCGTCTACATTCACCCTATATACGGTGGCACCTACACAAGAGAAGACCTTTACAATGGCTATACCAGAAATCAGAAAAATGGTGGATACAATGGAGATGTCGTAGATATAAAAATAGAAAACAAGATTCTCGGGTTAAATGCGGCCACTGTGGAAAAACGATTCGTTCGGAAAAATGAAGAAAGCAATTTGGAAATGACATTGTTTGAATTTAAAAATGGTAAGATTTCCAAAATCTTCAAATATTGGTAATAAAAGCGTAAGACCTTTATATAATTGGCATTGCACTCAATTCGAGTTTAAACTATATTGTATCATTAAAGTCTATTAATTGAACAAAACCTTAACCATGAAAAAGCTTAAACAAGAGGAAGTAAATCCAGAAGTATTTGATCTCTATGATGATTATGCTCATAACAAATTGGAGCGCAGGCAATTCATGGAAAAACTATCGCTCTATGCAGTAGGAGGTGTTACAATGTCGTCATTGTTAGGTTTTATAATGCCTGACTATAAAAGCACTATTACTGTTCTACCTGATGATAAAAGAATTGAATCAGACTATATCAACTATGACTCTCCTAAAGGCGGTGGCAGCATTAAAGGCTTGCTTTCAACGCCTGCCGATATGAGCGGGAAAATACCCGGAGTTGTTGTTGTCCATGAAAACAGAGGATTGAACCCTTATATTGAAGATGTAGGACGAAGGACTGCTGTTGATGGCTTTATCTCCCTTGCACCTGATGCACTTACCCCTCTTGGTGGTTATCCAGGTAATGATGATGAAGGCAGAACCATGCAGCGAAAGCGTGATCGCAATGAAATGCTTGAAGACTTTATTGCTGCTTATGAATATGTAAAAGCGCACCCTAACTGTAATGGTAAAGTTGGTGTAGTTGGTTTCTGTTTTGGCGGATGGATTTCCAATATGATGGCTGTAAAACTACCAGAATTGGGTGCAGCAGTACCATTTTATGGTAGTCAACCTAGTGCAGAGGATGCTGCCAAAATAAAATCTCCTTTAATGCTTCAATATGGTGGATTGGATAAGCGAGTAAATGCCGGTTGGCCTGCATTTGAAGTGGAATTAAAAAAGAATAATATCAAGTATGAAGCCTTTATTTATGAAGGTGCCAATCATGGATTTCATAATAATACAACCGGCAGGTATGTTAAAAAATCCGCTGAACTAGCATGGTCAAGAACAATTCGTTTCTTTAAAGAGAATTTGTCTTAACAATTGGTTTAGATAGAAACAGAACCATTTATCCCTTAAAAAAAACGGCAGGTAAGTAAACCTTCCGTTTTTTATTTTACACCCACTATATTCCTAAAAATATAATGTAATGATCAACTCAAGCCATTCTACCAAATCTCCTCGTACAATCGTGGCATTTGTTCTTTGTGTTTTTTCTCTAGCATTACTACCTAGT
>Ga0209223_10000375_pt1 | contig 51366 bp, 45 predicted proteins | sample COG_06_FD_184750 | JGI IMG/M metagenome (GOLD analysis project Ga0209223, IMG submission 184750) | Pelagic Microbial community sample from North Sea - COGITO 998_met_06 (SPAdes) (version 2) | ecosystem: Environmental > Aquatic > Marine > Neritic zone/Coastal water | place: Helgoland, sampling... | reverse complement strand
TTAATCATAATGAACCCTTGCTGAATTGCAAGGTTTTTTCAGCTTTAAGAATCTTTTCTTATCTTTCAATCAAGAAAAGAAAAAGTTAATAATGCCTGTAAAAGACCTACATGAACTTCCGTTCAGTGAAGAAACAATTACTAAACTAGAAATTTTTGAAGATTATTTAGAAGCCTGGATTCCAACTTTTGTTATGCCTGGATTTCAAGATATTTATATTTATGATTTTTTTGCTGGCCGAGGGTATGATATTACTGGTGTGGCAGGAAGTCCTATTAGAATTTTAAAATCTATTGAAAAATTCCTTGGACATATTCTTACTAAAAAAACAAGAGTTCATGTTTTATTAAATGAATATAATCAAGATAAATATAATTTACTCTTGAAAAATGTCAATAGTTTTTTAGGGTCAAATCCTAAATTTGAATATTTTTTAAAAGTTAATATTCATAATGAAAAATTTGAAGACTTATTTCCTAAAGTGGAATCTGAATTAAAGCTTGGTCCTAATCTTATTTTTTTAGACCAAAACGGTATAAAGCAATTTTCAGATAACACTTTTTTAAAGTTTGTAGAATTTGAAAAGACAGATTTTCTAACTTTTATTTCGTCATCTTACTTTACAAGATTTGCCAAAGATAAAGGCTTTAGAAAACATATAGCTGTTGATATAGGTGAGATTGATAAAAATCCATATAAATATATACATGAAGTAATTCTGAATCATTTTAAATCACTTATCCCAATAGGTAATGAAATAAAGCTATATCCATTTTCTTTGAAAAAAGGCAAGAACATTTATGGACTTATATTTGGATCAAAACATATAAGAGGTGTAGATAAATTTTTATCGATTGCTTGGGATAAGAATAGAATAAATGGAGTTGCAAATTTTGATATTGATGGAGAATTACCTAAAGATTCTCAGCAATTTACTTTGACATTTTCTGAATTTGTTAAACAAACTAAACTAGACAAATTCAGAGAAGAATTAAAGGAATTTATTTTAGGAGATATCCTTGTTAATAATTTGGATGTTTATATTTACACTTTAGAAAAAGGATTTACGACCAAACATTCAATAGAATTAATTAAAGAGTTAAAAAAGAAAAATTTAATATATTACAAAGGTCAAACTAAGATAAATTATAAAAGCTATAAAGAGAAAATAATTGTCAATTATGAAAAAAACTAACATAGAATGGACAGAAGCAACATGGAACCCTAGTACTGGTTGCACGAAGGTTTCAGCAGGCTGCAAAAATTGTTATGCTGAAACAATGTCTTTTAGATTAAAAGCTATGGGAACTGCTGGTTATGAGAATGGTTTTGAATTTTCATTAATGCCTGAAAGATTAAATCAACCATACAAAATAAAAAAACCTACTCGTTTTTTTGTGAATTCTATGAGTGATTTATTTCATGAAAAAATGCCTTATAAATACCTAGATAAGGTTTTTGAAGTGATGAAGCAGACGCCAAGACATGAATATCAAATATTGACAAAAAGAGAAGATATTTTAGCGGATTATTTTAAAAATAAAAAAGCACCTAAAAATGTTTGGTTAGGTGTAACTGTTGAAAATCAAAAATCAAAAAACAGAATAGATGTTTTAAGGAATATTAATGCTGAAATACGTTTTCTTTCTTTAGAACCTTTGTTAGAAGACTTAGGGGAATTAGATTTAACGAATATTCATTGGGCAATAGTTGGTGGAGAAAGTGGAAATAAAGCTAGACCCATGAAAAAGAGTTGGGCAATTAATATAAAAGAGCAGTGTGAGGAACAAAGTGTTGCTTTTTTCTTCAAACAATGGGGAACTTGGGGAGCTGATAATGTAAAGAGAAGTAAAAAAGCAAATGGAAGATTATTAGACGGAGAAGAATGGAATGAGTATCCAGAATTACTGACTGTATAAATAAAATAATATGTTTAAGAACCTCTCATTTCGAGAGGTTTTTCTATTTTTAAGCTCAAATCCAATTCATGACACTTTCTAGAAAGATAGGTTTACTCTTAGCACCCATTTTATTTTTTATTGTTGTCAACTTACCCTTTTATTTAGTTTCACAAACAGGAGATGCTGTAATTGCTGTAGCTCTTTGGATGGTTATCTGGTGGATTACAGAAGCAGTACATATTGCCGTAACTGCTTTATTGCCCTTGGTTTTATTCCCATTACTCAAAGTAATGCCAGCAGCAGATGTTGGCGCCAATTACGGAAGTCCGATTATCTTTCTCTTTTTTGGAGGTTTTGTCTTAGCACTTGCTTTAGAAAAAGTAAACCTTCACAAGCGGATTGCCTTAACCATCATACGAATGACAGGAACTACACCCAACAAGGTGATTCTTGGATTTATGATTGCTACAGCGTTTATGAGTATGTGGATTAGCAATACAGCAAGTACGGTGGTAATGCTACCTATTGCGATTTCAGTAATTAAACTGTTGATTGACGACGAAGACGGATTTACCAAAGGAGATAGAAACTTTGCTTTGAGTATCATGTTGGGAATTGCATTCTCTGCAAATGCTGGAGGGATAGCCACGGTGATTGGAACACCGCCAAATTCTGTGTTGATTGGATTGTTGGAGAACGAATATAGTATAGAAATATCATTTTTAAAATGGATGACCATGGGGTTGCCATTTTCAATTATAATGGTCACCTTATGTTATCTAGTATTAGTCAAATGGATGTTTCCATGTAATGATATTCAATTTTCGACTTCAGCAAATGTCATCTCAGAGGAATTAAAAAAATTAGGAAAGATATCTAAAGAAGAAAAAAGAGTGTTAACTATTTTTTCAATTACCGTCTTTCTCTGGATTACGAGAACCATCATCAACAACATTTTTCCAGGATTAAAATTATCAGATACCATTATCAGTTTGATTGGAGCGATTTCTTTGTTTACAGTTCCGATGAGTTTTAAGAAAGGAAATTTTGTTTTACAGTGGAATGACACAAGTAGATTAGCTTGGGGAATTTTAATTCTCTTTGGTGGAGGCTTGGCCTTGGCAAAAGGAATGGCGTCTAGTGGTTTGGTAGATGTAATTACAGAATCTATTAAAAATGGAGGTTTTAGCCCTTTTGTAGTTGTTTCTTTATTAATTGTTTTAATGCTATTTATGACAGAACTAATGAGCAATGTTGCTTTGGTAGCTGTATTGGCTCCAGTAGTTGCAGGAATCGCTATTGGGTTAAATATTCCAATGTTAAATGTATTGATTCCAGTTACCATGGCATCGAGTTGTGCGTTTATGTTGCCAATGGCAACACCACCCAATGCTATTGTTTTTGCTAGTGGTTATGTAAAAGTGAATCAAATGGTACGGGCAGGAGTTTTCTTAAATATTCTAGCTGTAATTTTATTGATTTTGTATTATTTGTTTGTTATTCCTTTCATCTTATAAGATATGGAGGACTATACTTTCCAGATAAGTTTTGTAGATATTCTTTTTCTCTTTATAGGAATTCAAGGAGTTGTTTTGTCACTAATTCTTTTTCAAAAGAAGAAAACACCTTTTAGTTTGCTTGGTTTTTTGACTTTATTAATTGTCATTGATAGTATTTCTCACATAGAAATTGTAGAAGATGTTATTTTTTTAATCAACCATGGAAACCTTTTCCTTTTTGGACCATTGTTATATGTTTTTTTGATTTCCATCTATGATGAGCAACATGTTTTTCGTTCTTATTTAATACATTTTATTCCTTTTGTTATTATAAAATCAGTATTACTAATTATAGAAGTTAATAAGATTGTTATTGATCCTTTGACATCTACTTATACAAGTTATTTTTTAGCATTATATGGTCTAGGGTATTCACTACTAAGCTTTTTTTATCTTAAAAAAAGGAAAAGTGAAATTTCTAAAATCAATACCAAATATTTACTAGGACTTGTTCTGATTTTTCTTTTTGGCTGGATTACGTCTTTACTAGCAAGAATTTTCGTTAACATAAGTTCAGACCTAGAAAATATTTTATGGAAGGCTACGTATTTTATTGTGGGTATTTTCTTTTATTATATAACTTGGAGTCTCATTAAAAACTCAAAAATCTTATCAAATAAGACGTATACTTACAAGCACAATATAAATGAAGAGCGATTAAAAGTCTTATTAGAAAAAGATAAAATTTACTTGGATGCTTCTTTACGTTCCAAAGACTTGGCTGAAAAACTTTCTATTTCTACACACGAACTTTCCTATTTGTTAAATCAGAAGTTAAAAATCTCATTTAATGACCTTCTTAATCAATATCGTGTAAAAGAGTTTAAGAAGAGATTAGAAAACTCTACTAATAATAATTATACATTTCTTTCATTAGCTTACGAATCTGGCTTTGGTTCGAAAGCATCTTTTCAAAGAGCGTTTAAAAAGGTTGCTAGAATGACACCAAAAGAGTATCATAAAAAAGTCTCAAAAAATTAAATGAGTTGATTGTTTCATTTCATGTTCTTTCTTTTGTTGAAAAATAAAAACATGAGAGCACTATTTATCTTTTTTATCAGCCTATTTATTACTACGCAATCGTTTGGTCAATCTGATCAAATCTTAACTAAAGAAAAACCATTTTCTGTAGAGCATCAATATAGTAGTGATTTGGCTACTATGAAGAAAATCATATCTGGATATAAGCCTTATCAAGCTTTTTTTAGCTATGTTAAGACAGATTTTGAAGCTTATAAATTGATCTATAAAAGTGAAGTGAATAGAAAACCTGTTACGTTGAGCGGATCTATTCTCATTCCTAAAAAATATGTTGATAACAAAAAGCCTCTGCTAGTTTTTTGCCATGGCACAACCTTTAATCAAAATGTTGCCTCTAACTGGAATTCTCCCATGCATATTGAAGCATTATCTGCTATGAATAATTATATTACATTCCTTCCAGATTATTTGGGATATGGTCTTAGTAAAGAAGAGGTTCCTACCTATATGGATAAAAAAAATACTGTGAAACACATTAAAGATTTTATCAAGTACGGAATGAAAGCACTCAAAGAATTAAACATAGCTCATTCTAATTCAATTAATATTTTAGGATTTTCGCAAGGAGGACATGCTGCTATATCATTGGCTGAAGATCAAAACAAAAAAAAATCTAAAGATTTTTCTCTAAAAAAAGTGGTTAGTATTGGTGGACCAACAGATTTGAATGAGAATTTAGAATATATTTTAAAACAAGAGTTGTTTAAAAACTCTGGATATGTCACCTACATTCTAGGATCTTATAATCATTATTATTGGAGAAAGAAAACATCTAAGTTTTTTAAACAACCTTATGATAATTTGGTAGAAGGTTTTCAGGAAAGAAAGATTACATTAAAAATGTTAAATGACTCTACGACATCAAACATAAAAGAATTGATGAAAGAATCATTCATAAAGAAGTATATAAGCAAGTCAAGTTACAAAATTAGGAAAGAGTTTACTAAAAATAGTATTCAACCGTTTAAGACGTCAATTCCTATATTAATCATTCATGGTAAAATGGATCAGGATGTGCCTTTCTCAATTACAAAAAGTTTTTATAAAAAGCTTAAGAAAATAAATAAGGATGAGATGATTAAGTTTACACCTTTAGAAAATCTAGATCATAATCAGAGTGGTTTGATTGGGATGAAAGTAGCCTTAGACTATTTCAATAATATGTAATTTAAGAATTGTTATAAAAATTAATTTAACGGATAAATAAGATTCTGATTTTCAAGAGTTAACAAGAGTAAGTTAATATAATCATTTACAGTCTCTCCAATTGATGTCGGATCAATAATATCAATATAACCCTTCCAAATAAGCTCTCTGTCTTTTGTTGAGCAGATACAGTAAAGAGATGTTTCAGCATGATACACTTTGTATTTACTATAGTATTTAGGGTTGTAATAAATTTCTTGATTACTGTAGTAATCCTCCTTGAATTTAATATCTAGATATTTTTCATCCTTGTATGTAATGGAATAATCTACTTTATCTTCAACTCCAACCACTTTGGTAAATAAAACAGCATCAAAAAAGTTAGATGTGAGTTGATTTTCAATAGCTTTTAACTCAGCTGGACTTTTCTTTTCAGTTGTAAAAGAAGGATCAAATAGTTCCAAACTCATTACAGCTTCAATGCCTTTAGCTTCGTATTCTTTTTTAAGTAATTTTTCAAATTTTTTACGAGCTTCCAAATTTGAGGTCATCCCTACAATCAAAATTTTTGAAACATACAGTGTGTCTATCGTTGGGTTTTTCCACTCTTTTATAAGGTGAGTAGAAGTACAACTATATCCCATAAAAAGAATAGAGATTAGTAGAAGAGAAATAATGATATTTTTTTTCATAATTATAAAATTAAAAAAGAGTTATTTTTTTAATCACTTAAATCTTCTACTATTTGCTTTATCCTTTTAGGATTGAAGCTTAAAATAAAGAAGAATAATGATGTGTTTGTAACATAATTCTAATGTGCTAAGTTAGATTTGAATAGGTATAAAAACCATGATATTTGTCAGCTTTTATAATGAAATTAGAGAGTAATTTAGTGGAACTTACGCTAAAAGACCATTATGGAAAGACTGATAAACTGTTGTCATGATTTTTATTTGCATGTAGCAAAACTGTTTTATGCCGTTGCAAATATTGATGGTAATATCAGAGAAGAAGAATATGACGCGCTCAAAAACACTTTGAAAAATGAGTGGATTCATAAGTATAAAGGAAAGAAACCTGTTGTAGATGAAATTTTAAACTGTTTTCAATTAATAGTTGATCAAAAGGAAAAAGCAGAAGATTCCTTTAAAGAATTTATAGCATACAAAAAAAAGCATGAAAAACTATTTACAAATCAAATGAAGAATACGCTTTGGCAAGTTTCCTGTGAAATTGCAGATTCCGTAAACAAAAAAAACAAATCTGAATTAATAATCTTAGTCCATTTAGGAAAACAATTAGGACTGATGAAATAGTTTAACCCAGCCAACCTTCTCTATCCAAACTTCTGTATTGAATTGCCTCAGAAATGTGATTAGGTAAAATATTTTTTTCATGGGCTAAATCTGCAATAGTTCTAGATACTTTTAAAATCCGATCATAAGTTCTTGCAGATAGATTCAATTTTTCCATGGGAGTTTTCAATAAATTTTTATTTTCTTCGAAAGTTCTAGAACTTTCGAACCTTAACACTAGATTATCCCTTGTACTCGTTGGAGAGTTTGTCAAACGGAACTGGTGTGACTTCAATATGAATATCAATTTTATCTTCTAAAGGTTACCACATTACTTCTATAACCGCTTTTTTACTCATCTAAAAATGAAGAATGATAAATATCATGTTTTCAGACTGTTAAGAGTAGGTAAAAAACATTAGCAAGAAAGTACCCAGTGCATTAGCAAGATTCTACCCTGAGTTAGTGTTGGAAAATTTAAATATTTGAAACAACATCAAAGGCGAAATCCGAAAAGCCTAAAATAGAGTAGGATCACTTTTTTAAATTTCATATTTATGAGACTAACATTAAATGAATTACAAGTAGAGAGCTATGCTTCTCAACTTAACGGACAAGAATTAACCGAACTCAAAGGAGGTACAGGAGGTCTTTGTGCAGCTGCAATACAATTTTATATTACTACTGTAGGAGTACCAGAAAATAATGAGAGTGCTGGCGTTGCATTTGGTCATATAAATTGTCAAGAAGGCGTACAAACAGTGACAATTTACTATCCTGATGGCACCTCTGTAACCGAGGTTAATAATGTACATATTTGCGGTCCATTATAAAGTTTTAATAACTGCTATTAAAAAGTAATAAACAAGAGTAAAAATCAATATTAACATTTAAATTTTTTTATTATGAGAATGACATTAGATCAATTAGAAGTAAATAGTTATGCTATTCAAATGAGTGAAGTAGAGCTTGCTGAGGTAAAAGGAGGTTCAGGACCAGCTTGTGCTGCTTATGCTGCTGGTGCTGTTGTTATTGCTGCTGTAGCTGCGGGAGGTGCTACTGTAGCTGCTGCTTTATTACAATCTGCACATGCATCATGTACAACAACAACAAGTACTACTACCATGGTCGTAGATGGAGTGACAGTTTCTGTTGTGACAAACACACATGTTTGTAACTAGATAAATGAAGTATAATCAGTTCAAGAGTTATAGTTATTTGACTCTTGAATTGATATTTATATAATATGAATATATTAACAATTCCTTTATTAGCAGGAGGTAACTCACATTTAATTCCAGCTTTTGTAATTCATCGGAGGTATATAAAAAATTATAAAAAAATTAATAATTATTTTTTAATCCCAAAATCAAAACATAACGTATTTAATGATCAACATATCAAATATTTAAATATAGATTATAAAATATTAAATGAAGATTTAAAAGGTAAAGGTAATCTTAAAGCAGCGGAAAAGATTTTACACATGGAGTCCGAGGCATTTAGTATTATAAAGCCTAAAGTAATCATTGAAGATTGTACACTAAGCTCAATATTTATTGCAGAGAAAAACAATGTTCCTAGGATTTCAATATATAGAACAGGTTTTTTTCGATCAATTCCCAATGATTTAAGAAATAAAAACCATATGCATAGTTTAGAAAAGGGATTTTCTAAGATAAAAAAAGCTGACTTTTCTACCTTTTTTACAAAAGAGTTTCCAGACTTAAGTATACAAGAAAATATAAATCATATCAACTTACAAAAAAACTACCTGAATCCTAAGACAAAGTTAATACCAGGAATTCCTTCGATAGAAGTATTACCTGATGATATTCAAAATAGAGGTTCTTATTTTTATACAGGTCCTTTGTTAGTTCAGGATAATCCTTCAGATAAATTAAAACAAGAGTTGTCTAACTTTTTAGGTTCAGTTAGCAAAGAGAAAAAAGTTTTTATTACAACAGGGACGGTAGATTCCACAGACATTAGTCCTTTAATAGATATTCTTCTTAAAAAGGGTTACATAGTTATTTCGACCCAAAAACACAAAGCATTAGATGAATTATCCTCTAGATTCTATTACAATCCTTTTTTACCACTCAATTATTTATGCTCTCAGGTAGATTTAGTAATCCATCAGTGTGGTTCAGGAATGTATCATTACCCAATTTTAAATGAGAAACCAACTATTACCATCGGAACCCAGTGTTATGATCGTGAAGATATTGCACAAAGGTTACAGTTGTTGGGAGTGTCAAAGCATACCCCTCACAAAAACGATGATAAGAATTACTTAGACGTTTTTAAAAGTCACTTGCTTGACTTTGAAAACGCGTCACTTTGTGACTTTGACAAACTCAAAGAATTAAAAAGCGAAACCTATGAGACAATGTTAAGTTTTGACATGGCAAAGGTCATTGAATTTACATTAAGTTAATTATGAGCAGTGAACTTCCTTTCATTTTTGGAAGACAAGGAGGAGAGTCGATAATGCTATTTGATTCATTGCAATCTCCTAACATACAACAGGTAGTTTCTTTATTCTTTGTAAACGATCATAAAATAGAAACAACAAGAAACTTACTAGTTGAAAAATTGTTTACAATGATCAAAGAATCTCAGGATTCATCTTTAAAAAAGAATCTCATAGATTTAAAACGAGATGTTTTTAATCGAAGAGAAATTAAAAAAGATTCAAATCAGTTTAGTAAAAACCCTAACATAGGGTCTTTGCTAAAAGAATATAAGAAGTTAATAGAAGTAGAATTCGAATTAAAAGAAAGTCTTGATCAGTATGTTCAAGCCAACCTAGTTACATCTATTGAAGTAGTTGGAAGCAGTCTGGAAAAGTATTTTTTAAAAAATGGGATAAGCGCTTCTTCTGACATTTTCTATCAGCAGATATTAAAAAGAAATTTTTCTTTTGAGGTCATCAATAAAAAGAGTAAACGACAAATTGTAACCGCTTTAAAATATGTAACAAGAGGAATTACAAAAACTACTCCTTTTAGTAGTTTTAATGAAATATTTTGTATTCAAGAAACTGAAAATAGATTAACTTCTGCAGTACTGCCAAGATCTTATTTTCTCATTACCAATTTATTTCTGTATTATCTAAAAAAAGAACTTCTCAGTCATGAACCTTTTAAAGACTCATTACCTATTAGATTTAACTCTAATTCTTGGGTAGTAAATGAAGATACACTTCATTTTTTTGTCAATCATGAAAATAGTGAGTATTTCAAAAAAGTAGCAAATACAGAGATTCTACAATTTTTTTCATCTCAGTTGAAAGAGAAAAAATATACGTATGTAGAATTTATTCATTTTGTAAAAGAAGAAATTCAGGCTACAGATGAAGAAATTCAGTCTTTCTTAGATCAATTGATAAAACAAGGAGTCTTATACTTAGAATTTCCTGTAGGTTTTGACGACAAAGACTGGGTAGAAAAACTACTTGTTTACATAAAGTGTACTAAAAATTTAAGAAGTCAGTATATAGGGTTGACAGATCTTTTAGAATATATCAATACGATCTCAAATGATTTATCAAAAATCTACAAGGTAGATATGAGAAGGACGCTGAAAAGTGATTGTTATCAAAGGATTCAAAACACGTTTAAAGAGTCTAATATTTTCAGTGAATTCTTTAAAAAAGTAAAACCGTACGAACTATTTTATGAGGATTGTTATACATCAAACACTCAAGCTCTTGAAAAAAACTATGTAAATAACACAAAAGACCAGTTAAACAAACTAGTAACTTCTCTCTCAGATTTATCTATAAAACAAGAAGTAAAAACGAAGTTGGCTAAAAAACTAACAGATCATCATTCTATTAGATTATCACTGATTGATTTTTATCAAAAGGTTATTCTTGCAGATCATGAAGAGCTTCAATTATTTTACACTCGTCCCAAAAAAATAACTAGTTTCTTGCAATCAATGATGCCTAAAATCAAAATAGCTACAAATAATAGTCAGCTAGATTTAGCTGAATTTCTTCCTGAGAAACAAAATACAAATATTCCGTTTGGGTGCTTTATTCATTTGTCAGACGAAGTAAGTGTAGTGAATACACTTACTAATGGGTATGGTGCAAATATTTCTAGGTATTTGAAAACAATTCCTAAGGAACAACTGTCTAAACTTACTGACTACATTGTTAATAGAAGTCCAAATATGATGATTGTAGATGTTAAGGACGCTACGATACATAATACAAACGTATATCCACCTTTAGCAAGTGCTACTTTGAGTAGTATGATGGACACAAGTTTTTTACAAGATAGATATAAAGTAATGAATTTATCTGATCTTTATGTAACTACCACATCAGACGGAAAATCAATTGTTGTAAAAAATAAAAAAGACCAGCATGTTTTACCTATCAATTTTTCTATGGAAGGGTTGAAGAGAAGATCTAACTTTACGCAATTTTTAGATGTTTTTAACCCTTTTGATAGCAATGTTCTTCCTATACTGTTAGAAAATCTATCTATAATCTATAAACAAGGTTTGACCTCATCAGATTTTGTATGCATTCCTAGGATTATGTATCAAAGTCTTGTTTTACAGAGGAAAAAATGGGTTTTAAAAACAGCAATTTTTAAAAATATTTTATCTGAAGGAAGTCTTAGTGATATGTATCTCTCAATTCATTTCTTACTCAGGAAATACGAAATTCCTCACGAAGTGTTTATTAAGATAGCAAAGCAAAATTTACAAGACCCCTTAAACGATCACTACAAACCACAGTATATAAATTTCCGATCTCCTATTTTTATATTCTTATTGCAAAATATGATGAAACAAGCACATAGTATTATTGAAATTACTGAAATGCTGCCTAGCTCGGATGATGTAAAAAGACAAGACGGAAAAGTGAAAGAATACATTTTAAACCTGAACTAAAATGAGTACAAAACCTAACTGGATATCGTCCTATATTTTTCATGATACTAACTTTGAAGAAATTATTTCCGAGCTAATTCACCCATTAATATCAGATTTAAAAAGTAAAAACTTAATCAATCAATACTTTTTCATTAGATACTGGGAAGGAGGACCTCATATTAGGCTCCGAGTTACTTATCAAAAAGAAGAAGATGTTAAAAAAATAAAAGAGAAAATCACAAATAACACAAACAAATTTTTTACTCAGGAGAAGTACCGAGAATCAAAATACTCTCTTGAATATAATGATTATATACCCGAATACGATCGCTATGGAGGGAAACAATTGATGAGTGTAGTTGAGCAACATTTTCAGGATTCTTCTCAAAACATTCTAAGCATTATAAAAGAAAACTCATTGACCTGGAATTACACTCATGCAATGACTCATGCTATACAGATGAATGTAATTCTAGTAAAAACTTTGCTAGGTTCAGTAGAAGAGGCTTTACGGTTTTATAACTTGATCTTTAGTAATTGGGTATATTATAGTATTAGGTTAGAACCCGAGGGGAAAGTAACGGAAGAAAAAGTAACAAAAATTAAATCACAGTTCTTTTCTTCGTTTGAAGCTCAGAAGGAGACAATTAGCCAATTGGTAAAAATTCTATGGGAAGGAAATCTTGAAGATAAATCTCTGGATAGATGGAAACTACAATGTAATCAATTTAAGAAACACATTGATAAAACAATAATAAACATGGACGGTTCTCAAAAGGAAGTATTGAATAAAAAAATTGCATATAATTTTGAAGATCGACCTTCTGTGAGTTATGATAACAATCTTTTATTCGTTTATGATAGTTGTGTTCATATGACCAATAACCGATTGGGTATTTATCTAAGAGATGAGTCTTTTATTGCCTTTTTAATATATCATGCGTTAAGTGAATTAAAAAAAGAATAAACTTTTTTACTGGTTAAAAGCATAGATAATTTTTTCAAATACTCTACCTATTACACTGCGGTCTTTTGTGACGATTTCTGCAATGCCAGAAATATTTTCTTTTAAGAGAATGTTTTTATTTTTTGTAAGCTTTAAGTTGTTTTTGATTTCTCGTACACTGCCTAAATAATATTCCCCTTCAGAAACAACAGAAAACTTAGTTAATGCACCTTCAAGCGTTCCGTATTCTTTATAAGGATAATCATTTAATTTTAAGATAACCCGTTGCCCTTCTTCCATTTTTCCAGCACCTACAAGGGGAATTCTGAGTTGAGCATAAAAGTTTTTACCTTCTGGTACAATCACAACAGCATTTCCTTTAAAAAAGGAATTCTTTTTAAGTTCCTGTAGAAAAACAACTTTGCCTTCAATTGGTGAAGTAAGTAAGTATTGAAATTTCCAGCTTTTGATGGAAGCTTTAAGTTTATTAAAACTCTTTCTTATTCCTAGCTGTCTCTCAGTAAGCTTTTCTTTTTCTCCATTAGTATATATTTTAATCGAACTTTGTAGTTTTAAGATTTGTAAATTGAGACGCTCGAGTTCTAGTTCATTATGATGCAAGGATTCTTTCCTGTTTAGATAATCTCTTTGATGTGCATTATATTCCATTTTACTGGTAACTCCTTTTGCATACAAAATGGAATCAGTTCTTATTTTTTGATCTAACAAACCTATGTGTTTATCATCGGTAACTTGCAAATCCTCATAATGTTTCTTTAATTCAAGTTGCTTTGTTAATTCGTTACTCAAGGAACTAATTTGAAGTTGATAACTTTCTAACTCTTCTATCTTATAATATTCTAAAAGTTCAGTAGAGAAAAGAGTCCAACTATTTTCCAAATCATCTGCTAACTCTAGATTTGAACCTATATGTCTCTTGAAAAAAGCAAGTATAGAATCTCGCTGAAAAGAAAAGGTATTTAACTGTTCTTCTAAATAAAAGATATCTTTATAATTACTGTTGTTATTTACTACAAGTATATTTGTGCCAGGCTTAACCTTGTCTCCATTTTTAATAAATATTTTTTCAACCTGCGCATTTCCCATAAAAGGAAGCGTAATACTTGGACTGTTGGTTGTTAACTTAAATTCTGATACAATAACATCTGGATATTTTACAATAATCCCCAGAGAAATAATAATCATGAGGATCAAAAAAACGATTAAAATTGCCCAGCGCATCCACCATTTTGGTTTCATTTCATGAATTTGAGTAAAAAATTCATCTCTAATGTCTAGTTCATTTATTTCTTCCATAGTTGAATTAATTAATTTTTAATTCTTGTTGATTTGCAATTAAACCGTAGTAAGTACCTTTCTTGTTATATAGTTCTTCATGAGTTCCTATTTCTATAATCTCACCTTTCTCTAGCACAATAATTTGATCAGCATTTCTCACAGTACTCAATCTATGAGCAATCACTAAAGATGTTTTTCCTTTATTTATCGCATTAATTTTTTGAGTAATTTCATTTTCATTTTTAGTATCCAATGAGTTTGTTGCCTCATCAAAAAAGAAAAATTCAGGATTTTTATAAATTGCTCTAGCAATTAGAATTCGTTGCTTTTGGCCACCACTAATCCCGATTCCTCCCTGCCCAATTACTGTATATAGTTTTTGAGGTTTTTCATTCACAAGTTCCCGTAAATTGGACAGACTAATAGCGTTAGATAATCTATCTGTATCAATATCCTCAGTTTCAAGAACGATGTTTTGTAAAAGGGTATCATTAAAAATTTTCCCATCTTGTAATACAGAACCAATTTGACCTCTCCACTCATGCACATTGATGGATTTAAAGTCTGTATGATTGAGGAAGATTTCACCTTCGTAATTTTGATATAGACGAGATAAAATCTTCATCAATGTGGTTTTACCGCTTCCACTTTGCCCAACGATGGCTGTCATTTTTCCATTAGGAATTGTAAAGCTTATATTTTTAAGCACATAGGGATTAGACTCATGGTATTTAAAAGAGAGATTTTTTACAATAATATCAGGCTTTTTTGGGGTTTTTGTCTCCACCCCTTCAAAAATGACTTCTTCTTCTTCTTCAATCATCACTTCAGAAACTCTTTCTAAACTTATTTTAGCATCTTGATATGATTGAATGAAATTGATAAACTGACCTAAAGGACTATTCATTTGTCCAATAATATATTGTACAGAAAGCATCATTCCTAAACTGATTTCACCATTAATAACAGCTTTTGCGGCAAAAAAAGTGATAAACAAATTCTTAATTCTGTCAATTAATGTACTACCAATACTCTGTATTTGAGTTAAATTAAGCATCTGGATATTCAATCCATAGATTTCTAATCTACTTTTTTCCCAATCCCATCTCTTCTTGTGTTCTAAATTATTGATTTTTATTTCGCTACTATTTTCTGCAATCTGAATGATTTCATTTTGATTGTGAATATTGCTATCAAAATATTGATAATCTAATTTTCTTCTTCGTTTTAGAAATAAAGCAATCCACCCCACATACAATAAGGTTCCTACAAAGAAAATTAAAAGAAGAGAGATATCGTAATACGCTAAAATAACTGAATATGTAATAAAGCTTAAAGTTGCAATGACAATACTTAAAAAAGAGTTTAAGATGAACTTCTGAATCCGATTGTGATCGTTAATCCTGTTCAAAATGTCACTAGTCATTTTTCTTTCGTAAAAGTTTATTGGTAGCCGCAGAGTTTTCCTAATAAAGTCAGACACCATACTTATATTGACTCTATCAGCAACATACAACATGATTCTACTCTGTATATAATTAGAAAACACAGAACTTAAGGTCAATACAATACTGGCTACTAATAACAGATTAATGAAATTGAAATCTTTGGTTTCTATTCCAATGTCAACGACGGATTGAGTAATAAAAGGAAAGATAAGACTAATAACAATCCCCATAATCATCCCAAAGAAAACCTGAAGTAAGAAATTGGAATATTTATTTAGATATTTAAAATGAGTAGAAAAGAAAGAAGGTGTTGTATGCTCTTCTTTTTCATAGAACTCAGGAGATGGTTCAAGAATCATAATCACTCCCTTTTCATTATTTTTTTTCCAACCATGATTGAATTCATCTTTAGAATAAGTTATAAGTCCAACTTGAGGATCTGAGATGTAAACTTTATTCTCTTTTATCTTATATAAAACCACAAAATGAGAATAGTTCCAATGTATAATACATGGTAGAGGAATCTTCTTTAATAGGTTATCATAGGTCACTTTTAAGGGAAGTGTTCTCAGCTCTAAATCTTCAGCAGTTTTAGCAATATCTTTTAATGAAACACCCTCGCGGGTAATATTGCATTTGTCGCGTAAATATTTCATAGAGAAATTTTTACCGAAATGCTTACAGATAATTTTAAGGGAAGCAGGTCCACAATCCATGGCATCTAACTGCCTGAAGAATGGGAATTTTTTAACTCTAAACATAATTATTATTCGAATAGTATTTTTATAAATCAGAGAATGCTTAACTGTATAAAAGACTCCAGCTTATCAGAAGTTTATGTAAGACAAAAGCTCCAAAATTCTGAATCTAATCATACTTTAAAAGGGTTAATCTTGCTAAAATTGAGGAATTGACAGGGCTAATCTTGCTAAAAAGGAAGAGACAGTTAATTAATTGCTTAAATTAAGCTAAGTTTAGCTTAGATAGAGTAGTCACATTTAAATTAGCAATATATGTGCTATATTTTATGTTTGATATTTATTTACTTTGTTTAGTTCCCAAATTATGATTAAAGTAGATGATAATAACCTACATGAAGTAGGGCTTGGCAGAATTGCCGAAAACGTAGTTATATTTTCGAATTTCACTTCTTTTTTTGAAGGTGATGTCACTTCTGAATGTTATACAATTAGAATAGTGATTAATGGAGAAGAAAAATATCAAATTAACAATCAATACTTTAATTTAAAAGCGAACGAATTTGTTATTACAAATCCTTCTGATCAGGTACGTATTAGTTTTAGTGGGAATCCTTCATACAAGGTTTCAGGATTATGTATCTATATTACTTCAGAAACTATTTTAGATGTCTATAGTTCACTAATAGATAGGGATATTTTTGAAATTTCAAATGTTGTTAAGACCCCTCCTAAATTTTTAAATAATATTTATAAAACAAAAACAACCAAGCTTGGGTTATATTTAAATGATATCATAAATAATATTAGAGCTAGAGGATTTGATAGTCAGCTATCCAAAGACATTATTTTCACAGATTTAAGTTCTTGTTTATTTAATCATGGAAGGTTTGAAAAGGAAAAACTAAATCAGTTAGATAACTTGAAATACCAAACAAGGATAGAAGTATTTAAGAGAATTAATTTAATGCATGAATATATTAATGATAATTACAAAAGTAAGATTAGTTTAAATCAATTGGCTCAAATAGCATGCATATCCAAATTTCATGCATCTAGATTGTATAAAAAAATCCACAAAGTTTCGCCATATGACTCCGTTATTAAACTCCGTTTAAAGGAAGGGAAAAGACTTTTAAAAGAAGGAAAAACGGTGAAGAATGTATCTGAAAATTTGGGATTTACAGATAGAAAAGCTTTTACGAAACTATTTAAAAAAGAGTATGGATTATCACCTTCTGAAATGAAAAATAATCTGAGAAAAAGTTAGTTATAGTAGAATTGTTATTTAACTTAGTTTTTTATAATACTAAAAATAAATAAATTAAGATTAGAAACTTCCTTCTGGTGGTCCATCGCTAGTTGTTCTTTTACAATCAGGAACACTTAGGTTACAAAGAGAGCAATAACTACCGTCTGGAATACAACCACAACAATTCGCACAGGCTACAGAGGTACAAACAGTTACTCCTATAGACATTATTTGGTTATTATTTTGCGAGCCATTTTTTGTAGTATTTATTAGAGCTACCGTTGAAACAGACATATCTTCATTATGGAATCTAATATAATTTTTGCCGTTAATTTCTTCCATTTGTAAAGAAAGAGCTTTTTTGCCTAACTCTAATTTTTCTGAATAATTATTAAAGGAATTTAATAATTGTTTATTACTCACTCCTAATTTAATTACTTCATTCACTTTATAAGCAACTTTATTGCCAACAAATTTTTCTGATGAAAATTCAGCAGAAATGGTAGCTTGCGTTTGATCGATATTATTCTCATCGTCGCAGGATACAAGAACAACTGTTAGTAATAACAAAAATAATTTTTTCATAATTTTTAATGCTCTGTTAAGATTTTAAACAATATAAAGATAATCAATTATTCTAAATGTTTTGTTGAATTAATTTTTTTATAGTTAAATCTCTTTGTAAATCAGTGACTTTAGTCGTTTCATAGTAAGGCTTTTCCTTTTTTGAATTTTTGTTTTCAATAAAATGTTTTTCTCAAAAAATCACCAAATAGTTATATGTAAATTAATATATTGATTTTTAGAGGATACTGATTAAGTGTCAATAAGTTAAAAGTTTTTTATTTAATTAGATTAGTTCCCCAACCACCCCTCACGATCCAAGCTTCTATATTGAATAGCTTCAGAAATATGATTCGGAGAAATATCTACTACATTTTCGAGATCGGCGATGGTTCGAGAGACTTTTAAAATTCGATCATAAGCTCTTGCTGATAGATTCAATTTTTCCATAGCGGTTTTGAGCAATGTTTTACTCTCTTCAGAGAGTTTACAAAACTGCCGAATCTGTTTCACGTTCATCTGTGCATTGTAATGGACATTCTCAAAATCTGTAAACCGCTTTGATTGAAATTCTCTCGCTTTAGTCACACGTTCTCTAATTTCAACACTTGATTCGCCTTTTCGTTCGTCCGATAACTTTTCAAAAGGAACAGGGGTCACTTCAATATGAATATCAATTCGATCTAATAAAGGACCAGAAATTTTACCCAAATAGCGTTGCATTTCTTGTGGGGAACTCGAAAGCGGATTTTTACCATCATTAAAGAATCCAGACGGACTCGGGTTCATACTTGCCACCAACATAAAACTACTCGGATAGGTAACTGTAAATCGAGCTCTAGAAATGGTTACTTCTCTATCTTCTAAAGGTTGTCGCATCACTTCTAAAACGCCTCTTTTGAATTCAGGAAGTTCGTCTAAAAACAAAACTCCATTGTGAGATAAAGATATTTCTCCTGGTTGTGGATATTGTCCGCCACCAACTAATGCAACATCTGAAATGGTATGATGAGGTGATCGAAAAGGGCGTTCGTATAGCAATCCATTGTTTTTTGTTTTCCCTACGACAGAATGAATCTTAGTGGTCTCTAAAGCTTCCTGTAAGGTCATAGGAGGTAAGATTGATGGTAATCTCTTGGCAAGCATGGTTTTTCCAGAACCGGGAGGCCCAATGAGAATAATATTGTGTCCACCAGCTGCCGCAATTTCCATACATCGCTTGATGGATTCTTGTCCCTTTACATCTGAAAAATCAAATTCAGGAAATTCGATGTTTTTATAAAATTCAGTTTTCGTATCAACTACGGTAGGTTCTATTTTTTGATCACCATTAAAATGATTGATTACCTCCATAATATTCTCTACTCCCAAGACTTTCAAATCATTGACAATGGCGGCTTCATTTGCGTTTTCTTTGGGAAGGATGAAGTATTTAAAACCTTCTTCTTTGGCTTTAATTGCGATAGGTAAAGCTCCTTTAATTGGATTAACTGTTCCGTCCAAAGAAAGTTCCCCCATAATTAAATAGGTATCAATATTCTCTGATTGAATTTGATTGGAAGCGGTTAAGATTCCAATGGCAAGAGTCAGGTCATAAGCAGCTCCTTCTTTACGTAAGTCGGCAGGAGCCATGTTGATGGTAATCTTCTTTCCCGGAAGTTTATAGCCATTGTTTTTTAAGGCTGCAGAAATTCGATAGGAACTTTCTCGAACAGCATTGTCTGGTAAACCAACCAAATAATACCCAATTCCTTTATCGATATTGACTTCTACGGTAATGGTGGTAGCTTCAATGCCAAAGACGGCACTACCATATACTTTTTCTAGCATATTTTTTCTTTTTCGATTAGCAACCGAAAGGTAAGTAAATTTTTTGAATGATTTTATTTGAGTATCCTCAAGAGTTCTTTTGCTTCCTCTTTTTTGAAATAAGATTTTTCAATGATGATTTCCAACTCGTTTTTAGATTTTTCAATCTGATTTGCTTTTAAGTAAAGTAAACTTTTATACCAATATCCTTTTTGAGCATCAATTAAATTACTATTAATAAGTTTATTTAATGTTTGTGTTGCTTCAGTATATTGATTCAATTCCATCTGAGAGATTGCCAGATACAAGTATACATTTCCATTGTATGCTGTATCTATAACTTTAGATAAAATTGAAGAAACCTTTACATATTCCTTTTTATTAAAATACTCTTGCACGTTGGAGAACTCAACAGATTTATCTCGTGTTACGAGATTCATCAATTCGGTGTTTTCAATATAATGAATGTATAGCTCCTGATTGTTTTTATATTGTTGTTTGTAGATACTTACTGAAAGTATAATGGCAATCATAGAAGCTACAGAATATATCAACCAGTTTCTTTTTCTTTTTTTATATGCTAGATTTGCTTTAGATATAGAGTGTTTGATTTTTTGTGTTTCTACTTGTTTGTAGATTAATTCAAGTTCATCAGCCTCTTTATTTTGAGAAGCTTCAACAAAACTCCATTCCTGTTTATTCAAAGATTGAAATACTTGTTTTTCTAGCAACACTTTTTCTCTAAATAGGGTGTCATTGTTCATTCTTTCCAAGAAAGATTGTTTCTCTTCATTAGAGAGTAAATCACGCAAATAACGTTCTATAAATATGTCTTCTTTTAAACTCATTTATCAACTAAGGTATGGTATCGATGGTCTTTTTTAATTAGATCCATCAATTGTTTTTTACACTTAAAAACACGCTGACGAACAACTGTTTCAGAATTGTAATTATGTGTTTTAGCTATTTCAGTATAAGGTACTTTTGCAAAAAACAATGTCAGTATTTTTTTACAATTTTCAGAAATCAATTGTAGTTTCTCAGTAAATAATTCATGCTTTTTTTGCTCTATTAAAGCTAACGCTTGATCTTTCTCTTCAGTTAATAGTTCAATAATCGAGTTGTTTGTTACCTTATTTTTGGATTTATTTAATTCTCTTCGCCACAAGTTTTTACAAACTGTATAAAGATAGGCTTCAAAGGTAGTTTTTATTTCAAAAGAATCTTTTTTATAACGTACAGCTATTTGCAACAAAGCTTTCTGAAAAACATCTTCGGCATCTTCATTTTTTCCATTATTTTGAAGCACAAATTTTTTAACAAACGGGTAACATGTCTCATAAATTTTTTTGATAGAAGCAGAGTCTCCTTCAACGAGAGCAATTAAAAAATGGGAGCTGTCTTTCATCATAGCTTAGATGTTGCATAGCAAAAATAAACTTTTATCTTTGAGTGGGTAACATTTTTTTTAGAAGGACACTATATTGTGAACTTTAAAATGTAAAAAAAATGAAAAATGTAAAAACATTTACTATGTTGTTAATCGCTACTATATTGTTTAGTTTTCAACAAAAAAAATCTCTTGTTAATTCTAAAACAATAGAAGAAAGTGTCTTCATCCCAAGTATTACCCTATTTGTTCAATATCAACTTGGAGTTACTGAATCTCAGAAAGAAAGCTTTAGAAACACCTATAGAGGTATTCATGGTAACTTTGAAATAATGATTTGTGGCAATTCTGAAACTTGGGAGATCTCTAATACTCTTACTAACGAAGGTAATGGCACTGTAGATGGTGTTTTAGATGGCCCTGATACTGTGAACCCTGATGTAGTTACTGAAAATTTTACTTTGGTTTTCAGTATAACGATACTCCAAGGAGGACTAGAATTTAATTGTAATTAATATGTATTTTAATTGTTAATGACGTTAAGGAAATTTTTATTTTGGCTATGTCTTGTTTTCCTTGCTGAGGAAGGGTGTAGCCAAAATTATTATGAAGAATATCTTACTATCAAAAAAGCAAGGAATTTTAAAATTGCGAAACTAACGGATAGTATTATTCAACAGGCAAAAGAAAAAGAGCAATATGAGATTGCTGCAAAAATCACCTACGATTATTCCATATATTTGTATCGCAAAAAACGATATAGTAAAGCGCTTAAGTATGCGAAAGATCAAATTACATATCTAAAAAAACTTAATAGAGTAGATAAGACCTATTTAATAGCAATCTCCAATGTAGGTTTTTTTCTGAATGTAAATTATCAATGGAAAGAAGCCATTGAAGTTTATGAACAAGTAATTGAATTAAACTTAGACAAAAAATTCACAGCAAAAACCTACGGACGTATAGGAGAATGTCTCTACAAGTTAGGAGATTTTTATGGAGCAATAGGTTATTATAAAAAATCTATTTTTTTGCTACAAAAAACAAATGATTACAGAAATTTATTAATTCAATATTTAGGAATAAGCAATGTATATGTAAACTTGGAGGATAAGAAAAGTCTATTGTTCGCAATAGATAATCTAAAAAAGGCGAATACTTTAAAAAAGTATATGAAGTTTTCTCCAAATATACAAGCGAATTTAAATATTACTTACGCAAATATATTTACAAAGCCTGCCTTATTAGATCTTAAAAAAGCTGAGCAATATTATTTAGAGAACATTAAACTTGGAGAACGCGCAGAATTAAAAGATATTATAGGGTCAAATTCCTTAAATATCTCTCATGTATACAATGAGTTAAAAGATGATAAAGCCCTTTTTTATATAGAAAAAGGAATTAAAAACTCTGAAGGAAATGTTATTAATTTAGCTACATCATATGAGAATTACAGTCAATATTATTTACTAAGAGAACAATATGACTTGGCTTTAAATAAGATCAATAAAGCGATTCAGTATAACTTAAAAGCAAGAGATGTAAATAACCCTAGTGAGTTAGAATTGTTTGAAGCAACCAACAGAAGACATTTGTTATTTTGTCTGAAAAAGAAAGCGGAAATCCTGTTAAAAATCAGCAATACTAAAAATCAAAAAAAATCACTAAAAGATGTAGTGAAAACAATTAGAATTGCTGATAAGCTGGTAGATATTTTACAATCTGACATTTCTGATACCAACACAAAGTTATTCTGGAGAAGCAAAATGTCTCAAGCATATTCGTATGGCACTTATGCAGCTCATTTGTTAAGTGATCCTGTGACTGCTTTTTCTTTCATGGAAAAGAACAAAGCACTGCTACTCACCGAAGCAATTCTTAAGAATACCGAATTTGCAAATTTGCCCAGAGAGGTTATTTCTAAGCAAGAAACTTTTAAAAAACAGATATACAAAATAGAGGATGCCTTACAGAAGAAAAATTCAAATCAAGCTTTACAAGATTCGTTATTTGATGTAAAACGAGACTATAAAGTACATTTAGACTCTTTGAAAAATGTATATCCTAATTATTTTGGTAGAGCGATTGAAATTACTCAAATTACAATGCAAGAAGTTCAGAAAGATCTGGAGGCTAATAGCGCTGTTATTTCATACTTATGGAATGAATTTGACGAAAATAATTATCTCATAGGTTTGTTAATTACAAAAGACTCTTCAAAAACTTTTGAGGTTTCAAATGTTAGAGAACTGAAAGATAAGATTAGTAAATATAGACGTTTAATTTCAAGACCATTTTCAACAAAAAAAGAAAAAAGCAGCTATCAAGAGCTTGCTTACGAACTCTATCAAGAATTATTTCCATCACAGGAGATTCGAGATTTGATTACTTCGAAGAATCTTATGGTTATTCCTGATGGAAATTTGCAGAATATACCTTTTGAATCGTTCATCACAAAAGAAGATAGCAATGATTTTTTGATCTTGAATCAAGATATCAACTATTTGTATTCATATTCTTTTTTACAACAAAATCAAAAAGTGAAAAGAACAACCAATCAAGAATTTATTGGTTATTCACCTGTAGATTTTGACACTCAGCACTTATCAAAATTATATAATGCCAAAATAGAACTAGAAACAATTAACGAGGAGTTAAATGGAACAGTGAAATTAGGAGTTGAGGCCACAAAAAAAGACTTTCTCTCAAACAGTACTCAATCAAAAATAGTACATCTAGCAACTCATGCAGATTCTGGAGATCATCCATGGATTGCATTTACAGATGGTAAAATAGAGCTTCATGAACTTTATACATATAAGAACAATGCAGATTTGGTTACTTTGAGTGCTTGTAATACATCATTAGGTGAAAGTGTTGCAGGAGAAGGAATATTAAGTTTGGCAAGAGGTTTTTTCTACTCAGGATCAAAATCTGTGATATCTTCTTTGTGGGAGGTTAATGATAAAGCTACACGGAACATTATGATCAATTTTTATAAAAATATTAAAAAAGGTCAAACCAAATCTGAAGCCATCAACAATGCAAAAAGAGTATATATAGTTAATCATAAACTATCAGAATTATCTCCTTATTACTGGTCTTCTTTTATTTTAATAGGAGATGCAGGAACAATAGAGTTTTCTTCAAGTTATACAACTTATATTACTTTTCTAAGTATAGGGATTCTGCTACTACTCTTTATTGTCAGAAAAAAATAAATTTTTTCGGGTAACATTTTCTTTTCTTTTGAACATAGTATTGAGCTATGAAAAAATAGTTCTCAATAACTATGCGATTATCCAATGTTGAGATTTGTTTACACGCTTCCCAGATTATGAGGAAAAAGCTATGGAGATCAATCCTAGCCCATTTGTCATTTGATGAATGGGTTTTTTATACAATATTCTCTCGAGAAGAATAGACACAAACCTTGAGTGTCTTTAAAGGATCAAGGATTTATTATTTCTTAAATTTTTAAATTATGAAAAAATCAATTTTAAACTTTGGGAACGCTTTAAACAAAGCTGAACAAAAATCTATTAATGGAGGTGAAAGACCTATTCTTGTGGAAGTAGGACCATGTGGTGAAACTGGAGGAATTGTAACTACTGATACACTGGAAAGTTGTCTAGAAAACAATTGGGGAACTTGGTATCAAAATCAATGTTGGATTTGTAACTAATCCTAAAACTAAGGCCGGTAGATTTTCTACCGGTTGTTTATAATTTAATAAAGATCAAAGTATTCAAAAATATTTTTTCGAGAAGAATAGACACAAACCTTGAGTGTCTTTAAAGGATCAAGGGTTTATTATTTTTTAATTTTTTAAATTATGAAAAAATCAATTTTAAACTTTGGGAAAGCTTTAAATAAAGCTGAACAAAAATCTATTAATGGTGGTGAAAGACCTATTCTTGTAGAAGAAGGACCATGTGGTGAAACAGGAGGATCAATAATAAATCATGGGCCTTGTTCTGGTTATGGGTATGTTTTGTATCAAGGACAATGTTGGGTTTGTCATTAATTCTAAAACTGAGGCCGGTAGATTTTTTTACCGGTTTTTTTAAGCCGAATTTCTACTCGCATTAATGTTTCCAAACAAAGAGCGCATGACCATTTTTTCAAAAATTGCTATTTCTTCTTTATTCCCAGGTGCTTTTTGCAACTCTTGAATTCGTTTTAGGGCAAATTGTTGAATTGTTAACAATGGTAAAACAATATGCTCCCTAACTTCAATAGAAGCTTTTCCTGTAGGATAATTTTCCATTAGAGTTTTATGGCCTGTTACTTTTAACAACAAACGTTTCGTTGTTAAATATTCTGTATGAATTAGTTTCCAGAAGTCTCCAAATTCTGGATTTTCAGCCATATATGCAGTCAATTCAAAGAAAGATTTCGTTAAACTCATTACACTGTTTTCTAGCAATGTTTTAAAGAAATCGGAAGCATTGTATAAGTCAACTATTTTATCAAGCTCATTGGCATCTTCATATTTTTTCAGTGCAGATCCTACACCAAAGAATCCTGGGACATTTTGTTTTAATTGACTCCAACTTCCTACAAACGGAATAGCACGTAAATCAGAGAAATTTAATTCGCTAGATTTTGAACGTTTACTTGGTCTACTACCAATATTGGTTTTGGCGTAGTATTTAAGCGTACTCATTTTCTCCAAATAAGGCAAAAACTGAGAGTGACTTTTAAAATCAATATAAGCTTGGTAACTTGTGTTTGCTAAATCATTCATCACTTTTCTATGAGATTTAGACAATTCGTCGCCTGTAAAGACTTCATTTTTAATTCCTGAACTTAACAATTGTTCTAAATTATATTGAGAGGAATTCAATGTGCCAAAGTTAGAACTGATCGTTTGTCCTTGAATCGTTAATTGAATCTCTTTATCCTCAATAGTTGGCCCTAATGATGCATAGAATTGATGTGTTTTTCCTCCACCTCTAGCAGGAGGTCCCCCACGACCATCAAAGAAAATAACGCTAATTCCGAATTCTCTTGAAATTTTAGTCAGAGCCTCTTTAGCTTTAAAAATGGCCCAATTTGCCATTAAATAACCACCATCTTTTGTCCCATCTGAGAAACCAAGCATAATGGTTTGCTTATCTTTTCGATTGGCTATGTGATTTCGATATGCAGTATTTTCATACAAAGTTCGCATTACTCCATCAGCATTCTCCAAATCATCAATAGTTTCAAATAAAGGAATTACGTCTACTGATAATATATCGTCAAAACCACATAAATTTAGCATAGCAAAAGTTTGCATTACATTTAAAGCGGTCTGATTGTTACTAATGATGTAACGGTTTGCTCCCTTTTCTCCATTTCTATATTGAATTTCTTTAATAGCTCGGATTGAACCTAAAGTTTTCACTAGCATTTCATCAGAAAACAAATCGATATCAACATCTCCTTTTACTTTACACAGGACTTCAATTTGAGCTGTTTCTGATAAACTTAAATAATCTTTTGGAAAGAGGGTATTGCCTGAATTCTGTAATTCTTTGACCATAGTAGTAAAAGCACTGTGATGTATTCTACTATCTTGTCTGATGTCTAAGGTGGCGAAATGAAATCCAAAAATAAACACCTTATGAATCAAATCATCTAACTCTTCTAAAAATAAAGATTTGTGTTCACCAACTAAAATGACTCTAATCTTATGTAGTTCTTCCAATAGAATTTTTTGCGAAAAATTAACCACTTTATAACTCTTAGTTACATGTTTATACAATCTTTTCTCAACTCGAATCAAAATTTCTTCTACACCAGGAAACGTTAATCTTCTTCTTAGTTGACGTACATCTTTATAGTAATTTCTAAGAATAGTTTGGCGCAATCTTTCAGCTACTTGTAAGGTGATTTCAGTGGTAACAAACGGATTCCCATCTCTATCTCCTCCAGGCCAAAATCCTAAATCAATGATTTCATTGTCTAAAACGTCACCTTCAAAAATATTCTGTTGAATGTAACTGTGAATTTTACTAGCAGAATGATAAAAGACATTTTCTAGGTACCAAATTAAACTGATGGCTTCGTCGTAAGGTGTAGGCTTTTGCTTTTTAAAGAAAGGCGTTTTTCCTAATTGAGCGAGTAAATCTTTTATTAGCAATAAATCATTCCCCTGAATCGCCTTGTCTAAATCGGTGATAATTCCCAAAACATTTCCAGGGTAAAATTGGGTTGGATGCGCTGTAAGAACAATACGGACTTTAAATTCTTCTAAGTATTTTTTTAGTTCTTCTTTTTTATGATTTGAAAAAGCGTGTTCCTTAGAATTTCTTAAAGTTCCAATTCCGTCCATATTATTAATGATTGAAAATGAAGCATCTTCAATAGCATCAAATAAAACGACTTGTCGTTCTATATATTGAATAAAACGAAATAGAAGGTTAATCTTTTCTTTCTCTGTTGGATTTTCTTGATACTTTTTAAAGAATATATCTATAATCTCAGTTGGATCTTTTCCTTCTTCAAATCCATTCTTGCAAACTTCATGAAACAAAGGCAACAATACTCCTGTATTGCTAATTGTATCAAAAGGCAATGTCATAAATATACTATTGTATATCTGATATTTAGACAACACGTTCTCGTTAAATCTGGTAAGTTTAGGTACTATCAACATTCTCAAAAAATTGAAGGAATAAAATTACACAAAAACCTTTAGCAGAAGAGGTTTTGTGTTCATTTTCAGTCGATTATTTACGAAATCGTTGTAATTATGTTGAGCTATTTTTTACGATCAAAGGCCTCTTTTCCATCTTTCAACCATTGATAATAAGTATCTCTATCGGTGTATTGTTCGGCTCGATGTAGGATTTCCAAATCAGCTGTCATTTGCACATAATAAGGTTGAGATGCCGTTTGAAAGTTGACAGTTTGAAATGTTGCCCATTTGTCACCCACAGTTTCAATATTCTTTGTTTTTCCGTTAGCTCTTAGAAATTGGAATTGCTGTTCTTCAGGAAGCTCTTTACGATCATCTACATACAAAGAAATGAGAATATAATCATCTTTTAAAAGTTGATAAATGTCGGGCTCACTCCATACGTTTTCTTCCATTTTTCTACAGTTCACACAGGCCCATCCTGTAAAATCTAATAAGATAGGTTTGTTTTCTGCTTTAGCAGCAGCCAAACCTTCATCAAAGTCTTTGTAGCAATTTAAGCCTAAAGGACATTCACTTTCCTGTTCATAAACACTATAGAATTGAGGAGGAGGAAAGCCACTTAACAAACTTAGATTCCATGTAGGTGTTTTTAATGTTCCAGGAACTAGATAAATGACAAATGCAAAGGCAAGTACTCCAAATGAAACACGAGAAAAGCTTAGTTTTTTATCAGGACCATCATGCGGAAATTTGATTCTTTTGAATAAATACAAAGCCAACCCTAAGAAAAGAACAATCCAGATTCCAATAAAAACCTCTCTTTTTAGCAATCCCCAGTGCTCTACTAAATCGGCATTGGATAAAAATTTAAATGCGAAAGCCAATTCTAAGAATCCTAAGACTACTTTGGTTGTATTTAACCAACCGCCCGATTTTGGTAATGAGTTTAACCAACTTGGAAACAGAGCAAACAATGCAAATGGTAGGGCTAATGCCAATCCAAAACCAGTCATTCCTGCACTTAATTGCATGGCACCTCCATCAGAAGTCAGTGAACCTGCAAGCAAAGATCCTAGAATAGGTCCCGTGCATGAAAAGGATATGATGGCTAAAGTTAGTGCCATAAAGAAAATTCCAATCAAACCTCCTACGCTCGAGGCAGAATCCATCTTATTTCCCCAAGAACTTGGTAGCGTAATTTCATAGTATCCAAAGAATGAAAACGCGAAGAATACAAGGATTGCAAAGAAGAAAATATTCAACCAAACATTGGTGGAAATGGTATTTAAAATTTCTGGATCTAAGCTATCTAAAAAATGAAAAGGAAGACTTAATAAAATATAAATAAAAACAATAAAGAACCCATACAATAGAGCATTACTAATTCCTTTAGATTTGGTTTGAGATTGTTTTGTGAAAAATGAAACCGTTAGAGGAATCATAGGAAACACACATGGAGTTAATAAAGCCAATAATCCCCCAACAAAACCTAGTAAAAAAATATTGAATAAGCTGTTGCCTTCAGAATCATCCACTCCTGTAGCACTTTTTAAAAGGTCTTTACTTTTAAGTTCTAGCCTGAGAGCTTTAGATAATTTTACGCTTTTCTCATCTAATATTACGACATCATTTGTAACAACCTTCCCGTCTAAGGCAAAGGTGTATTCTTCATCCATTTGAATACAAACCTCTTTACATACCTGCGCAAAGAAATTTAATTTAATGGTAGTAATGTCTTTATTTGTAAGTTGAATTCTCTGCGTAATTGTTGCTTTATCTTTAAAGAAAATTTCCTCTTTTTCCCAAACATCACTATACTCTTTATAGGTCTTGCTTTCTTTTGCTTTGCCAACTAATTCGAAACCAGACCCATCTTTCGGTACTGAAATTTCTAGTGGTAAAGAGGCATCTTCTGGGTTATATTGAGAGTACAAATGCCATTTGTCTAGGATCTTAATATTGAATATTAAATCATATTCAGTATCCGATATTTTTTGAACTGAAGTTGTAATAAGTGTAGGTTCTCTTTCGCTTTGTGCATTGATTGCAACGGTAAAGAATAAGATAAAAAGAGTGAAGAGTTTCTTCATGATTTGTATGATATTTTTAATCTATTGATCGTTGATTCTAAGACTGAAAAACGACGATCTTGTCGCATTCCAATTACCCAAATGATATTATTTTGAGCATCAGTAAGCAACCAAACCTTTTCTTTATCGATCAATGATAGTTTTTTATTCTTAAAAAGTTGACTTAGCTTTTTACTGCCTTCCATACCTATAGGACAAATATAATCGCCATAACCCCATTTTCTTACATGCAAAGGAAATTTTAACAAATCTTTATCAACGATGATAGTGTTTTGATTATCAGATGTTTCTTGACTTGTATCTTGAATAATTAAAGGAATAGGGCTCGTGATTTTTTGGGCTCCTTCTTTGATTGTATAAGATCTATTGTCGGATGAGTTTAGATCATTTTTAGTTAAAATAAGAGAAACTCTATCTTTTAATAAACGATGTGTTTTTGAAAATACTTGTTTGCCCGACTGAGCATCAATTAAACTCAAAACATCATTCCATTCAGTAAAACCATATGAATTTAGAACCTGATACAAATATGATTTTTTATTTTTTAGCGCATTTAGTTTCTGAATATCGATTTTAATTACATCATTTTCAGTAGTTAAAATGTCTTTAGATACTTCTTGAATTCTATCATCAATAATAACTTTACTTCCATTCAGATGTTTTAAGGTTTTTTTAAAACTCTCCAATAAATTTGGATTAACTTCTTTTAAAATAGGAAGTACTTTATGGCGAATCTTGTTACGAACATATTTAATACTTGCATTCGATCTGTCTTCTCGCCAAGCAATACCATTTTTTATAGCAAACATCATAATTTCATCTCTAGAAAAAGCTAATAATGGTCGTATAGATTTGTTATTGATTGGAGGAATTCCTGTTAGTCCTTCGAGGCCAGTTCCACGAGTTAGATTGATTAAAAATGTTTCTAAATTATCATTGGTGTTGTGAGCTGTTAATACATAATTGTATTGGTGTTTTTCAATCAATTCATAAAACCAATTATAACGCAGGTCTCTTGCGGCAACTTGAATAGAAACTTTGCTTTTTTCTGCGTATTTTTCTGTTTCAAAAGAAGTTGTAAATATATTTACATGCAATTTTTTTGCAAGATCTTTTACAAAAGTTTCATCATCATCACTTTCTTTACCTCTCAATTGAAAATTGCAATGGCATAAAGAAAAATCAAGACCTAATTTTTGAGCTAAATGCGCTAAAACAACACTATCTATTCCTCCAGAAACAGCAATGAGTAATTTGCCTTTCTTTATAAAGGGGAAATATTGTTCGATATGTTTTTTGAACGTTGCTAACATTTTTTCAAAAGTAGCTAATTTTCATTACTCGTAAGTATCAATGGTCTTAATATACGTATAACAAACTACTTTTTTGAGTTAGAAGAAGTCTTAGCATTTTTTCTTAACCAAACTCGAATACTTTTTCGAAGTGATTCTTCTGGTTTTGGTAGAGGAATGGTTTTTCCAAACTGTTTGCTTCTTTGGAATTTTGAAAACGTAACTTTTAACTGTTTCCAATCTTCAGGATAGGTTTCCAAAAAAGTATTGAACATCAATTGCTCGGAAGGTTTTTCTTCTAAGCTATTGAATACAATCTCAAATTTTTCTTCTTGATTGAGAATCATATTTTATTTAGAATTCGTCAAAACAAATTTCATTGCCTTAGCTTTTAGTAAACATTCTTCATACTCTTTTTCTGGTGTTGATTTTGAAGTAATAGCACTTCCCACAGAAAAGGAAATATATTCTTTGGCAGAATTGTACAATATACTTCGAATCACCACATTGAAGTCAAAATCGCCATTAGGAGCAAAATACCCTACGGTTCCAGAATATAAACCTCGTTTGGTTTCTTCTAATTCTTCAATGATTTTCATTGCTGAGATTTTAGGTGCACCTGTCATACTTCCCATAGGAAACGTATCTTTAATAACATCAACAGGGTGAACACCTTCATCTACCTCAGAAACTACTGTAGAGATGAGTTGATGTACTTGTTTAAAAGAATAAACTTTGCATAATTCTTCTACCGTTACGCTTCCTTTTTTAGCAGTTCTAGACAAATCATTCCGAACCAAGTCTACAATCATAATATTTTCTGATCGTTCTTTTTGATCCCTTGCTAAATCCGATGCAATCTTTTCATCATCAATTCTACTGAGCAACCTTTTTGCTGTTCCTTTAATAGGCTGGGAAATAATTTTAGTTCCTTCTTTTTTTAAATACCTTTCAGGTGAAGCTGATAATAAATAATGTTCGTCAACCTTTAAAAAGGTAGCAAAGGGAGGTTCAGAAATAGCATTCAAATCTTTATAAACACGTAGAGGATTTATAGAAGCATTCTCTGCATAAAACTCTTGACAAAAATTGGCTTCGTAAATATCTCCTCTATGAATATGTTCTAAAACCTTTGTCACTTTTTGGTGGTATTCGTCTTTGTGAACACGTAATTTTATCTTGATGTCTGGTTGAGAATTGTCGAAACCTTCTATCTCTTCAAGACCTCTCGACTCCACTTCGACAGGCTCAGTGCAAGCTTGAGGTGACAAGTTAGAAATAGTTTCAAAATCTGAATCAATTTCATCGTCTACCATCGATAAATAATGGAATTCAATATCCTCTTTATTGATAAATAGAATTTTTTGTGGCTGAAAAAAAAACAAATCAGCGAAACCTAAGCCGTCATAGTTTTGAGAAATTAAATGTTCAGTAGCATTCTTTACATCGTAACTTATATAGCCAAAAAGATAATCTTGCGTGAGTGATTGGTATTCTTTTAGCTTATCAAACGCATTGATGTAATCAGTTTTAATGCTTGTAAATTCGCCTACAGCCAATATGCTGTCATAACTAGAATATACTTGATTGTACTCATTAGAATCTAGCCAAATAGCCGTTTCATATTGTTGAGACCAAGACAGTAATTTGTCTTTTAAATTTGGAATTGATCCGATAGAGAATTTGCGAATGGTTCTTTGCATTGTCGATGGCAAAAATACGTTATTTAGTAATCGGAATTTTGATACTCACACCTGTTTGCAAATCGGGAGCATTGTTTAGCTTTAAATCTTCTTTTAAGTACAAAGAAATTCCAAACTCTTTTCTAGCATAGGTATACAAAAAAGAATACACGGTCAGGTTTTCATATAAGGTTGTATAGCCATTATGCCAACCTGCATTAATGTCTTGCCAAGTAGTGCCTCCGTCTAGAAAATAATAATCTTCTTCTTTACTTTTGTTGTAGGGCGTTTGGAATTGATAGTTAATAGCAAAAGAATGATAGTTTCCTTTTTGTGTATATTTTGTAAACTCTAAAGTAGTTTCTCCGCTTCCCATCCATAAATTATTCCCGAAATCTATAGAGTTTCCGTAGGTAACTGCTTTTTTTCTAAGTCCAGAAATTCCAAAACCAAAACGAAACTCATTGTTGTTTTGTAATTTCCATTTCTTGCTAATGTTTGCTGATAAACCGATGTCTAGAGACGGATTATATTTAGTTGTATTAATTCCTAGATGAGAGCCAAAATTTACATAGATGTTCTTTGAAGGATTAAAAAAAGTTGGATAATAAAAGTGATTGACTTCTATCCCAGCAAAGACAAATTGATTGTTCTTTAGACTCAATGTTCGATTGTTCCGATCGGTATATTCAACAGTCACTTTGTTTAACCCAAAGAAACGTCTTCCAAAGGCATCTTCACCGCCAGCAACGTTGCTATGAAACCATTCAATACTTTCATCACCAGTAAAGAATGAGAAAGGATAATGCCCTTTAGTGGGCATAAAGGTTCGAAGTGTAATTCCAAGTTCGTGCTTGTCAGAGATTCGTGTTTGTAAATCGAAACGAAATACCTTAAAAATGGCATCGATGTGAATGTTCGAATACTCAGCAGGAGTTGTTTGCTGATCTATAAATTGAAAGTTTCTATCGTGCCAAGGAGTATTGCTAAACTGTTCTCGAATCCCTGAATCTTTTGGGAGGTATATTTCTACAAAAGGATGGAAGGTATTACCGCTTTCTACAGAAAATTGAAAGGTTGTTTTTTGAACGGGCTTTTCTTTGAAATTTTGATTGATTCTCAGGTGAAATAAACCAAAGTGATGAGATGTTGTAGAATTGGATTTGTCGATTCCGTTTTTCAGAAACAAAGAATCTCTTTCTTGAGCAGAAAGTACAATGGTAGAAAATAAAAAAATGAGAAGAACCCCTCGAAACATTTGCTAAAAGTAATTGAAATAGACGAAATTAAAAAAGCAACCTGATCAGGTTGCTTTTTTGTTATATTTTAAATAGAATTAAGCATTCAAAGGCATTCCGTCCCAAGCAGTTTTTGCTGCTTCTTTTATGGCTTCAGAATACGTTGGATGTCCATGACAAATTCTTGCCAAATCTTCGGCAGAAGCTCTGTATTCCATAGCAACGGCAGCTTCCATAATTAAATCGGCAGCTCTAGCCCCAACAATATGGACACCTAAAACTTCATCTGTGTTTTTATCAGCTAATACTTTTACAAATCCATCAAGATCACCACTAGCACGAGATCGTCCTAAAGCTCTCATTGAGAATTTTCCAGTTTTGTATGCTACATTCCCATCCTTTAATTCTTGTTCTGTTTTTCCTACAGCAGCAACTTCAGGCCACGTGTAAACAATTCCAGGAATTAAGTTATAATCGATGTGTGGTTTTTGACCTGCTATAATTTCAGCAGCTACCACACCTTCTTCTTCAGCTTTATGTGCTAACATAGCACCTTTTACCACATCTCCAATTGCATAGATATTTGAAACATTTGTTTGTAAATGATCATTGATTTCAACCTGACCTCTTTCATTTACTTTGATGCCAACATTCTCTAATCCTAAACCATCAGTATACGCTCTTCTTCCTACAGAAACCAAACAGTAATCTCCAGTAAATTCAACTTCAACACCTTTTTTATTGGTAGCTTTAACGGTAATTTCATTACCATTTCTTTCTACAGAATTTACTCCGTGACTGGTAAAGAATTTTACACCTTGTTTCTTCAATACTTTTTGTAATTCTTTAGAAACATCTGCATCCATTCCTGGTACAATCTTGTCCATGTACTCAATAACACTAACATCAGCACCTAATCTTTTATATACAGACCCTAGCTCTAAACCGATAACTCCACCACCAATCACTAACATATGTTTAGGGATTTCAGGAAGTTTTAAAGCTTCTGTAGAAGTAATAATTCGTTCTTTGTCGATAGAAATGAAAGGTAAGCTAGATGGTTTTGAACCTGTAGCAATAATAATATTAGAGCCTTCGATAGTTTCATCAGAACCATCATTTTTTGCCACTTTTACGTGAGTAGCGTCTACAAAAGACCCCATTCCTTCATAAACGTCAATTTTATTTTTGTCCATCAAGTATTTAATACCTCCGGTAGTTTGTTCAACTACGGAAGCCTTACGCTCGACCATTTTTGTAAAATCAATTTTTGGAGGATCTATTAAGATTCCATGTTCTTCAAAATGCTTTACGGCATCGTAATAATGGTGAGAAGAATCTAGCAATGCTTTCGATGGAATACATCCAACATTTAAACATGTTCCACCTAAAGTAGAATATTTCTCTATAATTGCTGTTTTTAAACCTAATTGAGAGGCTCTAACTGCTGAAATATATCCCCCAGGACCAGAACCAATAACGATTAAATCGTACTTCATTTTAATTGAATTTAATGAGCTACAAAAGTACTGATTATTCTTAAAAATTAAACGGATTTACTATCTTTAAAGTCTAAAAAGATATCTAAATGAAAATCGTTAAAAAAATACTTGTACTTCTGTTGGTTGTTTTTGTTATCATGCAATTTTTCGGACCTGAAAAGAATAGTGGTGAAATAAGCTCATTAGAAACGTTTATTGCTGAAACAAATCCTCCTGAAGGAGTAAAGACAATAATGAAAGAAAGTTGTTTCGATTGTCATAGTAATGTCACTAAATATCCTTGGTATTTTAATATAACTCCTGTAAATTATTGGATGGCAGAACATATTGAACATGGGAAAGAGGAATTGAATTTTTCGAAATGGGCAGAATACTCTTTGAAGAGAAAAGAACATAAATTTGAGGAAATTTGGGAAGAGGTTGAAAAGAAAAAAATGCCTTTAGATTCATATACTTGGACTCATAGTGACGCAGATTTAAGTCCTGAACAAATTGAGATAGTTGTAAATTGGGCAAAACAAATTCAAGCAGACTACAAAACTCAACTGAATACTCAATAGTTGAAACATCATATTTTCATCATAGGCTCTGTCTGGGTAGAGCCTCAATCTTCAGCTGCTGGGAGCAGAATGCTCCAGCTCATACATTTATTTTTAGAACAAGGTTGGAAGGTGGCTTTTGCAACCGTTTCGCAAAAGAATCCGAATTCTATAGACCTAACTCAATTTGGAGTGAAGGAAGAATCCATCGAGTTGAACAATGCTAGTTTTGATAAAAAAATTAAAGAATTAAATCCTAGTATTGTTGTTTTTGATCGTTTTATGACTGAAGAACAATTTGGGTGGAGAGTTTCTGAACATTGTCCGAATGTACTGAAAATCTTAGACACTGAAGATTTACACTGTCTGCGTAAAACAAGACATGAGGCAATAAAACAAGAAACTGAATTTTCAAATGATTTACTATTGAATTCTGACATAGCAAAACGTGAAATAGCCTCAATTTACAGATGTGATGTATCACTCATCATTTCTAGTTATGAGATGAAAATATTAAAAGAAGTATTTCAGGTTCCACAGACATTGCTATATCATTTGCCTTTTCTTCTTGAAGAAGTGGACGAAATCAAAGAAAAATCTTGGAAAACTTTTGAAGAAAGAAATCATTTTATTTCTATTGGAAATTTCATTCACGCACCAAATCTAGATGCAACAATTCAATTGAAGAAAGTAGTTTGGCCAATTATTAGAGAGCAGTTGTCTGAAGCGGAACTTCATATTTACGGAGCCTATCCAACGCAACAAGTTTTGGAATTTCATAATCCAAAAGAAGGATTCTTTGTCCATGGTTTTATTGAAGAAGCAAATAAAGTAATTGGAAATAGTAGAATTCTGTTAGCTCCATTGCGTTTTGGTGCAGGGATCAAAGGAAAACTTACAGATGCGATGTTAAATGGAACGCCTTCTACTACAACTACAATTGGAGCAGAAGGAATGTGTGAAAACTTAGGATGGAATGGTTTTATAGAAGATGATTTTATTCGATTTGCAGAAAGAGCTATTGAGTTGTATTTAAATATAGAATTGTGGAATCAGGCTCAGAAAAAAGGAATAGAAATCATCAATCAATGGTATTCCAAAGAGAAACTGTCAATTGGGTTTTTAAATACTATTAAAGCTGTTTTTAGTAATTTAGAACAATACAGAAATCAGAATTTTACAGGAAAAATGTTCGCCCATCATTCACTTCAGAGCTCGAAGTATATGAGCAAATGGATAGAAGAGAAAAATAAATAACTATTCTTTTGGGGTGAAATCTAAAGGCAAGGCATTGGCTGTTTTTTCATAGCCCCAATATCCTTCCGTGAAGACGTCTAAGGGACCAATAAAGATTCCTGCTTTGTCCAATATAACACTTTCAGCTAATAAGATTAGTTTGGTAAGTTGATAGTTTAATCGATTAGGTCCTGGTCTGAAGTTGTCTTCCTCTTTTTCATTCATGTATTTGATATATAAGAGGTGATCATATTTCATTCTAACGAAATTCTCAGTTCGTATAATGAAGTCTTTTTCTACTAAATTCTCTCTAAGTTTTTTATCAATAAATTTCTTTAAGCGAGCTTTTCTTATAATAGCTAACGCAGAATCTCTTTTAGGATTTTTTTTCATTTTATTAATCACTATGCCATTCTTGTCTTTGATGGTTACATCTGAGTTAGAAGAAACTTGAATAGCCCCATTACTATATAGATTCTTGTTTAATGTTCGCAAGTATTTTCTAGTTTCTTTGATAATACTATCTGAAGGTCTTTTAGGGTTCGGAATTCTTTGATACTCGTCTACAATGAAACCTTCTTCATAAAAAACATCCTTTAACACAGACCGAATGAAATGCATTTTGGAACCTTTATAAGCCACAAGGCGATTCTTTTTCCACTTTCGTTTTTTTCTTTTACTTCCTTTTAGATCTTCATATTTACTATACCCTTGGTAGGTTATTTTTGTAGGAGTAAGTTCGTAATGAACTAAATTGTAGCTGATTTTATAACCAAGGCCTTTGTTTATAATTTCTATAGGTTCATTAGCAAAGGCTTCTAAAATTCGGGTCGATCGATTGAAATTAAATTGTATTACATCTAGATTTGTAATCGCACATTCTTCTGAGAGTTCAGTTTCACCCAAAAAGGTTTTTTTAAATCTCGATAAAAAATAAGCTCTATCCTGGGCAGAATACTTTTTATTTAACACAATTTCATCCAACATGTTTGTCACTGGAATTGTCTTAAAAAGAAAAGGTTTATTAGGTTTTTTTGTGTCAATTTGATATTGAAGTGTTTGATATCCTATAAAGGAAACAATCAAATCGTACACTCCTTCTTTAATTAATAGTTCAAATTCACCTAAATTATCGGTTGTGGTTCCTTTTGTGGTATTATTTAGATACACAGAAGCACCCTCTAAAGGTTCATCTTTTTCATCAAGGACTTTCCCTTTTATTCTAATCTGTGAGGAAATTTGAACGCCAATTGCTAGAAAAAAAATAAAAAATAAAATCTGTGTTTTCATAACTGAATTACGAAAATAAGAAAACAACACTTTACTTTGTGTTAACTAGTGTTAATTCAATAATTCTAGCCTTTTAAGTATAATTTTTGGCTTAAAGAAATGCTGGAGTTAATTTTCAATTTGATAGTTTAAAGGTAAGGTGTCTCCTAGCTTTTCATAACCCATATGCTCATACACGATGACTTGTAAGGGAAAAACAATATTCCCAAAAATATCTATGGGGGCATTTTCTACAGTCAATTTAATTGTAGAAGTTTGATAGCCTAGCTTACGGCCTTTATTAAAGGGATATTCATCTTCTTCCTGTTCTTTCATATATCTTACTTTTATATAATTCCGAAAGCTCAAATTAAGGAACCCGTTTTGGTAAATTGTATACTCTTCTCTACGTACATTTCTTAAGTGCTTATTCTTTGTTTTAGGGAGGCTTGCTTTATTCAAAATAGATATATAAGAGTTCTTCTTTTTAGTAAAATCTAATTCATTTTTAGCATGATATAACTTAATCTTTACTCCTTTTTCAGAATATCTCTCTCCAGATGGTGAAACCAAATTTTGTAGAGAAACTATTGCTTTTTGTATAACACTATCGTGAGGCCTTTTCTTTGTTTCAGGGAGATTTGCTCTATTCAAAATATCCATGTAAGAATTTTTCTTGTTAATGAAATCTAATTCATTTTTAGCATGATATAATTTCCTTTTTTTATCGGTTTCGTTTAATTTGGTCTTTATTTCCTCTACAGAATATCTCTCTCCAGATGGTGAAACTAAATTTTGTAGAGAAACTGCTGCTTTTTGTATAATACTATCATGAGGCCTTTTTGGATTTTCAACTTCTTTAAAAACATCAACTAAAAAGCCTTCCTTTTTTAAATTATCTGCTACAAGAGAACGTGTGAAATGCATCAAAGAACCCCGATAAGCAATTTTCCTGTTTTTATACCATTTTTTAGTCGTTTGTTTTGATCCTTTTAGGTCTTTATATCGAGAATATCCAAGATAAGAAACTCCTTCAGGGCTTTTTTTAAAATGTGTTAGATCATAAGAAATTAAATAACCTAACCCATTATTTCTAATTATTAAAGGCTCAGTAGTATAAGCTTCTAAAGTTTCAGCTCCTTGATTATAGTTAAAACGAATAGCATCTTTATTTAAAATAATACAGTTTTTTGCAAACCTACTCGTGCCTAAAAAACTTTCTGTAAACTGTTGCATATAGCGGCGCTCTTTTGCCTTAGATACTTTTTTTTTGGACTTTACAACAACTTCGTTTAGTATATTAACCCTTTGAACCATCTTAAATATCAATCTTTCATCATAACTACTTGAAGTAATTACATGCAGTAAAGGTTCGTATCCTAAATAAGTTACAATCAAATCAAACGAATCATTTTTTATAGAGAGTTCGAATTCTCCTTCATCGTCAGTAGTTGTCCATGTGGTTGTATTATTTAAATACACAGTAGCTCCGATTAGAGGTTTTTCATTATGATCTAGGACTTTACCATAAATTATTTTTTGAGCAAAAACATGAGTGCTAAATAACACTATAAAGAAAAAGAGGAATTGTTTTATTTTCATAACATTTATGTTGTAATACAGCTAAAAGATGTTTAAAAAGAATTTTGCCCTTAAAATCAGGCCTTAGTAGACAATCAGCTATTGTCCAAAAATTGTTACTGATGAAAGATAAAATAAATTACCTAAAAAGTCCAGCTCTTTTTAATAAAGCATCCGGTTTAGGCTCTTTACCTCTGAAACGTTTGTATAAGATCATTGGTTTTTCTGTTCCACCTTTACTCAAAATATGCTCTTTGAATTTGGTCGCGATTTCTTTGTTAAAAATCCCTTCTTCTTGAAAATATTCGAAAGCATCAGCATCTAAAACTTCTGCCCATTTATAAGAATAGTACCCCGCAGAATATCCTCCTTGAAAAATATGAGAAAAAGCAGTACTCATACAATTTTCAGCAACATCAGGATAAAGTTGTGTTTCGGAAAACATTCTAGTTTCAAAATCTTTGACAGATTTAATTGTCTCTGGCGAATCGCCAGCATGCCAAGCCATATCTAATAAACCAAAACTTAACTGTCGAAGGGTTTGCATTCCTTCATGAAAGCTAGCAGATTCTTTAATTTTTTCCACGTACTCCATTGGAATCACTTCTCCTGTTTCGTAATGTTTTGCAAAGAGTTCTAAAGCTTCTTTTTCATAGCACCAGTTTTCTAAAACTTGACTTGGTAGCTCCACAAAATCCCAAGAAACTGAAGTCCCTGATAAACTGTTGTAAGTTGTGTTTGCGAGCATACCATGCAAGGCATGTCCAAATTCATGAAATAATGTGGTTACCTCGTTAAAAGTTAATAGTGAAGGCTGTGTTTCTGTAGGTTTTGTAAAGTTGCAGACGATAGAAATGTGGGGTCTCTCGTTGATTTTATTTTGGATTTGTTGTGATTTGTAAGAGGTCATCCAGGCTCCATTTCGTTTTCCTTCTCTAGGATGAAAATCGGCATAAAAAACGGCTATGAAATCACCGTCTATATTGTGAACGTTGTAAGTTTTTACATCTTCATGATACTTTTCAATATCAAAAACTTCTTTAAAAGTTAAATCGAATAATTTGTTGGCAACGGTAAAAACACCTTTAATAACATTCTCTAATTGAAAATAGGGCTTTAATAATTCTTGATCTAAGTTGAATAATTCTTTCTTCAGTTTTTCTGAATAATAAGCGCTATCCCACTTTTGCAATTGATCTATTCCATCTAGTTTTTTAGCATATTCCTGAAGCGTATTAAACTCTTTTAGTGCAGCTGGTTTTGCTTTAGCTAATAAATCATTTGAAAAGGACAGAACTTTTTCAGGAGTCTCTGCCATTCGCTCTTCTAGTACAAAATGCGCATGAGTTTTGTATCCAAGGAGATTTGCTCTCTGATGTCTTAAGGTAACAATGTCTAAAACAACTTGTTCGTTGTTGTTTTCATTATTTTGAAATCCTTTTTTGCCAAAAACGATAGCAAGTTTTTTCCTTAATTCTCTATTTTTAGCATAGGTCATAAAAGGAATATAACTAGGGTAATCTAAGGTAATAATCCATCCGTTTTTTTCTTTTTCTTTGGCTATTAAATGTGCGGCTTCTTTCACACTTTCAGGAAGTCCTGCTAAATCACTTTCATTTGTGATGTGTAATTCAAAAGCATTGCTATCAGCTAATACATGTTCTCCAAACTGCAATGAGAGTTTAGATAATTCTGTGTCAATTTCTCGTAGCTCCTTCTTCTCAGTCTCATTTAAATTAGCCCCGTTTCTAGAGAATCCTTTGTATTGCTTTTCTAACAACATTGTTTGTTCGGGATTCAACTTCAATGTCTCTTTTTGGTCATATACAGATTTTACTCTTTTGAACAAATCTGCATTTAGAATCATATCATTTTTAAACTCACTTAACCATGGAGAAATGTCTTTGGCAATTTCTTGAATCTCTTTTGAAGTTTCTGCCGAGTTTAGATTGAAGAAAATACTTGTAATTCTATTCAATTTTTGACCTGAATAATCTAAAGCTTCAGTTGTATTTTCGAAACTCGGTGCTTCTGGGTTAGAAACAATATTTTCAATTTCTTGCTTTGTAATTTCAATAGCTTTCTTGATTGCAGGTTTGTAATCTGCTGAACTAATTTTTGAGAAAGGTGCGGTATTAAAATCTTTTAATAAAGGATTCATTTTTTTAAATAAGAGGTTCGTTAAAAATTACTTTGCTATTTTTTTCTCTAAAAGAGATGAGCTTTTATTTTGGTAAAAATAATACATGAAAGTCATAATAAAAACACCTAAAAATGCTCCACCTATGGTGTCGATTAAAAAATGTTTCGATAAATAAACTCTACTAAAGGCCATTACTATTGCAGTACATATTGTAAAAAATTGCAACCATTTAGATTTAGAAATGATGCAAATAAACAGCATGAATAAAAAAGATTCCGAAGTATGACCAGACGGAAAAGTAAATGGAATTTGACTTCTAACACCATCTATTAAATGCAGGTCGATTCCTTTCTCAGAAAAATAATATGTAGGTCGATGGACATGGATAAAAAATGTTCTTTTTACGAAAGTAACAATGATAAAGTTTAAGAGATAAGAAGAAAGTAAGAGAAACAGTACTTTGTATTTCTCCTTCCGTATCACGTAAATTAAAATTGAGAGGATAAAAATAATAGGCCCCAATTTAGAGAAGTATTTGAAGAATAAATCAAAAAAAGGAGTGTAATAACTGTTTACTAATAAATGCAATTGATCTCTTCCGAAATATTGAGTAAAAGCGAATCCTATAAAAGCAAAAAGAAAAAAGCCAATGAAAAAAACAGCGTTTTTTCGAATGATATCTTGATTGAAATCCAAAATTGAAATTATTTTTTAACTCTTTCAGAAGCTTGATCGACTTTCATTTTTAAACCTTCTTTATAGGCGATGATTTTGTCTAAGACACATTTATCTGAAGCGCCTATAATTTGTGCAGCTAAAATACCTGCATTTTTAGCACCGTCTAAAGCAACGGTTGCTACAGGAACACCTCCTGGCATTTGTAAAATCGATAAAACAGAATCCCATCCATCAATAGAGTTTCTGCTTTTTACAGGAACACCAATAATTGGTAAAGGACTCAGAGATGCAACCATTCCTGGTAAATGCGCAGCACCTCCAGCACCAGCAATAATAACTTTGATACCCCTTGTATGGGCATTCTTAGAATAATCAAATAACTTTTCTGGAGTTCTATGTGCAGAGACAATATCTACCTCAATTTGGATGTCGAAACTTTCTAAAACATCAATTGCTTCTTGCATGATTGGAAGATCTGAATCGCTTCCCATTATGATTCCTACCATAGTTATAATTTTTATCCTGAACTTGCTTCAGGATCGGTTTTTATTTAGTGAGAAGCTGAAATAAATTCAGCTTTTCGAGCGATTACTTTGAAATCACTCTTATTGTTTCTTTTACTTTTTGAGCTACTTTCCTAGCTTTGTCGATGTCTTTGTCTACGATAGTAACATGACCCATTTTTCGAAAAGGTTTTGTTGTTTTCTTTCCGTAAATATGAGGCGTTACTCCATCTATTTTTAAAATATCGTCAATATTTTCATAAACTACATCACCTGTATAACCTTCCGCTCCCACCAAATTTACCATTATTCCACCAACCTTACTATCTGTATTTCCTAAAGGGAGATTTAAGATACTTCTTAAGTGCTGTTCAAATTGACTTGTATAACTAGCTTCTATGCTATAATGACCAGAATTATGAGTTCTTGGAGCAACTTCATTTACAATGATCTCATCATCCTTTGTTTGAAACATTTCAACAGCTAACAATCCAATAAAATCAAAAGCATCGGCTATTTTTAAAGCAACCCCTCTTGCTTTGTCAGCAACAGATTTATCAATTCTAGCGGGGCAAATTACATATTCAACCTGATTGGCTTCTGGATGAAACTCCATTTCCACCACAGGATATGTTTTAATTTCTCCGTTCTTATTTCGAGCGACTATTACTGCTAATTCATTTTTAAAAGGAATCAATTTTTCAGTAATACATTCAACACTGGGCAGTTGATCTAAATCATTTTCAACTCGAACAATTTTTACTCCATTTCCATCATATCCAAAACGAGCACATTTCCACACAAACGGAAGTGTAATACCACCATTGGAAAGCGAATGTCTTAATTCCTCTAAGGAAGTAAAACGAGAGAACTCAGCTGTAGGAATTTGATGATCTACATAAAACAGTTTCTGAGTAGCTTTGCTTTGGATGATTCTTAAATCTTTAGGCTTAGGATAGATCTCTAAACCTTCAGATTCTAATTTGTCCAAGGCATCAATATTTACATTCTCAATTTCAATGGTTAATAAATTTACCTTTTTTCCAAAATTGTAAACCGTATCGAAATCTAATAAATCTCCTTGATGAAATTCATTGCATATCTGAGCACAAGGGACTTCAGGAGATTTGTCTAAAATAACGGTGTAAATATCAAATTTTTGAGTTTCGGTGAGTAGCATTCTACCTAATTGTCCACCTCCGAGTACACCCAATTTAAAATCTGAAGAAAAGAAGTTTTTCAAATCGAAAATGTATTGAAATTAGACACAAAAGTACGAATTCTATTTTCTAGAAGAGGATTAAAAATTAGTGATTCTTAAAACAGAACCATTTAGGTTTTCAACTAGATATTCTTTAGCCAAACACGAAGAACCAGTCGTTAAAGGAGCACCATTTAAAATATTGTATTCACTATCGTCACATTGACATAGGATTCTCAAGTTAGTGTCTACAATCATTTGTGAGCAAGAAGAGATGTTTTCTCCAGGGCAAAGCCTGTCGAAAGCCTTGAATTGAACTCCGTTTAAATTATAAATAATGAGACCTTGATGACCTCCAGGGGCATAAGCCCAACCCCCAGGTACTTGTAAGTCAATGAATTGAGGAAGGTCTAGATTTACTGTTTCACCAACGGCAATAAAAGGAAAGCAATCATTTGTGTCGCCACTTGTTGTGCAACCTAAAAATAATACAGTGCTTAATAAAAATAGAACTCTCTTCATTGTCTTTGTTTTTGGGGATTTGTAGTAAAACGAAGGCAATTTACAAATATTTTGTACATTTGTAGTCTAAATCTCATTCTGTAAAAAGGCAATGGGATTTTGTATTTTATGGAAAGGGATGTTTCTATATTCTAGAAACCGATAAGAATAAATTAAAAATTAACGTTATGAGTAACGTATCATATTACACACCAGAAGGTTTAAAAAAGCTGAAAGATGAATTATTATATCTTGAACAAGTTGAAAGACCTAGAGTTACACAAGAAATTGCTGATGCAAGGGATAAAGGAGATTTAAGTGAAAATGCTGAGTATCATGCAGCTAAAGAAGAACAATCTCATTTAGAGTTTAAGATAGCAAAATTAAAAAATGTAGTTTCTAACGCACGTATTTTAGATGAAAGTCAGTTAGATACATCTAAAATTTTGATTCATTCTAAAGTAAAAATAAAGAATGCAACAAACGGAATGGAATTTTCTTATACATTGGTTGCAGATTCTGAATCAGATATAAAGAATGGAAAACTTTCTGTAGGTTCTCCTATCGGAAAAGGTCTGTTAGGGAAAAAAGTAGGTGATTTGGCAGAGATTCAGGTTCCAAATGGAATTATGACTTTCGAAATCGTTGAGATTTCAAGATGAATAAGAATTAAAATTTTACATAAAAACGCTTTCCAATCGGAAAGCGTTTTTTATTTTTATACAAACACAAAAGACATGGCTAGTATTTTTACCAAAATCATTCAAGGAGAGATTCCATTCTATAAAATTGCAGAAGATGAACGTTATTTTGCCTTTTTAGATATTAATCCAAATGCAAAAGGTCATGCTTTGGTGATTCCAAAAAAAGAAGAAAATAAAATTTTTGATTTAGATAAAGAAGCCTATTTAGGATTGATGGATTTTTCCTACAGAGTGGCAAAATCTTTAGAGAAAGCAGTTCCTTGTAAACGAGTTGGAATGAGTGTAATTGGTTTGGAAGTACCTCATGTACATGTACATTTAATTCCTATTAATATCATGGATGACATGCGATTTGTGAAGAAAGAGAAGCTTAGTGAGGATGAGTTTGTTGAGTTAGCAGAATCAATAGCTGCAAATTTTGAATGACAATTAAACTTTATCCAATACAATCTGAAAAGTAGTCCCTTTGTTGATTTCTGATTTTTTGACAAAGATTCTACCTTTGTGATAATCTTTAATAATTCTTTTGGACAAGGATAAGCCTAATCCCCAACCACGTTTTTTGGTAGTGAAACCAGGTTTAAAAATCTGCTTAAACATAGACTTTGGCATTCCTTTTCCAGAATCTGAAACCAATATTCTAATCTTTTTCGCATCTGATTCAATAGCAACAGATAAGGAGCCCTTTCCTTTCATGGCGTCGATCGCATTTTTGATGAGGTTTTCAATAACCCAACCATACAACTCCTCATTTAAATTACTGAAAAGTTCCTGTCTTTTTGATTCAAAACTAAATGTAATTTGTTTCGAACTCCTTGATTCAAGATAATCATATGCCTTTTTTGTAATGGCAACAACATCTCGTTTTTTCAATTCGGGAAGTGATCCGATTTTTGAAAAACGATTGGCAATGGTATTTAAACGATGTACATCATTTTCAATTTCATCAACATATTTTTCACTAATATTTTCTACTTTGAGAATGGCAATCCAACCTAGTAAAGAGGATAGTGGAGTTCCTATTTGATGTGCTGTTTCTTTCGCCATTCCTGTCCATAGCTTGTTTTGTTCTGCTATTTTGTTAGAATTAAACATCATATAAATAACAGCTAAAAACAAGGTCAATATTAGAATTAATGCTAAAGGATAGTAGGTGAGTTTATTTATCAAATCTGAATTCCGATAGTAGATTTTTTGAATTCTATTTTCTGACAACTTAATCTCGATGGGATCATTTTCTTTTTTCATGATCCTTAATTGCCTCTGTAAATATTTGATATCTAATGCCTTTGTTGAGTCCAAATTCTGAAAACTATTAGCATCTACATTTCCATTTTTATCTAATAAAATTTGATCATTAGCATCCACCAAAATCATGGGGATATTTCTATTGCTTTCAATAACCTTTCCTTCAACATTAAAATCGTCATTCAAATTTTGATTAATTGCAAACTCTTTTAAAGCCATAGCAACGACTTCCATTTTTGAGCGCTCTTCAGATTTAAATGTATTGAAGAAATCATAGGTATTCCATAGAATTAAAGAAACAATAACTATGGAAATTAGGATGGCAATCCGTTTTAGAAAAAGGGTGTTTTTAAAAAAACTCATCAAACAAATATAAAGTATTCGTGTATATAACTGATTTGTAAAATTGATAGTATCTTTACTCAACAAAATTTTTCACAATGCCATCAATATCTCCAAAAGAAATTTCAGCGGGAAAACTTCATGCATATTTGTTGGGTGCTGTTGCTCCAAGACCGATTGCTTTTGCAAGTACTATTGATGAACATGGGAACCCGAATTTATCGCCATTCAGTTTCTTTAATGTTTTTGGATCTAATCCGCCAATGATGATCTTTTCCCCTGCAAGAAGAGTGAGAGATAATACAACGAAACATACATTACAAAACGTTGAAGCTACTAAAGAAGTGGTGATTAATGTAGTGAATTATGATATTGTGCACCAAATGTCTTTGAGTAGTAATGAGTATCCAAAAGGGGTGAACGAATTTGAAAAAGCAGGATTTACAATGGTGCCTTCAGATGAGGTACAACCTTTTCGAGTTGGTGAATCTCCTGTGCAATTTGAATGCAAAGTAAAAGATATTATTTATACAGGAAATGAAGGAGGAGCAGGAAATTTAATTGTATGTGAAGTTGTAAAATTACACATCAATGACGCTGTTTTAGATGCTGATGGAATGATAGATCAATACAAAATAGATTTGGTGGCTAGAGCAGGAGGTAGCTATTATTCGAGAGCACGAGAAGGTTTTTTTGAGATTCCAAAACCTATTTCTACTTTAGGAATTGGCGTAGATAGTATTCCAGAGGAGATAAGAAATAGTACTGTTTTAACTGGAAACCAATTAGGAATGCTAGGAAATGTAGAATCATTACCAACGGAGGAGGCTGTTAATAACTTTGCGAAAGAACATAGCCAATATGTAGGTTTAGAAATTGCAAAAAAACATACATTTGCTCAACAATATTTAGAAAATACTGATGTAGAAAGTGCTTGGAAAGTACTTTTATTAAAATAGAAATTATGGAAGTAATAGGTAAAGTTAAATTAATAGGAGAAACTCAAACTTTTGGAAGTAATGGTTTCAGAAAACGTGAATTGGTTGTAACCACAGATGAGCAATATCCTCAGATGATTATGATTGAGTTTGTTCAAGACAAGTGTGATTTGTTAAACAACTATGCTGTTGGACAGGATGTAAAAGTATCAATCAACTTAAGAGGTAGAGAATGGATAAACCCTCAAGGTGAAGCCAAATATTTTAATTCTATTCAAGGATGGAGAATTGAGAGCTTAGCACAAGCTGCTCCTTCTCAAATTCCTCCAACTGAACAATTTCAACCTGCTCCAGATTTGAGTAGTGATGAGCCAGACGATTTACCGTTCTAGAAAAATTAAAGAATAAAAAAAGCCTCGCAATTTGCGAGGATTTTTAATTTATATAGTATCCCTATTATTTAGGATCTAAAGCATTGTCAATTCTAGCAATTGCATCTTGTAAATGATATCTGCTAATTGTATTAGGAGCTTTACTTAAAGCGGATTTTATATCACGTTTTAATCTGTTTAGTTCACCTCTAGCCATTGCTTTAATATCAGATTGACTGATATTTACGGCAGTCTTTTTTAAGTAACCAAAATTAGCGCCAGATTGATTTTTTGCTTTATTTAATAAAAAATCTAATCTGTCTATATGAGCTCTTTGTAAGTTTCTTCTGTAAGGATCAATAGTTTTGCCATTATAAAGTTCAGTCCAAATGCCTCTTCTCAAGTTGTAAAATAAAGAAGTAATTGTATAGGCTTTATTTCCATTTAAGGTTTCATTTTCAATTATTCGAATTAATCGACCAGTATTTAATACCCCGTTTACGGCTCCTGATTGAATACCTCTAATCTTTTGCATCGCTCCTGAAAATTGAACTTTATCAAAAATGTCATTATCGATTAACCATTTTGGAGTTTGAAACAATTCTCTATTTAAGAATAATACGGCATCTCTTTGACGATTTTTATCAACATGGGTATATACAGCTCCTTTTTGATCTGTAGTTTTATGGTTTTCATATACTCCTCCAATATTTCCGAGAACATGTCCCATATATCTATAATACTGAGAAAATAAACTATTGTAAGTAGTAGATAGTTCATCGTAAGTTTCTCCTTTTTCGGCAGTCCAAGTACTCAAATTCTTTAAAATTCTTTTCAAATTTTTGATTCCATAAGTACTTGCTTTCGTAGAATTATCACCAAGATCTTCAGTTTGTGAACTTGGATCTACAACTCCAGAATATAAGTTCCCTACTTGTTGATGCCCAAAACGATACATTGGGTCATCTGCATGTTTCATTATCCAGCTATTCAATATTGGTTTTTCTTCTTCTGCTGTTTTGTCTAGAATAGGACGATAACCCCACTCAATTGAGTACTTATCATAAACTCCAACTTTTGGCATAATAGCGACTCCTTTATCTTCAGGTTGAGCTACATAATTAAAACGTGCATAATCCATTATAGAAGGAGAAATTCCATATTTCTGAGTAAAACTAGCAGAACGAAGAGAATCTACTGGAATAGCGGTGCTTGATCCCATATTATGTGGCAACCCTAATGTATGTCCTACCTCATGAGAGGAAACAAATCGAATTAAACGACCCATTACTTCGTCTTTAAATTTCTTAGTTCTTGCTTCTGGATTGATTGCTGCAGTTTGTATATAGAACCAATTGTGTACTAAACTCATTACATTATGATACCAACGAATATCAGATTCCAATATTTCGCCTGAACGAGGATCACTTACGTGAGGTCCTTGAGCATTAGGAATTGTTGAAGCTAAGTATCTTACTACTGAATAACGGACATCTTCAGGTGACCAATCAGGATCTTCTTCCTTAGTTGGAGGGTCTTTGGCTATAATAGCATTTTTAAATCCAGCAGCTTCAAAAGCTACTTGCCAATCCTCAACTCCCATTTTGATGTACTTTCTCCATTTCTCTGGTGTTGCTGGATCTATGTAATAAACAATCTGTTTTTTAGGTTCTACTAATTCTCCTCTTTTAAATTTATCAAGATCTTTATCTTTTACTTCCAATCTCCAGCGATCAAGGTATTTCACAGTTTTACTCTTCTGTTCATCCAATCCATAATCTAGTTGATTTCTTGCAAACCATCCAACACGTCTATCAAAATAGCGACGCTTCATAGGGATTTTTGGAAGTAAAACCATAGAATTACTCATCTCTACTGAGATAGATCCCACACTAGAGTTTGATGGGGGTTTACTAGCAAAATATGTTTTTACATGACGAAGCTCTATATTCTTGGGATAACTGCTAACTCTTTCTATGAAAGATCGCGTTTTATCCATTCTAGTGATTCTATATTGAGTTCTTCTATACTGTGGTAATCCTAAAGGTTTGATGTCAGTTGTAAAAAGAGGTGTTACATCGATTACTACGCCCGTAGTATCTTTATTAAAAGCTTTAATTGGGAAAGAATGCAATATAGGCTCGAAATTTGAATTTCTGACTGCTTTACTGATTGGTAAAACAGTATCTGCAACAACAGAATGAGAGACAACTCTTAACAAAATTTTCTTGCCATTTCTTTGCCAACGTAACACTTGTGTATTGGTTTTTCCTCCACCATAATCGAGACCTTTGGCGGTTTTAGCAATTCTTGTTACCATTAACATTTCTCTTTCAATTAAAGAATCAGGAATTTCGAATAAGTATTGTTGGTCTTTGGAGTGAACTTTGAACAAACCGTCATCGGTTTTCATATCTTTTGTTACCACCT
>Ga0209223_10000374_pt1 | contig 51388 bp, 53 predicted proteins | sample COG_06_FD_184750 | JGI IMG/M metagenome (GOLD analysis project Ga0209223, IMG submission 184750) | Pelagic Microbial community sample from North Sea - COGITO 998_met_06 (SPAdes) (version 2) | ecosystem: Environmental > Aquatic > Marine > Neritic zone/Coastal water | place: Helgoland, sampling... | reverse complement strand
CTAAGTATGGAAGAGATAACTGCTGAAAGCATCTAAGCGGGAAACTCACCTCAAAACTAGTTCTTCCTATAGAGCCGTGGTAGACCACCACGTTGATAGGCTGGATGTGGAAGCGCAGTAATGCGTGTAGCTGACCAGTACTAATAGCTCAATTGGCTTGATTTATGCACTGAAAAAAATTTTTAGATTAATTTTAAAGATAATTGATATTTTATTTAAAACCCCAATTTAAAAATAATAGTTATTTGTTAAACTAAAAGTTTTAAAAAATTATTAATATTTTAGCAATTCATAAAGATGTGTAAGAGAATTATTTTATAATATAAAATTTTATATTATTTTTTTTGAATCATTTTATTCAGGCCTTCTTTCAAAATACAATTTTTTTATGGCATTAGCTACTATGTTGTAAATAAGAATATTTTTCTTCTATTTTAATAAAAAAAAGAGTAATTATAAAAGATAAATGCAAAGTTCTAAAGAGGTTACAAAAAATTTTCTTATTAATTTTGAAAAAGAAGTTAAAGAAACATACGAAAAAGGCAAAATAAAAGCTCCAATACATCTTTCGGGAAATAACGAGATACAATTAATAAATATTTTTAAAAAAATAAAAAAAAATGATTGGGTAGTTTCAAATTGGAGAAACCACTATCATGCACTACTTCATGGTTTTCCAAGAAATAAGCTTATGAAAATGATTATGGCTGGAAAAAGTATGTCAATTAATTCAAGAAAATATAAGTTTTTTTCCTCATCTATAGTTGGAGGGGGAGTGCCTATAGCACTTGGTTTGGCTTTAGCGTTAAAAAAAAAAAAATCTAAACAAAAAGTTTGGCTGTTCGTAGGAGACATGACTTATGAGACCGGTTTATTCTATGAGAGTCATAAGTATGCAAGAAATTTTAAACTTCCATTAAAAATTGTTGTAGAAGATAATGGCTTGAGCACCAATACTCCCACTAGTAAAGCGTGGAATAAAAAAAAAAAAATTTATAAAGATATTATTTATTATTCTTACAAAAGAAAATATCCACATCATGGTACTGGATCTTGGATATTATTTTAATTTATATGAAAGAAAAACTATATAAAGATGAGCTTATAAGATCAATGAAGTTTCTTAACAAAAATAAAAAAGTTATTTTTTTAGGACAATCAGTAAAATATAGTGGAAATGCTATATTTAATACTATGAAAGATATTTCTGATAGTAAGAAATTAGAATTACCAGTATTTGAAGAAACTCAACTAGGCATGTCAATTGGGTTGGCACTTGAGGGTTTTATACCAGTTAGTTGTTTTCCTAGATACGATTTTTTAATTGTAGCAATGAATCAGTTGATAAATCATCTTGATAAAATAAGAAGAATGTCGGGCGACGACTTTAGGCCAAGAGTCATTATCAGAACATCAGTTGGATCAAGAAAGCCATTAGACTCTGGATTGCAACATACACAAAATTTTACACCAATTTTTAAAAAAATTTTAAAAGAAATTGAAATAGTTCATTTAACTGATCCAAAACAAATTTTTAAATCTTATAAAAGAGCATTAACAAGAAAAGATTCTAGATCTACATTATTAATTGAAAATGGAGATGCATATAATACAAAATAATGAAATTAAATTTTAAAAAAAAAAATGTATTTATATCAGGTGGAACAGAGGGGATCGGACTTGCATGTGTAAAAAAATTTGCTGCATTTGGTGCAAACGTAATTACCTTTTCTAGAAGTGAGAAAAAAATCGAGAATTTAAGAAGATTAAAAAAAAAAAATTTCAATGTTAATGTATTTAAAGCTGATGCATTAGATGATGACTCTATTCGTAAATTAACAAATGAAATTCTTTTTAAATTTAAAAGAATAGATATTTTGATAAATAATGTAGGTGGAGGTGGGCGCTGGGGAACTAAAAATTTTATAAATACAAGTTTAAAGACTTGGTCAGATGTATATAAAAAAAATAATAATCCGTTAATCTTATTTACTCAGAAATTTTTAGGTGGCATGATTAAAAAAAAATGGGGCAGAATTATTACTGTTTCCTCCATATTAGGAGATGAATTTATAATGAGCCCTAGGCCGTGGTATTCTACTGCTAAAAATTCTCAAATTGTATTAATGAAAAATTTTTCTAAAAATAAAAGTTTCTCGAAAAACAATATTACATTTAATTGTGTTTCTCCTGGACCTGTAAAATCGAAAAAAAATAAATTTAGTAAAAAATGGATAGAAAAAAATATTCCCACAAATAGACTATGTGAGGTTAGTGATATTATTAATTTAATAATTTTTTTATCTTCAGATTCTGCTTCTTTTTTAAATGGTCTTAATATCAAAGTAGATGGAGGTCAGTCTAATAGTGTATAAAAGAAGATTTGAAATAAGTATTAAAAGAGAAATTAAAAGATTCCTCTACAAAAAAAGAGTTCTTGTAACTGGTGGCACTGGCATGATTGGTAGAGAATTAGTAAAAATCTTGTTAGACAACAAATGTAATGTAACAAGCTTATCTCTTGATAATCTAAAAATTGAAAAAAAAGTAAATTATATTAAAGGTGATTTAAGTGATTTTAGTCTTTGTAAAAAAGTGACCAAAAACAAAGATATAGTTTTCCATATTGCAGGCATAAAAGGCTCAGTCGAAATGGTAAAAAAAAAACCTTCAAGATTTTTTGTACCTTTATTAATGATGAACACAAATATATTGGAAGCGTGTAGATTGAATAGTGTGTCTAACTTAGTTTATACAAGTTCAATCGGTGCTTACAGCTCGGCTGATATTTTTATTGAAGGAAAGGGAGAGAACATTCCCCCTATGGACTTTTTTCCTGGTTGGGCCAAAAGGATTGCTGAATATCAGATAAAATCATATAAAATTCAGCATAATATAAAAAAATTTAGCATTGTAAGACCTTCAAATGTTTATGGAATAGGTGATAACTTTGATGAAAAAACAGCAATGGTGATTCCCTCATTGATCTCTAAAATTTTTAAAAAACAAAACCCTGTAACTATTTGGGGTGATGGAAATTCGCAAAGAGATTTTATACATTCTGTTGATGTTGCTGTTGGTATTTTACACGCTTGTTATTACGGTACAAATTCTGAACCAATAAATCTTGGTTCTGGGGAAGGCGTTAAAATAAAAGATTTAATAAAAAAATTGAACGGATGTGTTAACTTTAATTACAAATTTGACACAAAAAAACCATCTGGATACCCTAAAAGAATAATGGACATGAAAAAAGCATATAAAATAATTAAATTTAAACCTCAGATAACACTTGAAGTTGGCTTGAGGGATACAGTTGATTGGTTTAGTAATAATCGGAAAGAATATTTAAATCGAAAAAACTATTTTTCTGAAAAATAATGAAAAAAGCTTTAATTACTGGAATTACTGGAATGGTGGGATCACATTTAGCTGATTATCTTTTAGAAAATACAAACTGGCAAATTTTTGGGACCATCAGATGGAGAAGCAATTTAGAAAATATTAACCACTTGATTAATTTAGTTAATAAAAAAAAAAGAGTTTTTTTAAGATATGGTGAACTTAATGACCCTTCATCGCTAGATGAAGTTATTAAAGAGGTGAGACCAGATTACGTGTTTCATCTAGCTGCACAAAGTTATCCAAAGACAAGTTTTTCTGCTCCAATAGATACGTTTAATACAAATATCAATGGAACGATGTCATTACTTCAGTCAATCAAAAAATTTTCTCCTAATTGTATGATACATGTATGTTCCTCATCTGAAGTTTTTGGAAGAGTCAGAAAAAAAGACCTGCCAATCAAAGAGTCAAATAATTTCCATCCAGCGTCACCATATGCAATTTCTAAAGTTGGAACTGATCTCGTAGGACGTTTTTTTGCAGAAGCATATTCATTAAAAGTGATAACCACTAGAATGTTTACTCACACAGGGCCGAGAAGAGGAGATGTTTTTGCCGAATCTACTTTTGCAAAACAAATTGCCTTAATTGAAAATAAAAAAATTCCACCGATTATAAAAGTTGGCAACTTAAATAGCCTAAGAACTATTGCAGATGTTAGAGATGCTGTTAGAGCATATCACATCTTATTGACTAAAAAACCAATACCAGGTGAAGTTTATAATATTGGTGGTGACTATGTTTGCAAAATAGGTGATATTTTAGATTATCTTATTAAAATTTCAAAATTAAAAAAATATAAAATCAAAATTGATAAAGACAGACTAAGACCAATAGACGCGGATCTACAAATTCCAGATATGACTAAATTTAAAAGGCATACAGGATGGGAACCAAAATTTAAATTTCAAACGACCATGAAAGACTTACTGAATTACTGGAGAAAAAAAGTAAAATCTCAAAATTTTCTGGATAGATAAACGATGATAAAAAGAGAAAATTTAGGATCTGCAGTTAAAAATTTAAGATTAATCTATAGTAAAGCTAAAAAAAAAAATTATAAAAAAAATTATAAAAAAAATCTGCTTATATCCAAAAGCTCTGAATTATTAATTAAAAATGAATGGCTCATTAAAAAAAAATTAATAAAAAAAAAAATTTTAAAAAAAATTAATATGAAAATTAATAAGAAAATAAACTATAAAAATATTTTTAGACCAAAAGATTGTTCATCTCTTAAAAAGAGTGATTTTGATAATTTTAAAAATAAAGATAATAAATTTTGGTTAAATTTCCCAAAATTAAATGATAAAGATTTTAAAAAAGGTATAAAAATATGGAGTAAAAAGTCTTCATATGTAGTGATAAAAAATCCTCAATTTTTAGCAAAAGAAATTATAGAAGTCTCTCAGAATAAAGAGATACATGAAATTTTAAATGGCTATTACAGTAATTGTAAATTTAAATTAACTTTTATTAAAGTAATAGTCTCTTTTGCGAACAAAATCCCTCCTATAGATACGCAACTTTTTCATAATGATTTTGATAGTTCCAGATTAATAAAAGTCTTTATCTATCTCGATGATGTATTATTGTTAAATAACGGGCCAACACAATTTGTTGAAAATTCGAACGTATACAAAGGTAAAAATTATAAAAAATACGAAAAATTACCAATGAGAATTGATGACAATTTAGTAAAAAAAAAATTTAAAAAAAATAAAATTAGATCTTTCATTGGAAATGTAGGTGATGCACTATTTCTTAATACAGGCATGTTACACAGAGGAAAAAAACCTAAATTTAATAATAGAAATGTTCTGATATTAAGTTATGCTATTCATGATGAGGTCAATTCAACTCAGAAATTTACTTTAAGAAAATGAAGAACAATTACTCTGATTACTTGATAAAAAATATTAATCGTATTGAGTATAATTTTAATATTTTAAAAGATAAGAAAATTATTAATGAAATAAATATTGCTGCTAATATTTTGGTAAATTGTATAAAAAATAAAAACAAGATATTACTATGTGGGAATGGAGGCTCAGCTTCAGACTCAAACCACATAGCTGCTGAAATAGTTGTTAGATTTCTAAAAAATAGAAAAGCACTACCTGCTATTTCGTTAGCAACAAATAATGCTGTTATCACAGCCATTTCTAATGACATGAGTTATAATAAAATTTTTTCAAGACAGATTGAAGCTTTAGGTAAAAAAAATGATGTGTTAATTGCGTTAACTACAAGTGGAAAAAGTCAAAATGTATTAGAAGCTTTAAAAGAAGCTAAAAAAAAAAAAATGAAAATCATTTTTTTAACAAGTAAAAAATGTAATCACAAAATTAACTCAGATTGTATTATTAAAGTCCCATCATTAAGAGTCGATAGAGCTCAAGAAATGCATATTGCAATAGGACATCTTTTATGTGATATTCTAGAAAAATCACTTTAAAAAAATTCACTCCGGAGCAGAATTTAATAATGTCATATTTAAGTAAAAACATCAAAAACTCAATCAAATCTTTATTTATAAAAAAAAATAAGCAAAATAACGATCAAGTTTTATTGCATGAGCCAACATTTAATCATGAAGAAATTTGTGCTGCTTTAGTACCTTTAATTTCAACAAGGGTGACGATGGGAAAAAAGGTCTTTGAATTTGAAAAAAAATATTCAGATAAAATTAAATCTAAATATTCCATTATGTGTAATTCTGGATCATCTGCAAACCTATTAATGCTATCAAGCCTAAGTTCAAAATTTGTAAAAAATAATTTGAAACCTGGTGATGAAGTGATTGTGCCTGCTTTATCTTGGTCAACTTCAGTTTGGCCAATTATTCAAAATAATTTAGTTCCAGTTTTTGTTGACTGTTCCTTGGACACATTTAATCTCAAGGTAGATGATTTAAAAAAATCATTAACAAAAAAAACAAAAGCTATTTTATTAGTTCATGTTTATGGAAACCCATGTGATATGAAGGAAATAGTAAATTTTGCAAAAAAGAATAATTTGATTTTAATAGAAGACTGCTGCGAGTCTATGGGTGCTACTTATAATAATATTCCAGTAGGCAATTTTGGATTGTTGAGTAGTTTTAGTCTTTATTATTCACATCATATTACATCAATGGAAGGTGGAATTTGTGTAACAAAAAATTTTGAACTTTCTGAAAGAATGAGAATTATGAGAGCACATGGCTGGTCTAGAGAAACTGAAAGAAAAAATTACTACATTAAAAAATATAAGAAAATTGATCCAAGGTTTATATTTTTAGATTTAGGATACAATTTAAGACCTACAGAATTACAAGCTGCAATGGCAACAGTACAACTTAAAAAACTTAATGAAATAATAAAAAAAAGAAGGGCAAATCACTTTAAGATTAAAAAAATATTTTTAGAATATGAAGATTTTTTTTCTATTCAAAAAGAACAACCTAACTCTAAAGCTAGTTGGTTTGGGTTTGCATTTAATATTAATCCAAAAAAAATAAATTATGAAAAATTTGCAAGCTATTTAAAAAAAAATAAAATAGAAAATAGACCTGTGATTGCAGGAAATATGCTTAAGCATCCAGTGATGACCGCACATAAGTATAAAAAATATACATCCTTAGAAAATTCAAATTATATAATGAAAAATGGTATGGCGATCGGTTGCCATCAAAGCATAAACGATATTCAATTAGCCAAGATCAAAAAAACAATTAAAAAATATATTCAATTTCATGGTTAAAAGGATCTTAATATGTGGCGCAACAGGATTTATAGGTAAAAATTTAATAAAAAATTTTGAAAATAAAAAATATAAAGTAATTGCGATATACAACATCAAAAAAAAATTTAAAACTTCCAAAAATGTTAAATGGATCAAAGGTGATCTAAGAAACTATACATTCTGTAAAAAAATTACTAAAAATATTGATATTTTAATTCAAACAGCAGCAACAACCTCTGGTGCGCAAACCATAATCCACAAACCATTTGAACATGTTACTGATAATGCAATTATGAATTCTTACTTACTTAAATCAGCCTATTTAAATAAAGTTAAACATGTTCTTTTTACAAGTTGCACTGTTATGTATCATGACTCAAAAAAGGCTTTATTAGAAGATGATTTTGATCCAAGAAAAGAAATTATCTCAAAATATAATGGAGTCGCAAATACAAAGCTTTATATAGAAAAAATGTGCAGATTTTATTCAGATATCTCAAACACAAAATTTACAATTATCCGTCACAGTAATATTTTTGGTCCCCACGATAAGTTTAATTTAACTTCAAGTCATTTTCTTGGAGCTACCATATTTAAAGTTTTTAATACTAATAAAAACTTCATAGAAGTTTGGGGAAATGGACAAGAGGTACGCAATTTATTATTTGTTGATGATTTAATAGAGTTTATAAACCTTGCAATTAGGAAGCAATCTAAAAAAATTTTAACTTTAAATTGCGGTTATACAAAAGCATTTAAAGTAATCGAAATAGTTAAAAAAATTATAAAAATATCAAATAAAAAGTTATTGATTAAGCTAAACAAAAATAAACCTAGTATTCCTTTTAATATCAATATTTCTTCTAAAAAAGCTTTAAAAGAAATTGGCTGGAAGTCAAAAATAAATATTGATGAAGGTTTAAGTAGAACAATCAAATGGTTTTTGAAGAACTCTAAAAAATGATAATTAGCAAAACACCATACAGAATTTCTTTTTTTGGAGGAGGTACTGATTTGCCACAATGGTATAATAAGAACAAAGGTGCAGTTATTTCGGTCTCAATAAAACATTATTCTTTTATAGTTTTAAAAAATTTGCCAGAAATATTTAAATATAAATATAAAATCAGATATTTTTTAAGGGAAGAAAGAAAGTCAGTTAATCAAATCAAGCACCCAGTTGTAAGAGAAGTAATTAAAAAGCTAAAGATCGAGCAAGGGATTGATCTTACTCACCATGGTGACTTACCAGCAATGTCTGGGATAGGTTCAAGTTCGGCTTTTACAGTTGGTCTTTTACAGGCAATGTATGCTTTAAATGGAAAAATTATTAAAAAAAAACAATTAGCTAAAGAAGCCATTTACATGGAGCAAAAAGTTTTAAAAGAATATGTTGGGTCTCAGGACCAAGTTGCAACAACTTATGGAGGATTAAATAAAATTGAATTTAATAAAGATTCAATTTTTAAATGTAAGCCAATTAAATTAAGTCTTAAAAAAAAAAAAATTATAGAAAATTGGGTTTGTTTATTTTATACAGGTGTTAATAGAAATTCACAAAAAATAGAAAAAAATAAAATTGAAAATATAAAAAATAAAAAAAAACATTATCAAGAAATATATTCTTCAGTTGAAAAAGCAGAAAAATTGCTATCATCTAATGATAAAGATTTCATGTTAAAATTTGGAAAATTAATGAATCATCAGTGGCAATTAAAAAAAGAGTTAGCAAAAAATGTTTCTAATAAAGAAATTGATAAAACGTATAATAGAGCCATCAAATTAGGTGCAGTAGGTGGAAAGTTATGTGGTTCGGGCGGTGGTGGATTTTTGATGTTGATAATTCCACCGAAAAAAAAAAAAAAAATCATAAGCTTATTAGGTTTATTGAGTATAAAATTTAATATAGATAATTCTGGTAGCCAGATTATTTATAAATCTTAATTATTAAAATTTATGGCATTATTATATGGCTCAGCAAAAAAAATAGCAGAAACTTTTAGAAAAAATTTTGCAGACTCTTTGTTGTGTTTGGGAAATCAATCAGTCGTAATGTTTGAGGAAGATTTAAAAGATTTAAAGCTATCAAATTTTCATAAAAAAAACTTAACTTCTTTAAAAAAAAATTTAACAGAATATTTACCAAAAAATTCGTTCAAAAAAAAATATGTGAATAAGTTATTTTTTTCAATATTAGGTTTTTCAGAAATAAAATCACTAGATGTATCAAAATACCAAAATGCAGATTTTTTATATGATTTAAATAAAGACAAACCACCTAAAAGTTTAAAAAAAAAGTTTGATTGTATTTTAGACGGTTCAACTATTGAGCATATTTTTAACACTTTCAATGCGTTAAAAAATATTAATCAATTTTTAAAGACTGGAGGATATGTTATTCACATTACAGCACTTAACAATATGTCCAAAGATGGGTTCTATCAATTCCATCCAAATTATTTCAAAGATTTTTACTCCACCAATGGCTATAAAATAATAAAAAATTTATTTTGGGTGATTAATTATGAAAAAAAAATATTTGAAAAAAATGCAAAAACAAAAAGAGGAATAGATAAATTTTTTGTTAATTTTGAAAAAGCTAATAGATACTCAAAAAAAAAAGGTTTGCCATTACAGGTAATTTTTATCGCAAAAAAAATTATGGATAAAAAGTTCAAAGCACCGCAACAAAAATTTTACATAAATAAAAAAAATTGGTTTAAAGAAATAAAAACCTAGTCTTCAATTATTATTGTATTGGGAAAACCTTTTTTAATAATACTATTTTTGTTTGAGGTCATTCGTTTTATTTTAGAAAAATAACCTTCACAAATTGAAGTAGGTAGAATTTTTTTACAATAAGAGTTATAATATTCTGGCATTGTAAGTGAATTTGAAAAATTTAAACTTAAAATCATAAAAGCAACAACTGGCAATATGGAATGTAAAATTTTTTTATTTAAAAAGATATTATAAATAACCAATCCATATAAAATAAATAAAAATATTTCTAAAAATTTTGAAGTAAAAACTATCAAATACAAAGCGATTATTACAAATGATAAAATGTTTACAAGTTTCATTTTTTTTGAATATTTAAATAAATTATAAAAAGAAAAATAAATAATATCATTATTATTAATGATATTATTTCAATGACTGGTACATAATATATATCTATTTTTTTTATATTTCCATTTAAAACATTAATAGGGCCATATTGAACTTTAGAATAAGAAAAATTCTCTGATATATTTTGAATAATTATTCTTTTATTTCCGTACGGAACTAATGAAATATATTTTTTGGCATTAGCATCATATATATTTATTGGTATATAGTTTTTTTCAACTAAAAATTTGTTATCTATTTTTAGAAATTTTAATATATTAAAAAAATATCCAAGAGTTTTATCGTTATTTAAAATTGGATATTTAAAGTTTATATTTCTTAAATCATAAATTAGTTTTGCATCTAATGTTTCATTTATAAATTTTCTATCATGATGAAAAATTAGATCAAAAGTAATTTTTGCTAACATTGGATTATTATCGTGATTTTCAACAATATATTTCATTGAAGTAGGTGTTAAAGTTGATTGATCTAAAAGATTAATATTTGGGCAATGTTCTCCATTATGTAATCCAAATTTTTCTTTATCATTATTCCAATAATCAAAAGGATCTTGTCTAAATATTTTATAATAAAAAGTATTATCATAATAATAAATATGACCTGTGGAATTATAATTATAGTTTTTAGAAGGTTTAAAATTTAGTGGAATTTTGCAGTTATTACCCTCATTAAAATTTTTTTTATAGCCAAGATGATTTGGGTATATAAAGTTTACTAAAGTAATTTCAATTATACAAATAATAAAGAATAATTTTAGTAATTTATGATCTTCGTTTTTAAATAAACGATATGACAGCCAATATAATATTGGTCCAACTAGAGATAAAAAAGTGATTTTTAAGATATTATTAGTTAAAAAAAATCGCCATAATTCAAATGAAACAAATATGATTATGCTCAAACTACAAATCGAAAACAATACTTTTTTTTCAATTTTAAATTCATTATTAAAATAAAGATAAATAAAGTATAAGAATATTAATATTTCAAGAGTAATTAAGTCTCTAAATAATCCTCTCAATTGCCCAAATATTGGTAAACTTGATATTAGAATGTTGGGAAGAAAAAAACCACCAAGACTTCTTAAGGAGACGATTACCATCATTGTAATTAGAAAAAATTTTACATTGTTATCAAAAATTTTACTTTTTGATATGTAGATATCAGATATGACTATTATCAATGGAAACAAACCTAAAAAAATAGCGTTATCGGTGATTTCAAAACCTGAAAGGGTATTATTATTAAAACTTTGCATTGATACAGTGGAGATCAAATTAAAAAAACCTGAAAAAATATAAGGACTTGCAAAATTATTAAATTTTGAAAAATCTAAAATATTTACAGATCTATCTCCCAACATCATTAAATCAGCAGTTAGAAAGATTTGTACAGATGCAATACCACAACCAAAAAACATAGGTGAAATTAAAGTAAAGAATTCAGTATCTTTTTTTTTTAATTTTAAAAGTAAAATACTCATGCTTAAAACAGTTAAAAAAAGCCATTGTAAGGTAAAATTACCGACCAAGATTAATAGAGCGACAGTAAGAGAACCTAAAAAAATAAATTTTTTATTATTTATCTTATTTGATAGTTTAAGAATGTATATGATGTTAAGTGAAAAAAAAATTGTAAATGCGCCTATGAAAAATTGATGAGGTAAGTTAGCTCTAAAAAAAGTTAAAGATAAAAAAATGATTATAAATAGTGTTTCATAAAGATAGTTTCTTTCATTTTTTTTTGAAAACAAATAATAAATTCCCAAAACACCAATTAATAAATATGAAATAATTAATATTTTATATTCTGTATCAACATCAAAATTAAAAAAATATAATATTAACTTTGTTGGAAATAATGCAGAAAATTGAGATTCTCCAATTATATCAATTCCATTTAAACTATTAAAAAAAAATGGGTATAAACCTCCTTCAATTCTCTGATTAATAAAAAAATTACCTGGTTTTATTAGAGCATCGTAAAGCGGCCCATATAATTCACCACTAAACATCAAAAAAAAGTTCAATATAACAAGACCAATTGAGAAAATTATAAATGTAAAGAATATTTTTGATTTAAGCATATGTTTGTTTCATAATAAGATTATAGATTTTTATATTCAATTACTATTTATTGTAATAAAAAAAGATTATGATCTTTCAAATAATTAATTCGATGCGGCCAAAGCATCAATTAAAAAATTTATTAATTTTTACAACTTTAATCGCATCAAATTCCATTTTTATAGGGGAAAAGTTTTATATAACTTTTTTGTCATTTATATTTTTTTCAATTACAGCGGGTTGTATTTATATATTTAATGATTTGATAGATTATAATTTTGATAAAAAACACCCAGAAAAAAGACTCAGACCAATTGCATCTGGAAAAATATCAAGAAAGGTCATCTTAACTTTTGCAATAATTTTACTTGTATTAAATTTAATAATTTCAAATCTTATTTTAGGGAAGTCTTTCTTATATATTTTAATTTTCTACATAACATTATCTACATTATATTTTTTTTATCTGAAAAGAATTATAATTATTGATGTTTTAACTTTAACAATGTTTTATTTAATTAGAATAATAGTTGGTTCAATTACAAATGAAATTATTATAAGCCAGTGGTTAATAGTATTCTCATTTTTTATTTTCTTTAGCTTGGCTCTTTTAAAAAGATTTATAGAATTAAAACAAAACCCGTCATATAAATTAAAAGTTAAGAATAATTTATCTTATTCTTATTTGGATTTAAATTTAGTTCAATTTTTAGGTATAACTTCAGGATTTATTTCATCATTAGTTTTTGTTTTATATGCAAGTAGTAATGAAATACAGAAATCATTTGGGGAGCCTAAAATTTTATTGGCAAACGTTTTAGTTTTAATTTTCTTTGTGAGCCGACTATGGATACTATCTAATAGAAAAAAAATTAATTTTGACTTAATGAATTTTATCTATAAAGATAAAGTTTCTTATTTAGCTGGAATTATTTTTGTTGTACTTTTTATCAGTTCAAAAAATTTTTAATAAATTAAAATGAAAAAAGAAATATTCGGTTGGGGAAAATTTCCAAAACGTATAGGTAAAATATTTTTTTTTGAAGATAATAATAAAATCAAAAAAATTTTGAAAGATTATAACAATATTATTCCAAGAGGGAATGGAAGAAGTTATGGTGACAGCTCACTATCAAAAAATGTTATTTTAACTTTAAACCATAACAAAATTTTGAAACTAGATCTAAAAAACAAAATTGTAGATTGTGATTCTGGTGTAAAAATTAATTACTTAAATAATTTTTTGATTAAAAAAAACTTGTTTATTCCAGTATCTCCAGGTTCATCTCATGTAACTGTAGGAGGAGCAATAGCAAGTGACGTGCATGGTAAAAATCATCATAAACTAGGATGTTTTTCAGATCATATAAAAGAAATTAAAGTTCTTTTAGGAAATAATAAAATAGTTAAGGCTAGTAATAAAATTAATAAAGATCTTTTTAAAGCTACTTGTGGAGGAATGGGATTAACTGGAATAATAGTTTCGGCAAAAATTAATTTAATAAGGATTAATTCTACTCAAATTACTCAAAAAATTAAAATTGTAAATAATTTTCAAAATCTAAAAGATATGTTTACCAAATTTAAAAAATCACCTTATTCTGTAGCATGGATAGATACTTTGTCGAGTGGTAATGATTTTGGTAAAAGTGTTTTTATAATAGGAAAACATTCAAATGATAATATCAAAAAATTTAATAATTCTAGTAATATTGTGCTACCAATAAAACTAATATCTTTATTTTTTAATCAATTTTTTTTAAAAATCTTTAATAAAATCTATATTTTGAAATCACAAATTTTTTCTAACAGAAATAATTTGGTGCATTATTTTAAATATTTTTACCCACTTGATAAAATAAAGAGTTGGAATAGTGTTTATGGAAAAAGAGGATTTATACAATATCAATTTGTTACACCTAAAAAATACGGTTTTGTACCTATTAATGATGTTTTATCTCTATTATCAAAATCTAAACACAAATCATATTTATCAGTCTTGAAAGAATTTGGTGAAAAAAATAAAAATTATTTATCTTTCCCTATTAAAGGATATTCTTTGGCATTGGATTTTAAATATACAAGTAAAATTTTCGAATTTTTGAAAGAGTTGGATAAGATAGTTTTAAAATATAAAGGTAGGATTTATTTAACAAAAGACTCAAGGCTAGATGAAAAAACATTTAAAGCTATGTATCCACAATATAAAATATTTCAAAAAATTAGAAAGAAATATCATGCTACAAATAAGTTTTCATCTTTCCAATCAAAAAGAATTGGAATTATTTAAATTATAATGAGATCCCTAAAATTTATTAAATTATAAATTATTGAAATGCTAAAAAATTTATATTCAATAATAGATTACAAAGAAAAAATTAAAATTATCTTTTTGATATTTGCTTTAACTTTGTCCTCATTGCTAGATGTACTGGGTATTACTTTAATTCCAATATTAGCGACAAGCTTGTTGGGGGATCCATCATTATATATTGACTCAATTTCCTCATATGGAAAAATTTTGAACTTTGATTACTTTTTAAATTTAACTGATAAAGAAAGAATTAGTCTAGCATCAATAATTATTGTTACTTTATTTGTTTTTAAAAATATCTTTTTAATAGTGATTTTTTATTATGAGGGAAAAGTTGTAGAAATAATTTCTTTAAAAAATGCAAAAAGATTGTTTAAATACTATTTATTAAAAAATTATTTATTTCATCTTAACTCTAAACCTGTCTTGCTCTCACGAAATATTGTAGTTGAAAATCAGGCTATCAAAATTAATATTTCTTCATCTTTATATCTAGCAAAAGAGATAATTTTATTATTTGGAATTACTTTTATTCTGTTGTTAACTAATTGGTTTTTAACTTTAATACTTATTGGAAGTTTAACTTTACTTATCTTGTTTTATTTATTTTTTATTAAAAATAACATAGAAAAAAGAGGAAAAATTAATCAAGAGATAAGAGGTTTTCAAATTAATTTTTTAACTCAAGGATTCAGATCTATAAAGGAAATAATATTTTTTAATAAACAAAAATATATTTATGATATTTTCAATACAAAAAATATAATTTTTGAAAAAAATATTTTATTTGTTAATTTGATAAATAAATTTCCAAAAATTTTTTTAGAAATATTTACAATACTTATTATTATTATTATAAGTTTAGTATTAACCTCTGGAAATGGGTCTTCTGCTGAGATGATAGGCAGTATTACTTTAATAACAGCCGCATGTATCAGATTAATCCCAAGCTATAATTCTATTGTAACATCTGTGTCAAGAATGCAATTTGTAAAACCTAGTGTAGACTTAATTAGTAACGAACTAAATAGTTTACGAAATGAAGCTGATGATTTTTTTGAGAATAAAAATGTAAATAAATTATTATTTAAAGATAAACTAGAAATTAAAAATGTAAATTTTGTTTATCCTGGATCAGATACAAACGTCTTTAAAGATCTTAATTTTATATTAAAAAAAGGTGATTTAATTGGTATTTTGGGACCTTCTGGCTCCGGCAAAACAACGTTTGTAAATCTGATTTCAGGGTTAATTGATCCCACTAATGGTCTAATTTTATTAGATGGCGAACCACTAATGAATAAAAAGAACGAATGGATCAATTCTATAGGCTATGTTGGTCAAGATATATTTCTAATTGATGATTCTATCAAAAAAAATATTGCTTTTGGAGAAAAAGATAAAGACATTAATATAAAAAATCTTTTACAAGCATTAGATTCTTCTGGCTTAAATAGTTTTAAAGAAAAATTAGATTATGAAGTCGGTGAAAATGGCTCAAAACTTTCAGGTGGTCAAAAACAAAGAATTGGAATAGCTAGAGCGCTCTATAGACAACCAAATATTCTTATTTTAGATGAGGCAACAAATGCGTTGGATAAATCAAAGGAGAGTCAGATACTTGACTCAATATTTGACGATAAAAGTGAAGTAACCGCTATTATGATATCACATGATATTCAATCATTAAGAAAATGTGAAAAAATTTTCAATTTGACTGATGGAAAAATTACGAACTACTAAAATGTCGAATTATTAATATGAAAAAAAAACTTACTATAATTACAACTGTTAGAAATGATGATTATATTATAAATTTTATTGATCGACTTCAATATACTATAAATTTCTTTTTAAGAAATTGTGAATCAATTGAAAAATTAAATGATATTGAAGTTTTAATAGTTGATTGGGGAAGTAAACAAAAAATCAGTTCAGTATTTAATTGCTATAAAAAAAAATATCAAAATAAAATAAAGTTTTTAGAAGTAGAAAATAAATATGTCAAAAAATTTTCAAGAGGTGTTGATGGAGGTTTTTTTACAGAAAAAGCTATCAATTTAGGAATTTCAAAAGCTAAAGGTGATTATATTTTATATATAACTGCTGATACACTTTTTTCAAAAAATTCAATTATAAATATTTTTAATCTAGTTGAAAGCGATCATAAAAAAAATCAATTTTATTTGATCCCAAGAAAATATATTGATTTTCATTTCTTTTTAAGCAATCCAAATTTTTTAGAGATGAATAGATACTTAGAAAATATTTTTTTTTCAAAAAAAAGATTTGAAAATACTCAATTTCAAAATGGTGGTGGCGCAACAGGTTGGATTGTAAAAAAAATTAATATCAATAAAATAAATTGTTTAGATGAAAACGCATTAAGTAAAGGATATTATTCTGGTTCTGACGCTGAGCTATTAAAAAGAATGAGCGTTGAATTTAATCATTCTGATGCTTCAAATTTTGGAGTTACCGGTTTTAAATTACCTAGAAATAATTTTAAAGGTAGAAAAAGTTTGCAAAACTCAAAAAAAATAAATTTTGTATATAGTCTAGACAAAGAAAGAAATATTAAAAAAAACTACAGTGAGTTAAAGGCAAAAGTAAATTTTTCTAAAAAAATATCAAAAGAAATTAACATAGGGCAAGTAGGCATTAAAAAAGAATTAAAAAAAAATTATACTTTATTAAAAATTTATTGGCACACTTTATTAAGTAGAGAAAATCCCATAGATTTTTATATTAATTTGAAGTTAATAAATTATATAAACGAATATAAAATCCAAAATTATTATAATTTTGGATTAAACAAAATGAATAGATTTGCTTCAATTAGTAAAATTTACTCATATTTAAATTTATATTCATTTGATATTCAAAGTCAGACTAACAATCCTATTAAAACATCAAATTATGTTAGGCTAAATAGATTTTTGAACAGAACACATAACGGATATTACAGATTTATTTTAACCACAAAGATGGAAAAAATATCAAAATTTTTTATAAAAAAAACATCTAAAAATGAGTTGGCAATTGCAAATATTGATATTAGTCAATTTAAAAGTTTAGATCTTAAAAAGATTATTGAAATATTAAGCAAAAATAGAAAAAATTTTATAAAGATTATATTTGAAAACATTGGACACAAAGAAGAAAAAATAATTAAAAAGTCTCTTTTATTAAAAAACTTTGAACTTATTTTTTGTAGTAAGGGGTATTTGATCTTGATAAAAGATAATTATAAAAACATGATAATAACAAAAAATTTTTTTCAATTAAAACTGTTGTTTAATTATTTATTAATTTCTTTTATAATTATGCTGTCATCATTAAAAAGTTTTAAATATAGATTAAAAAAAATTTTTAAGTGATTAATAAAAAAATAAAATTAAATCAAGCAGTTATTTTGTGTGGTGGTCCTGGCACTAGACTTGGAGATATTACAAAAAAAATAGCAAAGCCATTAATTATTTTAGATAATAAAAAAAACATGATTGATTTTATTATTATGAATTTATCAAGATATGGTTTTAAGAAAGTTTTGTTGCTTTGTCATTATCACTACAAAAAATTCTTTAAACTTTATCATAAAAAAAAAATACACGATTTATATATAGAATGTGTTTATGAAAATGAATTGCTTGGTAGTGCTGGATCTATTTGTAATGCTCAAAAATATATAGACGATTATTTTTTACTTTGTAATGGTGATACTTATTTTGATTTTAATATTTTAGATTTATACGATAAATTTAAGCACAAAAAATATTTAGGTATTTATGCTTTGGCACAAACCACAAAAAATACTTCTCGTTATTCATCGGTTAAAATTAAAAAAGATTATATTTCTGAATTTAACAGCAACGGAAAAGGTAAATTTAAAATATTTAGTTCTGGCATTGCCATATTTAGTAAAAAATTTATTAAAGAAATAAAAAAAGTTAGATCATTAGAAAATGAAGCAATACCATTGTTGGTAAAAAAAAAAAAAATACAATATGAACTTTACAATAAAACGTTTAATAATTTTATAGATATAGGAATAATAAGTGATTTAAAAAAATCAAAAAAATTTTTTTCAAAAAACTTAAAAAAAAAGTTTATAATATTTGATAGAGATGGAATAATAAATTTAGACAATGGTTATACGTATAAGATTAAAGAATTTGTATGGAGAAGTAATATTTTTGATTTAATAAAGTTTTTTAATGATAATAATTATTATACTTTTGTTGCAACTAACCAATCTGGTATTGGTCGTGGATACTATAAAGAATTAGATGTTTTAAAGCTACATGATTGGATTAATAAAAAATTAAAAGATAAAGGTGCTCATATTGATGAATTTTTTCATGCCCCATATTTTAAACAGTCAAAAAATAAAGATTACAAAATAAATAGAAATTTGAGAAAACCTAATATAGGCATGTATTTGAAAATTTTTTCTAAATGGTTAATTGATAAGAATAAATCTTTTGTTATAGGAGACTCTCAATCAGATATAGAATTTGCAAATAATGCAGGGTTAAATGGAATATTAATTAAACCTGGAGAAGATGTATATAAAGTTTCTTTAAAAAAAATTAAAGAATGCTAAGTTAAAAAATCTAAACTATCTAGAAATTATCTAAATGAAATTCAACAACTTATTTAATAAAAAAAACTTAAAGACTAAAGATTCTTTCATTATTGCTGAAATAGGTCATAATCATAAAGGATCTGTAGAGATAGCAAAAAAACTCTTTTTTACAGCTAAAGAATGTGGTGCAGATGCTGTTAAACTTCAAAAAAGAGATAATAAAGAATTATACACATCAGAATTTTACAATGAACCTTATCAAAGTGAAAACAGTTATGGAAAAACTTATGGAAAGCATAGGGATTATTTAGAATTTGGAAAAAAAGAATATAAAGCATTAATAAAATTTGCAAAAGAAATAGACATAGAATTTCTCTGCACCCCTTTTGATTTTAATAGTGTTAAATTCTTAGAAGATTTAAATATTAAGGCTTATAAAATTGCTTCAGCTGATTTGATAAATTTACCTTTGATAGAAGCTGTTGCTAAAACAAAAAAACCATTATTTTTGAGCACTGGTGGGGGAAATTATGAGGATGTTAGTAGAGCTTATAAATGTATCAATAAGATACATAAAAAGTTGGCTATATTGCATTGCACGGCTTCCTATCCGGTTGATCTAAAAGATATGAATTTAAACGTAATAACAAAATTAAAAAAAAAATATCCAACTAATTTAATTGGACTATCTGATCATGAAAATGGAATAGATGCGGCACCATTAGCATACATGTTAGGAGCGAGGGTCTTTGAAAAACATTTTACTTTAGATAGATCTTGGAAAGGGACTGACCATTCTTTTTCGCTTGAGCCAATTGGTCTTAATAAATTAATCAGAAACTTAAGAAGGATACCTATAATTCTAGGTAAATCTGAAAAAAAACTTTTATCATCAGAAAAAAAACCTTTATTTAAAATGATAAAATCAATAGTTGCTTCAAAAGATTTAAAAAAAGGAACTAAATTAGAATATAATGACTTGTCATTTAGATCGCCTGGAGGTGGACTTAAACCCTACGAGTACAAAGAGATTCTTAACAAAATAATAAAAATAGACACTAAAAAACATGCAAAAATTTTGTTTAAAAATCTTAAATGAAAAAAAAATATTTTTTCCTAAAAAAAAAAGTGTTGGAAAAAGAAACTGGGGTAAGGAAGAGCTTTTAGTGCTTATTCCCAAAGTTTTAACACTTAAAAAATTATTCATAAAAAAAGGAAATAGGGGAGGCTTGCAGTTTCACCGAAAAAAAAATGAATGTGGTTATCTGGTAAAAGGAAAAATGTTAATTAAATATGATGATGGTAGTGGGAGATTAAAAAATAAAATAATTAAAAAAGGTCAAAGTTTTCATTTTTTACCCAAAGGCGTTCATCAAGAGATAGCATTAGAAAACTGTGAAATTATTGAAGCATCCACACCGCATTTTAATGATAGAGTAAGAGTTGAAAAAAAATATAATTTACAACCAGAGCCTGGATTACCGACTACTAAATTAAAAGCAATTAAAATTAAATAAAGTAAACAAATATATTTAATATAGTGACACTAAATAAAAAAAAAATTATAGCTCTAATACCTGCAAGAAGTGGTTCTGAGAGAATAAAAAATAAGAATATTATAGATTTTTTTGGAAAACCATTAATTTTTTACTCAATAAATTCAGCAATAAAATCATCAATATTTGATAAAATTGTAGTTTCAACAGACTCAAGTAAATATGCAAAAATTGCAAAAAAATATGGAGCAGAAGTTCCATTTCTTAGACCAAAAAAAATATCTAAAAGTAGCTCAAGTGATTATGAATGGGTAAAATTTACAATAGATAAACTTGCTAAAAAAAAACAATTTTTTTCTCATTTTTTTATATTAAGACCCACAAGTCCATTAAGAAGTGAAAAGACAATTTTAAGAGCTTGGAAAATTTTTAATAATGTTAAGACCGAATCTCTAAGAGCAGTTGAAGAAGCCAAACAAAACCCAGGAAAAATGTGGTCAGTAAAAGATAAATTTCTGGAACCACTACTTAATTATAAAGTAAATAATCAACCTTCTTATAACAATCAATCAAAAGTTCTCAGAAAAATATTTGTTCAAAATGCAAGTTTAGAAATTTCCTCAGTGGATGTTTTAAAAAAATACAAAACTATTACTGGAAAAAAAATAGTCCCTTTTTTTACGAAAGGATATGAGGGTTATGATATAAATTATCCATCGGATATTAAATTATTTAAATTAGAAATGAATAAAAAAAATTTACCTAAATGATTAGAAGATTAATTTCTACTGAAAGAATTATACCAAACTTATTAATCAATTTGTTTGGTTTACAAGGCATAAGATATATATTTGCTCATTTAATTTATAATTTAAAATTTAAAGTTACAAAAAAAAATGAACATGTCAAATCTGCAAAAAAAAATGGATATTGTAAAATTGAAAATTTTCTATCATTAGAAAATCTAGATGACTTGAAAAAAGAATACGAAGATCTAATTAATTCTAAATATTGTAAAAATTTACAAAACGACGGAACACAATATCTAACTGTTTATCTCAATGATATTAGTATTCTCAAAAATTATCCTTTAATAAAAAAAACTATAAATGACGAGAGAATAAAAAATTTATTTAATCAATCTGAAAACAAAAAAGAGACTAGCATTAATTGTAGACTTGAAAGGATAATTGTAAGAGATAATAACATTGAAGATACAAATAAGAATTTTCATTATGATACATTTCATAATACATTTAAAGCATGGTTATATCTGAGTGATTCTGATGACAAAAATGGTCCCTTAGTAATTGTGCCAGGTTCACATAGATTCTCAATTAAAAGAGTTTTAAATAGCTACAAAGAGTCAATTAGATACTGTCTGTTTTTTAAGAAAGACAGAGAACATAAAACACAAAATGTTCTAAATAAATATGCTAAAGATAATTATCAATTTTTTAGATATAAAGATAAGAAAAAACAATTCGATAAATTAGCAAACAAAATGCTTTCAAAAAAAAATACTTTTTTATTTGCGAATACTCATTGCATTCATAGACGAGGAGATGCAAAAGAAAATAATATAAGAGACGCAATTCATTTTTACTCGAGAGAAAATCCCTTTTATTAACTGCTGTGATCAAATTAATAAAATATTTTTTAAACTTGTTTGGGATATATATTTATCGCTCTGATTGGAAATTACACTATAAAAACCAAGAAAAAAAAAACAACGCAAAAATTAGTTTTGATGAATTGTATAGTAAATATTATAATAAAAAAAATGATAAACTTATTATTTTTGATGTTGGTGCCAATACTGGTCAATCAATAAAAAGGTTTAATAATAAATTCAATTTGAAAGAAATTCACTGTTTTGAACCTAATTTACCAGCATTTGAAAAACTAAAAAGTAATGCAAATAATTTTTTTTTTTTAAATAACTTTGCTTTAGGTGAAAAAGCAGAAATAAAAACTTTTAATAACTATCCCAAAACTAGCTCTAGCAGCTTTTATAGAATTAATAAAAAATCTTTGATATACGAGATAAATAAAGAATTTTATTCATCTAATGTAAAAATTATAACGTTAGACAAATATATTGAAGACTTAAAAGTTGATAAAATAAATATACTTAAAATTGACACACAAGGATTTGAAATAAGTGTCTTAAAAGGAGCTATTAATGCCATTAAAGACAAAAGAATTGATTTTATAGAAACTGAAATAAATCTTGGATTTCAATATGAAATTAAAACATCTTTTAAAGAAATAGAAGATCAACTTTATGATAACTATATTCTTTTATCTATAGATGAAGCAGGAGATGTTGTGTCTAATTCAGATTATCAAACTAATGTAATCTATATAAATAAAGATCTAATTGGTAATTTTAAATGAAGATATATATAAAGAAAATACTAAAAAACTTCTACTATAAATTTAATCATAAGAGCTTATTAAAGAACTTTCCTAATTGGTCAAATATTCTTTCAGATATAAATTTTAAAGATTTTAAAAATTCAAATGAAAAAAAAAGTATTTTAATAGCTACAAGTACAGGTGGTCATAGACTGGCATTGTCTTCTGAGATATTATTTGGACTATCTTTGAAAGTAAGAAATGCAGATGTTGATTTTTTGCTTTGTGATCAAGCACTAGACGCTTGCAGTGAATGTACTTATTTTGATTTTAAAAGTAGTGATGATTTTATAAAATATGGTGCATCTTTAAAATGTCCATCTTGTTGGCACACTGGTAATAATTCATTAAAGTCTGCTGGTATTAAAACTTTAAAATACTTGAATTATTTAACAAGTGATAATTTAAGAGAGATTAATAATATTATAAAAAAAACAAACTTAGATGAAATTAAAAAATTTAAAATTGAAGGTATTTCAATAGGCGAACACGCAAATGCTGGAGCACTTAGGTATCATGCAAAAGGTTATTTAGATAACACTGAAAATGAATTAGCTATCCTTAAAAAATATTTTATTTCTGCTTTGAAGACATTTTTTATTGCTAAAAATTTATTTAAGAGTAAAAAATTTGATACAGTCGTTTTGAATCATGGAATCTATGTTCCTCAAGGTATTATTTCAGAAGTTGCAAGAAAGAATAATGTAAATGTAGTTACTTGGTTTACTGCATATAAAAATAAATCATTTTTATTTAGTCATGACGAAACTTATCATAAATCTTTATTAAAAGAGCCCTCAAAAGAATGGGAAAATATAGAGTTTAAAATTAATGAAGAAAATAAACTAAATGATTATTTATCATCAAGAAAAATAGGATCAAATGACTGGGTTTATTTTCATAACAAAAATCCAAATTTCAATTTTGAAATTAAAAATTATAACAACCTAAAAGAAACAAAGTTTGTAAGTTTATTTACAAATGTTGTTTGGGATGCTCAATTATTTTTTGATCAAAATATATTTGATGATATGTTAGATTGGTTATTCAAAACAATTCAATATTTTATCGACCAAAATAAAATTTTAGTAGTTCGAGCTCATCCCGCTGAGATAAGTGGGACGCTACCATCAAAACAAAAAATATCTGATGAAATTAAAAAAAAATTTGGTAAATTACCAAAAAATATTGTATTTATATCTCCAGAAAACCCAATTAGCTCTTATTCTATAATTGAAAAAAGTGAATTTTGTATTGTTTATGGATCTACTATTGGAACTGAAATAGCTGCAATGGGAAAAAATGTTTTGGTTGGTGGAGAGGCATGGATTAAAAATAAAGAAATATCCTTTGATCCAAAAACAAAATCAGAATATTTTGATTTAATGTCTAAATTAATTTTGAATCCTAAAATGGATGAAAAAACATATAAAAGAGCCAAAATGTATGCATACCATTTTTTTTTCAAGAGAATGATCCCTGTAAATTTAATTGATGTAGAAAAAAAAAAAAATCAAGACTTTATTATAACCAATGAAAATATAAAAAAAATATTTCCTGTCAGTAATTTTGACAAAGGAATAGACACTATATGCGATGGTATATTAAACCAGAGAAGTTTTATCTATGAAGAATAAAGTAGTCAAAAAAAAATATAAATTCACAAATAAGTTACAAAAAAAATTTTTGTTATTCTCAAAAGATTATAATCCAATACATGTAAACAGAAATTATTCAAAAGTCTTTTTTGAGGATAAAAAAGTTGTATATGGAGCTTTAATTATAATTAAATCTTTATCTTTATTAAACAAAAGTGAAATAGATTCAATTAAAACAGTAAAAGTTAATTTTATAAAACCAATATTTGTTGATCAAGATATTTTAATTGAAATTAGAAAAAATAAATATGAATACCAAATATTAATTTTTGAAAAAAAAGATGTTAAAGTTCACATAATTTTTAACTTTAATAAAAAAAATAATTTTCAAATCAATGGTAGTTCGAGAAGTTTAAGTCTAAAAAATTTAAACTTAAAAAATATTAATTCTAATCTTAAAAAAAAATACATTATTGAGACTGAAAATATAAATTTAAAATCCAAGTCATTAAATGAATTTAAACTTAAAGATGATTTGTTAAATGAATTAGGTTTTTTATCATATTTTATTGGTTCCGTTTATCCGGGTCATGGAGCAATAATATCTAATATAGAATTAAACATGTCTGATTTAAAAGTTAATAATCTAAAAAAGAAATACCAGATTCAATTAAAATATTTTAATAAAAAAATTAATAGTTCAATAATTCTTATTAAAAGAAAAAATAGTTTTAAAATTACAACATTTTTTTTACCCAAAAAAAAAAATGATTATGAGTTTAGATATCTTAAAAAAAAAATTAAAAATAAAGAATTTAAAAATTCTAAAAGTTTAATTATTGGAGGCTCTAGGGGCTTGGGTCTTGCTACCTCAAAAATTTTAACGTTTGGTGGAGCAAATGTTTATATTACATACAGAAAAAATTTTGTTGAATTAAAAAAAGAACTTAGTTCGTTTTCAAATTTTTCAAAAAAAATTAAATTCATTAAGTACGATATTAATAATGCAGCTTCATATAAAAAATTAAATAAATTGAATATCAACAATATTTTTTATTTTGCTACACCTAAAATTTTTATCGAGAAGAAAGATATTTTTGAGAAATCAAATTTTGAAAATTTTAATAATTATTATATTTATAAATTTTTTGAAATTTGTAGATTATTTGAAAAAAATAAAAAAAAGATAAAAGTTTTTTTTCCTTCTACAAATGCACTCAATAAATCAAATTTTTTAAATTTAAATGAATATTCAATGTCAAAATCAGCTGCAGAAATTTTAATTAAAAATTTAAATAAATTCTATGATTTTGTAAAAATATCCATTCTTAGGTTGCCTCGAATAGATACAGATCAAACTGCAAATATTATGAAAATTAAATCTTTGAACCCAACAAAAAAAATGATACCACTCATAAAAAAATTCTTAGCACACAATGATTGAAAAAATTATAAAGAAACTTGTTAGATTATTTGATATTATCATCACAATATCTAATAAAAAAAGATTTAAGAGTTTTGGACACAACTCAATAATAAGATATGCATCGATTATTAATCATCCAGATAAAATTGAAATAGGTTCAAATGTGTTTATTGGTGATCATGTTTGGCTTAATGCTAATAACTGGAGAGATGATGATAGGCCATCACTAATTATTAAGGATGGATCGCATATTAGTCGTTTCACGCACATAAATGCCTTCAAAGATGTAATTATAGAGGAGAATGTATTAATTGGAGAAAATGTTTATCTTGGAGATACAGATCACAAAAGATCCAATAAAGATATTCCGATAAAAGATCAAGGACATGAATTTAAAGGACCAGTTTTATTAAAATGTGGATCTTTTGTTTGTAAAAATGCAATTATTGCAGCGGGGGTAACTATTGGAAGAAATGCTACCGTAGGACCAGGTGCATATGTAATAGAATCTATTCCGGATAATTCACTCGCAATTGGAAATCCTGCAAAAACTTATTAAATGAATAATAAAAAAGATATAGAAAAAATAGTAATTCAGTGTGTCAAAGATATTAATATTACAAGAATAAATAAAAAAAAAATCAACACTAATTTGAAATCAGATATGTCTGTATTAGACTCATTAGGAATTGTAATGCTAAGCATAAATATAGAGGAAAAAATTTCAGAAAAATATTTAAAAGATATTAAACTTAATAGTTTATTTTCAAATCAAAAAAATATTAATTTGAATGACATAATTATTTATATAAATGAAAAAATATAAAAAAATTTTTTTATTTTCAGATTTTAATTTAGATTTATTTAATGATTTTTTAGAAAATCAATTAGATAAAAGAAAATTTAAAATAGTTAATTCTGAATATAATCAAATAGATCAATTTTTAAGAAAATCTGATTTAAAAAAGAAAGAGGATAATCATATTTTATTTCAATGGATATCAGGTAATTATTTTTTTAAAATTTTAAAAAACAATAATTATAATAAAAAATATAAAAAAGAATTTAATAATTATATTGATGAATTTATTGAGAATACAAAAAAAAAATCTTCTATTTATGAGTATATTTTGATGCCTTCAATTACAATTGATAATAATTATCGTGAAAATAATATATTTGATCTTAAAAAAAACATGTCTGAAAAAAATTTAATTGATGAGATCAATTTTAAACTAAAGAAGGCTTTTAATAAATATAACAATATTTTTATTATTGATATAAATAACTGGATACAAAACCTTGGAAAAAAAAGTTTTAATAGAAAAATGTGGTATAGTGCAAAAATTCCATATTCATTTGATTTTTTTAAATTAGCTGCTCAAGAAACAGTCAAAATAATAGACACGCTATATCTTGAGAATAAAAAATTAATTATCTTAGATCTAGATAATACTCTATGGGGTGGAATTTTGGGTGATGATGGATATGATGGAATAAATTTAGGTGGACATGACCCTGTTGGTGAAGCTTATCAAGATTTTCAAAGAGAACTTCTCAAATTAAAACAAAAAGGCCTCATTCTTGCAATTTGTAGTAAAAATAATGAAAAAAATGTGGAAGAAGTTTTTAAAAAAAATAAAAATATGATTTTAAGAGATAAAGATTTTGCTATTAAAAAAATAAATTGGCATGATAAAGCTAAAAATATTAACGAAATTTTAAATGAACTAAATTTAAAATCAAATTCAGCTGTATTCTTAGATGATAGCAAACATGAAAGAGAAAGAGTAAAAACTGTTTTTGATGAAATTGTTGTTCCAGATCTACCTTTAAATCCAATGGGATTTGTAGATTTCATATTGCAACAACCCTTACTTAATATCAAAGCGCAAACAAAGGAAGATGAGACAAAAACAAAATTATATCACGATGAAGCTAAAAGAAAAAAATTAAAAGTAAAAATTAAATCTAATGAAGATTGGTTGAATGAATTAAAAATAAGCGTAAATGTTTATATGTTAAATAATCAAAATTTAGAAAGAACAATACAATTATTAAACAAAACAAATCAGTTTAATTTAAGGACAAATAGATATTCCGTGGGTAATTTTAAAAAAATATATACAATTAATGATAATAAAATATTTATATTTGAAGTAACAGATAAATTTGGAAGCGCAGGAATAATCAGTATTGTTGGCATTTTTAAAAAAAAAAAAAGACTTTATGTCAATGATTTTGTGATGAGCTGTAGAGTCTTTGGTAGAGAAATAGAATTTGGAATACTTCATTGTATTACAAAAATTGCAAAAAAAGAAAATATTGAAACAATAGAATTTGATTATAAAAAAACAAAAAAAAATTTACCAACAATAGAATTTTTAAAAAAAACAAAAATGAAAATTGAAAAAAATAAATTTATTTGGAAAAACTTAAAGGAATATACTAAACCTAATCATCTTAAGATTAATTATAATTTTTTAGATGAAGAAAAATGAATATTGTAAAAAAATTGTTAAAAATGTTTAATTTATCAATTGATAATACAAAAATTTTATCAAATTTAGATGAGATAAAATTCCAAAAGGATGTTTTTAAAGAAAGAAAATTTAGGGAATCTAGAGATAAAAATAATAAACTTACATTTTTAGATAATAAAGAGCAAAAAAAATTAATATCGCACTTACCTTTAGAAGAAGTATAAATTGAAAATTTTAATAACAGGTATTAAAGGATTTATCGGATCTCAGATTGAGCAAACTTTAAAAAAAAGATCTAAAATATTTGGGATATCATCAGATACAGAAAAAAATGATTATAAGAAATTAATTAAAAAAAAGATTAGACCCAATATCATTTTCCATTGTGCAGGAAGTGGCTTAGTTGGTATAAATAAAATTTCTAATTCAATTCATAAAAAAAAAAATTTAGAGTCAACAAAAAATTTAATTAAATTTATTAATAAAATAAAGTTAAAAAATTCGAAAATTATATTTTTATCTAGCCAATCAGTTTATGGTAAAGTAAGTGGCAACAAGATATCTGAGAGCAATCCAACTGTTCCAATATCTAGTTATGGAAAAACAAAACTATTGGCAGAAAAAAAAATTATGAAAATAACAAATAATAGTGTGATTGTTTTACGATTATTTTCAATATATGGAATAGGACTGAAGAAACAAATTTTATGGGATGCTTGTTGTAAGTTTAAAAAAAAAGATACAAAATTTAGAGGTAATGGCCAAGAAAAAAGAGATTTTTTAAATATAAATGATTTAATTAAATTAATAAAAAAGATTATCGTTTCAAATGGTAATAATAAAAATGAGTTATACAACGTAGGTTCGGGAGCGGGAATAAAAATAAGAAATTTACTATTAAAATTAAAATCTATTTATAAATTAGATAAAAAACTATTTTTTCTTGAAAATCAAAAAAAATCTGAGCATCAAGATTACATTTCTTCAAATAAAAAAATAATTCAAAATTTTAAATGGAAAATATCTAAAAATTTATATCAAGAATTAAAACAATATGTAAGATGGTTCAAAAAAAATTATGAGTAAATCCTGGTCAAAAATTTATAATAATAAAAGTTTTTTTAGAAATGTTGATTCTTTTAAAATTCTAAAAACTTCAAAAATTAAAGATTGGTCATATTACAAACTTTCTTTTGAGTTATTTAAAATTATGAATCCCATTGCTAATAAGGTCAGTTTAAGAAAATCATTCTCTGATTATATGAATTTTATATTAAAAAATATTAATGAAAAATCTTTTTTTTCAATACTTGATTATGGATCAGGAAATGGATCTACGTTGTTATATTTGCATAAAAAAAATTTAAAAAATAAGATTTATTCGAAAGATGTAAATCAACAATTTATTGATTTGCAGAAGCAAATGATAAAAAATCTTAATTATGAAGTATTAAAGCCAGAAAAAAATTATATTAATGAAAAAACAAATAGTATTGATTGGGTTACTTCAAATGCAGTTTTACACTGCTTGCCAAATAAGAAAAATGTAAAAAGTTTAATATTAGAGATGGTTCGGATAGCTAAAAAAGGAGTTTTGATATCTGATATATTTAATGAAGTTTATAAAAATAAATTTATTAGTGATCAAATGAAAAGACAAAAGTTATCTAAAAAAGAATATATTTTAAAATATAAAAAAACTCCTCATTTATACTTTCAAAAAAATTTTTTTTTATTCCTTAAGAAAAAAAAATTAAAATATAAAATTTTGAATATGCCAAAATCATTTTATGACTCACAATATGGAAGATTTGCAATTTTAATCAAAATTTAACTCAATATGAGTAAAAAAAAAAATATTGGTTTTATAATTAATTTTTCACATGAACGTTGGCTTGGAGGAAGTAATTATTTTTCTAATCTACTTGAAGGAATTAATTTATACACACAGAACTCAATTACAATTTTTACAGGTATTAAAAAAGAAAAACTAAATCCTGATTTTAAAAAATACAATATAATTTACTTAAGCATATTAAATCCAAATAAAAAAATTAATATTTTAATTAATTATTTAAGAATGTTTATTTTAGTTTTATTTAATAGAGATTTCATTCTAGAACAAATACTAAATAAGTATAATATAGATATTCTATCTCACAGCTTTCCATTAGGTAAAAATTCTAAAATTAAATCCATTTATTGGATTACTGATTTACAACAATTTCATCTCAAAGAATTATTTTCATTAAAAAAAAGATTTAAAAGATGGTTGGATATATATATTGCATCAAAAAATGCATCTGTAATTTTATTTAGTAGCAAAACTGTAAAACAAACTTTTCTACAAAAATACCCAAATCTTAAAAAAAAATCATTTGTATTAAATTTTCTTAACAAATTACCAAAAAAGCAACCAATAAGTAAGCTAGCAAAAAAATTTAAAAATTATTTTTTAATTTCAAATCAATTCTGGATTCATAAAAATTATGATTTAATAGTTAAAGGATTAATTGAATTACAAAAACTACAAATAAATCCATATATTTTATCAACGGGTACTAAATTTGAGTGGAGGTCATCAAGTTACTATGAGAATTTATTAAAAGAAATCAAACTAAATAAGTTAAATAATTTTATTATACTTGGTAAAGTATCTAGAGAGGAACAATTAGGTTTAATGTTGAATGCAAATTATTTGATAAACCCTTCAAGGTCTGAAGGATGGAATTCAGCTATAGAAGAGGCTAAGTCTCTCAAAATAAAAGTTATGGCTTCTAATTTAAATGTTCATAAAGAGCAATTAGGGGCCAAAGGAATATATTTTGGATGCGATGACCACTTAAAGTTTAGTCACATTTTAAAGAAACAGTTTTTAAAAAGAAAAAAATTAAAACAAATCGGTTATAATAAATTATATAGTTTAAATAAGTTTCATTTTAAAAAATTTGCTCTAAATTATCAAAATATCCTAATCAAAATTAACAAATAATGGACCTTTATTCTAATTTTCGACTAACAATTAAAAACAATTTTTTTAAATTAAAAAATAAAAAAGCGATTGCTAAAACTTTAGAAATTAAAAATACCAAGATTGGTAAAAATGTAATTTTGTTAGCTACTGGAAAATCTCTTTCAATTGTTGATGTAAAAAAATTAAAAAAATTAAGAGAAAAAAATTATGAAATTTTTTCTTTAGGAGGTTTTTTAGCTTCTGAAGCATCAAAAGAAGTAGATATTGATTATTACCTTTTATCTGACGAGAGAACTATTTTTCCAGAAAAATATGATTTAGAAATTGATTTAAAAAATATAATTTTAAAAACAATCGAACTAATTATTAAAAAAAAAATAAGATTATTTTTACCAACCCAAGTTTATGAAAAACATAGTTTTAAGAATAATGAAATATATTATTTTAATAATTTAGCAGATAAAAAGACAACTAATATTTCTGATATAACTAAATATTATGGATATGGTTCGATTTCAGGATTAAAAGCTTTATCAATATGCAAGTATCTTAGATATGATAATATTTATTTTATTGGTCTAGATAATGATCATTGGAACAACATTAAAGTAAATTCTTCTAATGAAATTTTGCAAGTAAATCGTCATTTTTATGATAATGACACAATTTATAGAAAAAATTCTAATATTGACTCCATTGGTTCTTTGTTAAAAAAAAGCTCAGAAATATTTAAAGCTTACGAAAAATTTAGAAATTATAATATTATAAACCTTGATCCAGATAGTCTAATAGATTGTTTTGATAAAAATCACAAACTAGATATTTATAAATAGTTTATTTTCCAGCTGTCCATCCACCATCAATTTTTATTGAAGTACCTGTGATATTTTCACAAGCATCTGAAGTTAAAAAAAAACAAACTTCAGCAATGTTTTCTTTTTTTGTAAACTTATGTGATGGAATTTTATTTTTGATTATATTTAATCTTTTTTTTGTGAATATTAATTCTTTTTCGTTCACAATAGTCTTTGTTGGTGCTATTGAATTTATTCTTATTCCATATTTTCCTAAATCTAGCGCCGCAGCTTTTGTGAAGCCTTCCACAGCAAACTTTGAAGCACAGTATGCGGTTCTATTATAGGCTCCTATATGGCCCAGTTGTGAGCTTAAATTTATTACAGAGCCATTAATTCTTTTTTTTATCATTTTTTTTGTAAGTATTTGTGTCAAAAAAAATGTAGATTTAAAATTAAGATCCATTATGTAATCTAAGTTTTTTTTTTTAACTTTATGTAAGAAATCTCCATTTCTTGTTGCTGCATTATTAATTAAATTATCTACATAATTAATTTTTTTTGAAATTTTTTTTATAAAATTATAATTAGATAAATCACCGAAAAAAATTTTTGTAATTTTTTTATTAAATTTCTTTTCCAATTTTTGTTTTTGGGCTTTACTTTTTACAAGCAGGATAAGTTTATGATTTTCTAAGTAAAACTTTTCAGCAATAGATAGACCAATTCCACTACCAGCCCCAGAAATCAATGTAATTTTATGCTGCATTAAAATTATATATTGTAGATGTCTCTCCAAGCTTTAGCATGATTTTTCCCTAAAACTGTACCTTCTGCATTACATTTATTACATGGACTTATATCTCTATCACCTGAGAGTAGTTTTTTTCTATATCTCTCAATAATTTTATCTGTCCAAACATCAAATAAATCTTTTTGCATAAGGTTTCCCATTGTAATTCTTCTTTGCCAATCCTGAGGACATAAAAAGAAATCCCCATTCCAATCAATTAACATTTGATAGGACGGATAAAAACATTGGGAATTTATTTTAACTTCTTCTTGAATCCCAATATTAATTGTTCCAGTTCTATTAGTTAGTTTTAAACCATAATCTTTTGACTCATCGTGCCATCTATCTCTTAAAATAACAAAATCTTTTGGGACTTCAGCCTTTTTTATCATCTCAGAAAATTTCTTTCTTTGTTCTGGACCATCATACATGCTTATCAATAATTTATTTACATTTGATAAATAAAGTTTTTTTATGCTTTTTGGATTCAAGGTATCCCCATTAGATACAACTTCTACAAAAGCGACTTTTGAAATTTGGTCACAAATATTAAACACATCTTTATGGAGCATTGGCTCACCATAACCACACAAAACTACAGACCCCTTGAAACCCATATTTTTTAAATCTTTACATAATTTATTAATAATTGGTTTCTCCATTTTTTGAAAAGTATCTGGCGCTATTGAGGGATCTGATTTTGGACAAAAACTACAAGTTCTATTACATACATCAATTATACTTAGCTCTATCCAGCTAGGAAGTGGAATTTTATTTTTGAATATTAGCTTGTCATCTACGATGACAGTTCTTCTTTTTATGTTAATTTTGATTGCCTTTACTTGTTTTTTTGTTCTAATTTTTTTCATTTTTTTTATAATATTATAATATATATCTTATTAAAGATTTTTTAATAAAATATAAATAAATCCTATAAATTCTTATAATGCTTTGGAAAAAAATTAATACAATAAAATATAATAGTATTAAAGATTGTATTAAAGATTTTAAAAAAAAGTATATTTTAAGTGATTGGATCTTAGACATTACAAAGAAAATAAAAAATCATAAATTTGATAAGAAAAAAAAATATGAAATTCACAGAATATCAGTTAAGCAATTAGGTTTCAAAAAACCAACTAAATTAAAAGATATTTATAAAAGACTAAAATTAAAAAGATATAAATTGATTGAACCTGAATTGGCAATATATCTAAGATGCCTTTATATTGATCAACCCAAAGGAGAGTGGCTTAGAATTGCAGTCCCATTTCGTTCAATGATTGATAGTGATAATGTACCCCATCTTCCAAAACTTGGAAGTGCTTTGGGGAAGTTATTTATAGAAACTTATTGGTCTTATCCTGAGGCCATCTTTCATCCACACAATGATTTTTTAGTACTTAAAGATGATATTAAAAAAATTAATTTTTAAAAATAAAAAAAAACTTTTAAACAGGATTTTAGTGTCTCCTATGTGCCAATATTCAGCAAAAAGTGGTTTTCCAACTTTTTGGCATTATAGACATTTATCAAATCTTATACTTTCAGGTGCCGGACTAGTAATGCTAGAGTCAACAGCTGTAACAAAAAATGGCAGGATATCAAATAAAGATTTGTGCATAGAAACAAAAGAACAATCAAATAAATTTAAAAAACTGGTACATTATTTAAAAAAGATTGGCAAAACCCCCATAGGCATTCAGCTTTCACATGCAGGAAGAAAAGGATCCAGTCATTTACCTTGGGAAAAACCAAATACGCCATTAAAAGGCAAAGGTTCCTGGAGTACTGTTTCATCATCTGATATTCCAAAAGATAATGGATGGCCAAAACCAAAAAAAATGAACATAAAAGATATTTTAAAAATTAAAGATAAATTTAGAATTGCAGTTAAGAATTCACTAAAATCTAATTTTGATCTTATTGAGTTGCACATGGCACATGGATATTTGTTGCATCAGTTCTTGTCACCAATTTGCAATAAAAGAAATGATGAATATGGAGGATCAAAAAAAAACAGATTCAAACTTGCGATAGAAATTGCAAAAGATACAAGAAAAATATGGCCTAAAAACAAAATTCTAGGTGCAAGAATTACAGGAAATGACCATTTAAAAAAAGGAATTACCACAGAGGAAGCAATAGAATTCTGCAAAGAATTAGAAAAAATTGGTTTCGACTATGTGTGTGTTAGTTCAGGTGGAATTATCACAAAAACAAAACTTAAATTTAAAAACTTTTTTAGAATAAATTTTGCAAAGAGAATTAAAAAAAAAACTAACTTAAAAGTTGGAATTACAGGAATGACAAGTGACTTTAAATTAGCAGATAACTTTTTAAAAAAAAAATTCATAGACTCAATTTTTATAGGTAGGCCATTTTTATCTAATCCATTTTTTTTATATAAAGATAAATATTTATTCAAAAATGGTTTTAAAAAAAAAATAAAACAGTACAGCAGAGGTTTTTAAATTAATTTTTATATAATGAAAATATTAATTACTGGAATTGCAGGGTTTATTGGTTTTTCTATTGCTAAAGACTTAATTAAAAATAAAAATAATTTAGTTTATGGAATTGATAACTTTGACAGCTATTATTCAAAGAAATATAAAAAATTTAGAATAGATTTTTTTAAAAAAAAAAAAAATTTTAAATTTTTTAAGATAGATATTACAGATAAAAAACAGCTTCTAAATTTTTTTTCAAAAAATAATTTTGATGTAGTGATGCACTTTGCTGCCCAAGCAGGAGTAAGATACTCACTAATAAATCCAAAGAAATATATTAAAGTCAATAAAAATGGATTTAAATTTTTATTAGATGCAATGCTAAAAAATAATATGCCTAAAAAAATAATTTATGCATCATCTAGTTCTGTTTATGGAAATTCAAAAAAATTTCCAACAAAAGAGACTCATAAATTAATCCCAAATAATATTTATGCAAAAACTAAAATATCTAATGAACAATTAGCAATTAAATATAAAAAAAAATATAAATTAAATATATGTGGATTAAGGTTTTTTACAGTTTATGGTGAGTGGGGTCGACCAGATATGTTTTTGTTTAAATTGCTGAAAGCCTATAAAACTAAAAAAACTTTTTATTTAAATAATTATGGAAATCATTTAAGAGATTTTACGTATATAGGAGATATAATAAAAATTTTAAGAAAATTAATAAAGTTAAATAAATTTACTTTTGATAAAATGAATATTTGTGGATCTAAGCCTGTAAATATTAAAAAAATTTTTACTAAATTTACAAAAGAACATAATTTTAGAAATTTTAATTTAATTAAAAAAAATAAAGCAGATGTTTTAGATACATACGGTGATAACAAGTTACTAAAAAAACTTTTAAACTTTTCAAAATTTACTTCATTTAATTCAGGGTTTAATAAAACAAAAAAATGGTATTTTAAAAACCATATTTATAAATTTTAATAATGAAAATTTTATACTGGTGTCCTTTTATAAATGAAGTTGCAACAATTAAAGCTGTTACAAATTCTATTATATCGTTAAAGAAATACTCTAAAAAAAAAATTAATCCTATAATTGTAGATGCTGTTGGTGAGTGGAGTAGTAAAAAAATTTATCTCAAGAGTAATAATGTCGAATTAATAAAATTTTTCAATACTGATATTATAAATTATTTACCAAAATTAGGATTGATTAAAAGTAGATTAACTTATTTTGTTATTTTTTTTTTAACAATACTTAAATTACATAAGCTTTTAAGAGAAAGTAAACCTGAGTATATTATCGTTCATTTAGTTACATTTGTGCCCTTAACCTTACTATTATTATTTAATTATAAAACTCGTTTTATTTTGAGAATCTCTGGTTATCCTAAGTTGACTTTCTTTAGAAGCCTATTGTGGAAACTAATTAGTAAAAAAATTTATATTATTACAACACCCACCTCAGCAACAGCAGAGATGCTGAAAAAAAAAAATATTTTTAATTCGAATAAGATTAAATATTTACCTGATCCTGTTTTAAAAATTGATGAAATCCAAAAAAAAAAAATTGATAGTGGTACAATTGACAAGGAATTGTCAACTAAAAACTCATTAATTTCAATAGGAAGACTCACACCCCAAAAAAATTTTACTTTTTTAATAAATATATTTTCTAAAATATCTAAAAATCACAATAATTTAAATTTATTTATTTTAGGAGATGGAGAAGAAATGAATAAATTAAAAAAGATTGTAGAAGAATTAAATCTAAAAAAAAAAGTATTTTTAGTTGGTCACAAAGAAAATATTTATGATTATTTAAAAAATTCCAAATTATTTATTTTGCCGTCTCTTTGGGAAGACCCTGGTTTTGTATTACTTGAGGCTGGATATTTAAATAAAACTATCCTTTCAAGTAATTGTCCAAATGGTCCAGTTGAAATATTAGAAAATGGAAAAAATGGTTTTTTATTTGAAAATAATTCACCAAAAAGCTTTATAGAACAATTTAATAAAATATATGAAGAAGATCAAAGCATTATATTTAAGAAAAAAGTTAAATTAAAAAAAAAATGTAAAGAGTTTACTCTTTTTAATCATTTTAAAATTTTAAATTCTATTTTGACGATCAATGAAAATTAATTTATTTTTTTTTATTTCAGATTTTAATTATGGTGGAGCAAGTAATTCAATTTTTAATTTTTTGAAAAATTTGGACTCAAAAAAATTTAGATTATTTATGATTTTTATAGGTAAGTCAGATTATAAAAATTTATTACCTAAAAATATAAATATAATTAATATAAAAAAAGATAATAGAAAATTTTCAACAATAAGAAGTTTTTTTAAGATTAAAAAAATAATAATTAATGAAACTAAAAAAAATTCAAAAAATGTATTTATATCAAATATTCATTATGCGAATATAATTTCAATTTATTTTTTGAATAAAATTTTAAACTTAAAACTAGTTGTTTTTGAAAGGACCTCAATTAAAGAATTAGATTTTTTTTTTTCAATTTCTAGTTTTATTAAAAACAAGGTTGTAAAATTTTTATTAAAAATAATGTATAAAAAAGCTGACTTAATATTAACTAACTCAAAAATCGTTTCAAAAGAATTACTTTCAAAAGGATTATTTTCTAAAGTGATATATTCTGCTACTTTGAAAAAAATTCTTCCTAAAAAAAAATTTAAGAAAAAATCTATATTTAATATTATTGCTGTTGGTAGATTAACGTTACAAAAAGATTATTTAACTATTTTAAAATCAATAAATGAAATTAAAAAAAATAATTTTAAACTAAAAATATATGGTGACGGATATTTAAAAAAAGATTTAGAGTCTTATATCAAGTTTAATAACTTAAATAAAAAAATAGAAATTTTAGGACACGAGAAAAATAAGAAGAAGATATATGCTAATGCTGATTTATTAATTCATGCAGCAATATTTGAAGGGTTACCAAATTGTTTGGTTGAAGCGATTAATTATAGTGTACCCATTATTGCATCAAAAGGTGCGGGTGGAACAACAGAAGTATTGCAAAATGGTGCATATGGATCTTTATTTAATCCAAGGGATTATAAAGAATTAACTTATAAAATTAACGATTTTTTAAAAAACCCAACAAAGCTTCAGCAAAAAATTCAAAAAGGAAGAAATAAATTAACAAAATTTACAATTACAAACACAACAAATAGGTTAGAAAAAATTATTTATCAATTATTTTCATCTAATAAAATCTAATATGATAATAATAATTGATGTGCTTTTGTAATATACTTAATTTAATAAAATTGATGATTGATGATTAGAACAATAGAAAAGATTATAATAAAAACTTTTTCAAGTAAATTTTATAATAATTTAACTGATATTTTGTTGCACATAGCATTAAAGTTAAAAGGATACAAAAATTTTGGAACATTTAACGAAACAGGAGAAGAATATTTGTTAAATATGTTAATTAAAAATAAGGTAAAATATTGCTTAGATATTGGCGCACACAATGGAGATTATTCAAAGAAATTACTAGAGACATATAATATGAGAGTAATAGCATTTGAGCCAATGAAGCAATCATTTAAAAACTTAAAAAATTTGAAAAATTACTATTCTGACAAATTTCAGTGCTTTAATATTGCATTATCAGACAAGAACGGTTTTCAAAAAATATATTTTGCAAAAAGAAATTCGCAATTAGCTTCACTAAGTTCTAATCTTAAAAATATAAATTTTTTAAAAAAAAAGAAATTTAAAAATCAAAAAATAAAAGTATCTACATTAGATTACTTTGAAAAAAAAAATAAGAATATCTTTCCTAGAAAAATTGATTTTTTAAAAATTGATACAGAAGGAAATGATTTAAAAGTTTTGAAGGGTGGTCTTAACTTTATAAAAAAATATAAACCTGAATTTATTCAGATTGAGATGAATTATCATTATTTATTTGATGGAGAGAATTTGTATCAATTTAAAAAAATATTAAATAATTATGAAGTATATAAAATTTTACCGTTTAATAACGGATTATTAAAAGTTGATGAAAATAGACCTGAAAATAATATATTTCATTTATCAAATTTTGTATTTATTAAAAAAAAAAAGTCATGAAAAAAAATTTAATTTTTTTTTACCCTTCATATGAAAGGGGAGGTGTTACTAAAATTCTTTTAAATTTGTTAAAAAATCACAATGATAAAAATATATTAATACATGTAATAAGTTCAGAAAATTTCTTAAAAGATATTAATAAAAATGAAAATATAATTTTTCATAAAACAAAAAAAAAATTTAAAATTCCATTTTTACCGAATAGGTTTAATTCTTCATTGAATTCAATGTTAACATTAAATAAATTGTTATATGATATGAATGACCCTACTTTAGTTCATTCTATGCAAAGTAATATAGCAGCTATTATTATATGTATTTTAAAAAAAAAAAAAATAGTCATAAGAAATTCTGAAAATCCAATTTATTCGGCTATAAATTCTGAGAATAAACTCACTACATCTATTGTAACTTTCTTAAAATTAATATTCTATAATTTTTGCGATGGGGCTATTACCAATTCATTTGGATCAGCAAAAAGTTTGAGATTATTTTTTTTAAATAAAAAAAAAGTTAAGCAAATTTATAACCCTTATATTCTTAAAATTAATAAGAAAAAATTTAAAAAAGAAAAATATTTCTTAAATATTGGCAGATTAAGGAAACAGAAAGACCATGTTACACTTTTAAAAGCTTTTAAAATTTTTTTAATTGAAAATGATAAATATAAATTAATTATTTTGGGGCATGGTAATTTAGAAGGTAAACTAAAGATATTAGCTAAAAAATTAAGAATATCTAAAAATGTAATATTTAAAGGGTGGGTTGAGGACACTCTTCCGTATATAAAAAGATCAAAATTTTTTGTTCTTAGCTCTGTCTATGAGGGGCTAGGGAACGTTTTATTAGATGCAATTAATTATGACACACCATGTATATCAACTGATTGCCCAAGTGGTCCTAAAGAGATATTGTTGAATGGTAATGGTGGGTATTTAGTAAAAACAAAATCTTTCATCGAATTGGCAGCTAAAATGGAATACTGTGAAAAAAATTATCAAAAATCAATACTTAAAAATAGTATTGCAAAACAAAAATTGAATAGATTTCTTATTGCTAATAATACAAAAAAATACTTTAATTATTTAAAAAGTTTTTATTAAAGAATGAAAATAGTTGTTAGTATAATCATTCCATTTTACAGTAATATAAATCTTTTAAAAAAGACTGTCAAATCAGTTTTAAATCAAACATTTAACAAATATGAAATAATTATTATTCATGATAATCCAAAATCATTAACAAATAATTTTAAAAATATTTTTAAAAGTAAAAAAAATTTGAAAATAATTTATAATAAAAAAAACATAGGGGCAGGATTATCTAGAAATAAAGGAATACACATGTCTAAGGGTAAATATGTAGCATTCGTAGATAGTGATGATATATGGAATAACAATAAGTTGATTAAACAAATCAATTTTATGGAGAGATATAAATATTTAGCAACACATACATCTTATGATAGGGTAGATATTAATGGAAAATTAATTTCTACGAGAGTTGCAAAAAATCTTGACTATAAAAGATTGTTAAATTCATGTGACATAGGCTTATCTTCTGTAATCCTAAATAAACGGATTTTGAAAAAAAAGATAGAATTTCCACCTCTTAAAACAAAAGAAGATTACGTATTATGGCTAAAAATCGCTAAAACAGGGGTAATATTTTATGGAATTAAATCGAGGTTAATGAAGTGGCATAATACTCCTGATTCACTTTCAAAATCTAATTTTAATAAATTAACTGATGCTTTTAAAGTTTATTATAATTATGAAAAAATAAGTTTTATTAAATCAATATTAAGAGTTTTTATTTTGGGCGTAAATTTTTTAAAGAAAAATTAATGATTATAATTGAGTCTTATATTTTATTATTTATATTATTTTTTCTATTTAAAAAATTTTTTAAAAAATTAGTTAGTAAGCATTACAGTGAACACCAAAAACTTGCTGGAAAAGATACTGTACCATTAATTGGTGGAATAATATTTATAAGTTTTATAATAATTAATTATCAAAAATTAGAAAATTTGGTAATACTTTTTTCTTTTTTAATATGTTTTTTAGGTATCATGTCCGATACAAATTTTTTGCAATCACCTAAGAAAAGACTTTTTTTTCAAATATTTATTATTTTTGTTTTTCTTCATTTTGCAAATCTTAATTTAGAGGATTTAAGATCTGAATTTCTGAATCACATTATATCAAACAATTTTTCAAAACATTTATTTTTAACTTTTTGTTTTGTAATTTTAATTAATGGATCTAATTTTATTGATGGACTGAATGGCTTAAATCTTGGATATTTTCTTCTAATCTTTTTAGCTTTATTATTACTTAATTTCAAAGGTGATATCTATATAGAACAAAATAAAGTTTTATTATTAATTATTCCGATAATTTTTTTATTAATTATGAATTTTTTTAATTATTTATATTTGGGTGACTCAGGTGCGTATTTAATTGGGTTTTTGTCAGGTATACTTCTTGTAGAAATTAATTATTTAAATTTGCAAATCTCACCATATTTTATTGCTTTATTGCTTTGGTATCCTGCATTTGAAAATTTTTTTTCAATTATTAGAAAAATGTTAAAAAAATATAACCCAGTTTTACCTGATACTTCTCATTTGCATCAATTGATATTTAAACATGTAAAAAGTAGAAAATTTCAGTTGAATATTTATGCTAATCAAATTAGCACTATAATAATTTTAAGTTTTAACTTTGTTATTTTTCTACTATCTTTAAATTATATACATGATACTAAATTTTTACTTTTATTAATTATGATTAATATTTTAGTATATTTGTCAGTTTATTTATTACTAGAAAAGAAGTATGAAAAATAAAACTTTAAGTTTTATTTTTTTATTTAAAAAATAATAATTTTAACATGTGAATTAATATAATTAGCCCATCTTTAAAAGCGTTTACTTTTTTTTTTCCAGCTATTCTTTTTCTTTCATATGAGCTAAATGATCCAATTAACATTTGTTTTTTTGCTGCTTTGATTGGAAGTTCCACACAAAAAGAAAAATCCTTTTTAACCAAATTTAACTCATTTGCTTTACTAGTTTTGCCTATTACGAAAGTATACAAGATATCTGTAATGGGGAGTTTAAAAAAAATATTTCCAATTTTTGTAAATATAAAGTTTCCAATTAAAGTTACAATTGTATCGTCTTCACTCCCAGAGTTTTTTTGATATCTTGAAGCAAAAACAAAATCTAATTTTTGGCTTTCTAAGGAAAGAAGCATAAATTTTATCTCTGATGGATTGAATGATCCATCAGCATTAAATATGCAAAAAAGATCAGTTTTACATTTTTTTATCCCTTCAATCAATGCATCTCCATAGCCATGATTTTTTTGATAAATAATATTTAAATTAAATTTTTGAATGGCCTCTATGGTTTTGGTATCTGATTTATGCAGTATTACATTAATTTTATAATTAAAATCTTTAAGTTCTTGTAGTACAATAGGAAGTGATTCAGACTCGAACTTAGCTGGTATTATAAGTGTTAGGTTGTTCATTTCTTTATTTATAATAAATAAGTATGTATATTTATCTTAAATAATCTAAAGTATAAAAGTATACAAGTAATTAAGATGGTTTCATTGAATTTTATAATTTTTTTATTATCTTTTTTCTTAATATTGATTTCAGTTTTGGGATATGGTTTTCTTTTTTTAAGAATTAATAAGATTAATAAAAGTCTTAATTTTGGATACGTAGGTTTATTTGGTATTTTTTTTTTAGTAATATATTCGTATTTGAGTAATTTATTTTTACCTCATTCAAAATTTCACAACTTTATAATTATTATTATAGGAATAATTATTTTTTTTTTTTATATAATTAAAAATTTTAATATAAATAAACTAAATAATGAAATTTTATTTTGTTCATTGTTATTTATAATATTATTTTTATCTCTATTGATGATCAAGAATCACGATGATTTTTCATATTATCATTTTCAATACACTTATTATTTAACACAAGAATCTTTTAGTTTTGGTGTTGGTCAATTTAACCATGGATTTAGAACGCCATCGTCTATCTTTTATCTAAACTCGTTGTTTTATTTACCTGTTGTAGATTACTATCTATTTAATTTTTCATCAGTTTTAATTTTAGGTTTTGCAAATATTATTTTTTTAAATAAAGTTGGAATATCACTTCAAAAAACGAGATTTTTAGCTCTTGATAACAAATCTCTTTTTATAAAATATCTGAGTTTATTTTCCTTAGTTTTTATTAATATTTTTTTTTATAGAATTTCAGAACATGGAACAGATAGATCTGCTCAAATTTTGATACTAATATTAATAGTAGAATTATACGAAATTTTTATAAAAGATGATTTTCAAAAATATAGATTAGCATTTCTTTATTTTTTATTTGGAATAATTGTTTCACTTAAAGCATTCTATTTCTTATATTTAGTTTTTTTTATTCCAATTTTTTTGTATATTTTAAAAAATAAAAAATTTTTTTATTTAACTTTTAAATATTTATTTTTTAATAGATTTTTTTTGTTTGTATTTTTTTTGATATGTTTAATTATATTCTCGTATTTCTCAAACACAGGTTGCTTATTATACCCTTTAAATTTTACTTGTTTTGAAAAATTAAAATGGGCAATACCTTCTGGTGAAGTTTTACACATGAATAACTGGTATGAGTTATGGTCTAAAGCTGGCGCAAACCCCAATTATAGAGTGGAAAATCCAAATCAATATATTAAAGGTTTCAATTGGGTCAATAATTGGTTTGAAGGTTATTTTTTTAATAAAATGTCAGACTTCATCCTGGGAATTTTTTCTGTAATATTATTGTTTCTTATTATTTTTTTAAAGCCTAATTTGAAGCCACAATTTTTTTTGCTAAATAATTTTATTATTTCCATTTATTTAATTATTTTTTTTATTTTGATCGAATGGTTTTACAATCATCCGTCGTTAAGATATGGAGGCTACTGCGTAATAGCATTAATATTTTTTATACCAAGCTCATACTTATTAAGTAGCTATACTATTAATTTAAAAGAATATAGTCGATCAGTAATATTTTTAGTTTGTCTTACATTTATAATTTTTGTTATTAGAAATATAGATAGATTGGATAATGAAGTAAAAAAATACCAGTACAAACCTCTCAAGGAAACCTATTATTCAATAGATGAAAAATACTTTATTATACAAAATAAGATGAATGTGATGAAAAAAAAATATATCGATTGTAAAAAATTTGGCTCAAAGTGTGATACAAATAAAGTAAGTACAATTTATTCTAAATTTATATTTGAATATTGATATGTTTCAAAAATTCATAATTTTGATTATCAGTTATTTTGATTTTTTTTATCAAAAAAAAATTATAAATTTTCTAAAAAAAAATATAGGTAATGATTTTTCAATATTAATAGATGTTGGTGCACATAAAGGTGAAACAATTAATTTATTTGCAAAAAATTTTAATATAAAAAAGATTATTTCATTTGAAGCAAGTCCAATCAGTTTTAATTATTTAAAAAAAAGAATGAGTGTTTTAAATAAAAAATTTAAACACACAGAATTAATATTAGAAAATTTAGCTTTGGGATCAGAAAATAAAGACTTTGAATTAAAACATTTGTTCGAAAGTTCTTCTTCAACTATCAACGAAATTAATCAGGAATCAACTTATTTCAAAAAAAAATATAGAATATTAAATTTGTTTAAAAATAAAAAATTATATGAAATTGTAAAAATAAAAATTATTAAACTCAGTCAGTATTTTGATATAAATAATTTGGAAAAGATCGACTTCTTAAAAATTGATACAGAAGGATATGAATATGATGTATTGAAAGGCTTAGAGGATAAAATAATAAAAATTCGGTTGATAATGCTTGAACATCATTATGATGATATGATCAAAAAGAATTATACTTTTGGAGATATCTCTGATCTTCTTAAAACGAATAATTTTAAAATGATATACAAGAGTAAAATGCCTTTCAGAAAAACTTTTGAATATATTTATATAAATAATGACTTTGACTAATAACTATTGTTTTAAATCTAATCAAAAAGAATGTATATAACTTTGAAATTATAATTAAAATTAAATGAAATTTAAAATAGCATTAATATTTGGAATAACAGGCCAAGATGGTTCATATCTGGCAGATTTTTTATTGTCTAAAAATTACATTGTGCACGGGGTTAAGAGAAGATCCTCCTCTTTCAACACTGGGAGAATTGATCATATTTATCAAGATCCTCATGAGAAGAATAAAAGATTTATATTACATTATGGTGATATAACTGACTCAACATCTGTATCAAAAATTATTAAAGACGTAAAACCAAACGAAATATATAATTTGGCTGCACAATCGCATGTTGCTGTTTCATTTGAGGTTCCAGAGTACACTGCAAATGCTGATGGAATAGGCGCCTTAAGAATATTGGAAGCAATCAAATTTAATAACCTTGAAAAAAAAACTAAATTTTATCAAGCTGGAACATCAGAAATGTATGGCAAAGTTCAAAAAGTACCACAGAACGAAAATACCAACTTTTATCCGCTAAGTCCTTATGGTGTTGCTAAAGTTTATGCTCATTGGATAACAAAAAATTATAGAGAAGCTTATAATATATTTGCAGCAAATGGTATTTTATTCAATCATGAAAGTCCAAGAAGAGGGGAAACATTTGTTACAAAAAAAATAGTAAGAGGTTTAGTTAGAATTAAATATGGAATTGATAAAAAAATTTATTTAGGAAATTTAAATGCAAAAAGAGATTGGGGTCATGCAAAAGATTATGTGATTGCAATGTGGAAAATTTTACAACAAAAGAAGCCCGATGATTTTGTTATAGCAACTGGCAAACAACATAGTATTAAAACTTTTATAAAATTAGTAGCTGATCAATTAAATATTAGAATAAAGTGGACTGGAAAAGGATTAAATACAAAAGGTCTAAATTTAGATAACAATAAAATAATTATAGAAGTTGATAAAAATTATTTTAGACCATTAGATGTTAATACATTATTGGGAGATCCATCAAAGGCTAGAAAACAATTAAATTGGCATCCTTCGATTAATCTTCAATCAATGATACAAGAAATGATAAAAGCAGAAAAAAAATTGATCAATGAAAATTAACAAGAACTCAAAAATATTTATAACCGGTCACAAAGGAATGGTGGGTTCAGCAATTCATAGATTATTAAAAAAAAGAGGATTTAAAAGCATAATCACAATTGAAAAAAAAAAACTAAATTTAATTAATCAAAATGATGTTTTTAAATATTTAAAAAAGCATAAGCCAGATTTAGTAATTATTGCAGCAGCAAAAGTTGGAGGTATTCTTGCTAATAGCAAATATAAAAGTGCTTTTATTTATGAAAATTTACAAATACAGAATAATTTAATTCATGGTTCATATTTAGCTGGTATTAAAAAATTAATTTTTTTAGGATCAAGTTGCATATATCCAAAAGTAAGTAAACAGCCAATGAAAGAAGAATATATATTGTCATCTCCTTTAGAGGAGACCAATGATGCTTATGCAATTGCTAAAATTTCTGGAATAATGATGTGCAATAATTACAATAATGATTATGGTTTAGATTATAAGTGTTTAATGCCACCAAATATGTATGGCCCGGGTGATAATTACAATCTTCAGAACTCACATTTTTTTTCTGCCCTCATAAAAAAGATTTATGATGCTAAGAATTTTAATAAAAAGTTTATTACTGTGTGGGGTAGTGGAAAATCATATAGAGAACTTTTATATGTGGATGATATTGCAGATGCAGTTTTATATTTTATGAATAAAAAATTTAAAGAACAATTTATTAATATTGGTTCAGAAAAAGACTATCAAATCAAATGGTATGCTAAGTTTATTATGAATGAACTTGGTTTAAAATTAAAAATTAAATATGATAAAACTAAACCTGACGGTATGAAAAGAAAATTATTAGATAGCAACCTAGCAAAAAAATATGGGTGGAAATACAAAACATCTTTAAAAAATGGGTTTAAAAAAACATATAAAGATTTCTTATTAAAACATATTTAAAAAAAATAATTAAAAATTATCAATACAGTTTAGAGTCTTTAAAAAAATTAAATTTAAATATGCCAAAGAACAAAAGTCATTTATTAGCAACTATTATAGTAGTTAACTTTAATAATAAAAAGTACTTGTCAAAATGCTTGAGGTCAATCTTTCAACAAAAGTATAAAAAAATTGAGATAATTGTTGTTGACGATCAATCAACAGATGACTCAATAAAATTATTAAATAAAATAAATAATAAGATAAAAATAATTGAAACTAAAAAAAAAATTGGTAGTGGTTCTTTTAATCAAATTAATGCTTATTATGAGGGATTTAATGCTTCAAAAGGAGACATAATTTTTCTTTTAGATAGTGATGATTATTTTAAGAGTGAAAAGATATCTGAGATTATGAAATTACATAATTTAGAAAAAAATAAAAAAATTATTTTTGATTTGCCCATAAAAAAATTTCCTAAAAAAGAAGTCAAAATTTATGATAAAATTTTTTTAAATACTAGCTATTGGCCTTACATACCTTCTACAAGCTGCATTTCAATTAAAAGAACATATTTTAATAAGTTGTTCCGCTTGGTAAATTTTAAACTTTATCCTGATATATGGTTGGATTTTAGAATTGGAATAGTTGCAAAATACATATTAAAGGATTTAACTATTTTAAATAATCACCTAACATATTATAGGCAAAGCAATGATAATATTTCTTCAAATTTTAAACACTTATCACTAAATTGGTGGAAAAGAAGGAAAGAAGCGCATTCTTATATTGAATATTTCTTTTTGAAAAATAACATAAAGTATAATCGTAATTTAGATTATTTTATTACAAATTTAATTAATCTTTTTATCAAATAAAATAAAATTGACCAATATATTAAATTCAAAACATTCAAATAATTTTAAAAATAATAAAAAAAAAATAACGAGTCTAAAACCTAATATTACCATCATAACTGTTGTTAAAAATGATGAAAATAAAATTCTTAAAACATTAAAAAGTGTATTTGCACAAACCTATAAAAATTTTGAATACATTGTTGTAGATGGAAAATCTAACGATAAAACATTCAAAATATTAAAAGATAATAAAAAGAATATAGATTTGTTAATATCTGCAAAAGATAAAAATTTATGGGAGGCAATGAATAAAGGGATTAGCAAAAGCAAAGGTAGTATAATAGGCTTTGTAAACTCGGGTGATATTATTCACAAAAATACTTTGAGATTAGTAAATAAATATTTTTCTAATCACAAAATAGATTACCTTTTTGGACCAGTGGAAAAAGACAGAGTGTTATACAGATTTGAACCTGAAAAAATTAAGTATAGATTTAACATCTATCCTTCACACTCCACAGGATTTTTTATTTTAAAAAAAATTCATCTCGATTTAGGGATGTACAATGTAAATTTAAATTTTGGAGCAGATTATGATTTTATATATAAGCTTATAAATTCCAAAAATTATAAGGGAAAAATAGCAAAAAAAAATCAAGTTTTTGGCAAATTTGACTTAAGAGGATATTCATCGACAGTTCCTTTTTATAAAAGTTACTATTATGAATCAATTATCAGGTACAAAAACGGGCAAAATTTATTTTTTGTAATTGTTTTGTTTTTATTAAGAGTATTAAACAAAGTATATAATTATATTAAATAATGAAAAAAATATTAGTTATAGGAAAAAAAGGGTTTATTAGTTTTAATCTAATTAAATTTCTCAAAAAAAAAAAAATAATTTTATCATCAATAAATTTTGAAAATTTTTTAAAAAAAAAAAAACAATTTTATAATAAATTTAATATAATTATAAATTGTAGCTCAAATATTAAATTTATTAAAAAAAGATACAATCATGTAAATGATAATGAACTTATAATTGCAAAAAAAATTTCAGATTTAAATATAAAATTAATTACATTAAGTACGAGAAAAGTTTACAAAGAGGGAACAAATATTAAAGAAACTAGTATTATTAAACCTTCATGTAATTATTCAAAAAATAAATTAATTTCTGAAATTGCTGTTCAAAAAATTTTAAAAAATAAATCTTTAATACTAAGAATAGTGAACCTAATTGGCTTACCAATTAAAAATAAAAGAAAACTTCACAACACATTTATTGATATTTTTTTTAAAAAAGTAAATCAAGGTATAATATATGATAATAAAAAAAATTTTAAAGATTTTTTATCAATCACAAAATTTAATGAAATAGTTTTTAAATTAATTCAAAAGAATGCTTTTGGCATTTATAATGTATCTTTAGGAAAAAAAGTATTTTTAAATGATATTATAATGTGGTTAAATTTTTATAATAAGAAGAAAACAAAAACAACTCTAATAAAAAAAAATTTTAAAAGTGATAATTTTACTCTAAATAATAAAAAATTATTAAATATTATTAAAATTAAGATTGATATAAATAACTTAAAAAATGAATGTTTTTTAATTAGTAGAAAGTTTTTTTTAAAAAAATGAAAAATATAATTATTGTAACTGGTGGTGCAGGGTTTATTGGATCTAATTTAATAAATTTATTATTAAAAAGAACTAAATATAAAATTATAAGTATTGATAACTACTCAACTGGAAAAAAAAAAAATCATATACAGAACAGAAGAGTTAAATATCTCAAGAGTCACACAAAAAATTTATCAAAAATTTTAAAACCTTATATAAAAAAAATTTGTGTGATATTTCATTTTGGTGAATTTGCAAGAATATACCAAAGTTTTTTAAAAATGAATGAATGCTTAGATTCAAATTCGATAGGGTCTAATGAAGTATTTAATTTTTGTTTTTTGAATAAAATAAAATTAGTCTACTCTGCTACATCAGCGAGTATTGGAAATAACGGAAATGATAAAAATTTATCACCTTATGCATTTACTAAAGCAAAAAATCTGGAGATGTTAGAAAATTTAAAAAAATGGTTTAATTTAAAATTTGAAATTATTTATTTTTATAATGTTTATGGACCCAACCAAATAAACAAGGGAAGCATGGCGACAGTAATAGGAATTTTTGAGGAGCAATTAAAAAATAAAAAACCTCTTACTGTTGTTAAGCCTGGCTCACAATCAAGACGATTTACCCACATTAAAGATACTGTTGAAGCATGTTATTATGCCTGGAAAAAAAATAAGTGTAGACACTACAGTATTTCCAGTAAAAAAAGTTATAATATCCTTCAGGTTGCCAAGATGTTTGATACAAAAATTAAATTCTTGCCACCAAGACTCGGTGAAAGATATGCTTCAGCTTTAACAAGTATGAATTTATCTAATAAAGTTCACAAATTGTTTGGAAAAATTAATCTAGAGGATTATGTGAAGAATATTGTTAAAAATCAGTAAAAAAATATTATAATTCCTTGTTTACAATATATTTATTTTAGATATAACTCTCTCGCCGGTGATTATTGCGAAGGGGTAATACCCGATCCCATTCCGAACTCGGAAGTCAAGCCCTTCAGCGC
>Ga0209223_10000369_pt1 | contig 51796 bp, 36 predicted proteins | sample COG_06_FD_184750 | JGI IMG/M metagenome (GOLD analysis project Ga0209223, IMG submission 184750) | Pelagic Microbial community sample from North Sea - COGITO 998_met_06 (SPAdes) (version 2) | ecosystem: Environmental > Aquatic > Marine > Neritic zone/Coastal water | place: Helgoland, sampling... | reverse complement strand
ATTATGTGCACAGGGTTGGCCGTACGGGTCGTGGCAGTCAAAAAGGACAGGCATTCTCATTTTGTAGTACTGAAGAAAAAGATTTACTCACAGAAATTGAAGCCAATTTAGAGCGTCCAATCAGGCAACTTATGATTTCAAATTCGGATTACCAGCATACCCTTGACATCACAGTCGACAAGTCTGACAATTGGAAGTTGCTAATGAAAGAAGCTGCATTCGAAAAGAAAAAAGGCAAAGTCAAAAAGAAGAAGAACAGGTGACCTCTAAATCTAAGCCTTCAGTCAGATTTACACTTTCGAAATAGGTAAAAAAGAGGCGTCAATAGCATCAACAAAATCATACTAGAGAATATTGTCATGGGGACAATTAAAACAATTGATTCAATCCTAGATAATTCCCGTTTGTAAAGTGACAGGGTGTAGAAGAGTATTCCTAAACACAATACAAAAGAGATCAACCCTGAAATCAAGATCATTGCCGTCTTATGCTTCCCTGTAATTCCTTGAAAAGTCATTGCCCAATTCATAACTCCTTTATTGAAGTTTAGTCTCTTTTTCTAAAAATTCACTATTAAATATACTTATATTCTATAAATATATTTAATAAACACATTTTAATATCGTGGGAATTTTATCATCAGCGCTTGTATCACTCTTTTTACTCGGAATCATTTATGTCTTGCAAAAATGAGCGCTTAATAAAAATTGAAGGTAAGCTGGATAAATAATACTGCTGTGCTGAAATACACAAATCCAAGTTTGAATGACTATAGAGATAAGAGAAATAAAATCCTCAGCCACTTATACACTAAGGCAGCAAGTCATGTGGCCAGATAAGCCAATCGCATTTGTAATACTAGATGAGGATAAAAAGGGCAGGCATTTTGGCCTTTTTAAAGGTGATGCCCTTATTTCGATAGTGTCGCTATTTGTGAAAAATAATCACGCTCAATTCAGAAAGCTGGCTACTCAAAGTTCCGAACAGGGCCAAGGTTATGGTACGCTGCTATTAAATCATTTAATGACCGTTGTATTGAACGATGAGCTTGACATGATATGGTGCAATGCCAGAACAGATAAGGCCTCGTTTTATGAAAAATTTGGCATGGCGCAAACTCCCAAAAACTTCATTAGAGAAGGCATTCAATATACAATTATGGAAAAAGTACTCATCTCGACAATTTGAAAGACTCCTAAAATTAATCTGTCTTCAGAATAGGTGTCATATTCATAAATTATATTAACTTTGTTTAACTTTAATCGTAAAAGGTTAAACAAATTAATTATGATAATTAGTAAGAATGAAATAGGGGCATGGGAGTCAACATACAGGTTGAAATTTATCAATTCAGTATCTGGCTACAAAGGGGTTCATTTAATAGGCACAAAAGGTAAAGATGGAAATACCAATTTAGCCATTTTCAACTCTATTGTTCATATAAGTTCTAACCCTGCTCGGATTGGATTTATAATGAGGCCGCTGACCGTTCCACGAGATACTTACAAGAACATTATTGAATCTAAGTATTACACTATAAATCATGTCCATAAATCGTTTTTGGAGCAAGCACATTTCACTTCAGCCAAACTCGAATCTCAAGAGTCAGAATTCGACCGGTGCAATCTTGAACCAACCTACCTTAAAGATTTTCACAGCCCGTTTGTGGCTGAAAGTAATATCAAGATTGGTTTGAAATTGATTAAGGACATAGAAATTGAAGAAAATGAATCTCATCTCATCATTGGAGAAATTCAGTGTATGGATATCGCAGAGGATTACATTGAAGAAGATGGCCAATTAGATTTAGAAAAAGCCAATAACGTTTCTGTTACTGGTTTGAACCAATATTCCTCAGTAAAGAAATTCGTAAACCTGCCTTATGCCAGGGCATCAGAATTACCCAATTTTAAGCAAAAGAAACGCCCAGACAATGTTGCGTTCGATAAAGAAAGTCAAACCTACAACGCAAGTATTTTACCTTATGGATCTAATGTTGGTGCGCCAAGCATCACTACTAACGATTTATCTATTTGGAAAAATAGAGGTATCTCAAGTTATAACCATATACTAAAAAGTAAAGTCGAAAAAATAAAAGTTGAGTACGAGAGTCTACTTAAGGAGTACAAGGACAATGAGTTGCTCTACAATGCCAAATATGATTTTGAGCCTAATATTGGCGAAGTGTACCACTTGTATGAGAAGGAAAATAAAGATGAAATATTCCTATCAATAATACCTCCACACACATGGAAAAGAAAACACTTAGGTTCTTTTAAACTCAATAGTGAGAAAGTCTGGCTTAAAGTAAAAAAGTAAAAATGTTTGATCCAAAAAACCACCTCCGACCTACCATCCCTAGCATTAAAAAGAAGATATCATCTAGTCTGGAAGAGCAGTTTCAAAATAAGGCCTTGCGACCTATTATCAAGCTTCAACATAAACTTATCATTAGTTGTTTTGAACAATATTTGACGAAAAATAAAATCAATCTCCATGTACTGAGTGATGAGCAAAGAAAAGCTGTCATAGAAAAGGCCTTTGCACGTGACACAAGACTTAAAACAGACATGCGCAGCTTAATTATTGGACTTTTCACATTAGAAGAATACAATGAATACCTGAGTAATCAATCACAAATCAATAAACGCATCAATTCAATTATTCAAGAACGCATAGGCTCTGTTTTTATACTACCAAAATCGAGTTTGGAGGATAAAAAAAATATACTTTAAGAGCTTAAAGAAAGAACAACCAAATAAACCTTAAAAAACTGAAATGGAATACTTAATGATTATAGGACAAGTCACTTTGGCAATCTCAGTTGCCTATGTTTGGATTTTCAGACTGCATAATGTCTTTAAGGAATTCGAACAATTTGGACTAGGTGACACCACCCGAAACCTAGTAGGTGCAACAAAAATATCCTTAGCAACATTGCTAATTACTGGTATTTGGTATTCATCATTAGTGTTCATTCCATCCATTCTGATGGGGCTCTTGATGATCTCTGCTCAATACTTTCATTTCAAAATAGGAAATCCACTGACTAAGCGCTTACCCTCTTTAATTCTATTGATTATAAGTGCGCTAATTGCATACATGCAATACAATAATCAAGGATGGATGTGAACAAATTTTGTATTCTAATATCAAGTTTATCCTTTTTTGCATATGGGATTTCCTATTTCACTTCGCCGCATATGAAAAAAGAGTTTCAACGTTTTGGATTAGAAAAAATAGGCCTGGTCACGATAATATTAGAAATATTGGGAGCTATAGGCTTAATAGTCGGGTTTTGGTACAATTCTATTATGATTCTTTCCTCCTTAGGCCTTGCGCTGCTTATGCTAGTGGGTGTAATTGTTAGAATAAGACTAAGAGACTCCATTAAAGTCACTCTTCCTGCCTTATTCTATATGGTCTTAAACTCGTACGTGTTTTGGATAACTATTAATTAATTACGTTTTTTTTTTTAAAAATGACATAAATTAAATGAGGGTACAAGCACAGGTGTATATGTAGTCATCAAATACTTTTGAAATCCTAGAATCGAACAAACAAATTAGGGCAATAAACTTCTCCTATTATGAAACTAAATTATCTGACTCTTAGCTTAATAACCTTACTGGTAATCTCTTCCTGCGGTAAAGACGAAGACTCACTTCCTCCCCCAATTACAGAAGCAGATATAACGGGTTCTGTTAATTTATATGACGAAGGAACAATACAAGTTGATAATTCAAATATGACCGTAAAGGTAGAAGGAGCGTCACCTGCTATCTCGGCTACAACCGATGTTAATGGTAATTTCACCCTATCAGCTGTACCATTTGGCACTTATACAATTTTATATGAGAAATCAGGGTTTGGAACTTTTAAAAAGTTTGATATTGAACATGAAAACAATGCTACGGTCATTTTAAACACACCTTCAATTGGAGAAGTCTCTACTACAGAGATAACAAACCTAGAGGCAAACATAAGTGGAAATGACATTATAATTTCAGTTACTACTAATCCTTCAGGAAGTATTGGAAACACGCGATATGTTAGGTATTTCCTCTCTACCAATTCGAATATCAGTAATGAAGACTATACTTATTTTTCACCAGGGCTAGTTTTCCAGATTAATCCAGAAGAGATCACGTTGTCAAACAATGTTTTAATCAGCGCAGGATTTTCAACGGGTGAGACCGTTTTCGTAAAAGCTTATGGTGATTCATTTTGGAGCAACGAATACGATGATCCTGATTTGGATAGAAAGATCTTTCCAAATTTGAATATGAGTTCAGCTAGTGCTGTATCTTTTATTGTTCCATAAAATGTCAATAAATAACATTAAATAAAGTACAATCAAACACCCTTTTTTATTCAACTATTCTCAGTGATTTAGTTTAAGAAGTAAAGGACATTAATCAGAGTCCTCCATGAGTGACTCTGATAGATGTTAGACTCTAGTCCAATCCCTTCAATTCCACATTCCTAAATCGTATCTCTCCGACTCCATTGGCTTGCAAAGCGATGGTTCCTTCGGAATGCAATTCATTGACAAGATCAACTGTTTGGATACCATTGACCCAAGCTTGAATCCGACTGTCCTTACAGATGATTTTATAAGTATTCCATTTATTAAGTGACTGCACTTGTGCCAGTGGTACTGCCAAGGTTACTACAGCGCCCGTTCTGTAGTCCTGATTTGGATGAAGGTCCCAAATATTGATCTCATAGCAATCCCCAGCGCTAATCGCAGCAGCACACCTGACAAAAACTCCTGAATTGATGGTCCTATCGGGTTTGAACTCAAGACTCAGTTCGAAATCTTTGAAGGCTTTTTCAGAGACTAAGAATCCGGCTGTACTATCAGCATATCCAACCAATTCACCGCTCTCAAAAGTCCAGTTTGCTTCACCCTCTATAAGCCAATTGTCTGAATGCTCAGCGAAGAGGATTATCGCATCTGAGTTCGAAGTAGTTGCATTTGAGCATGCCGATAAGCATGCGCTAATAAGAAGGAAAAGACTAATATTTTTCATCAGTTTATGTTTATGTAGCTTCTAAGCTACAAATAATTGTCCTCTTGTTTTCCTCAAGCGACGCCGAGGAATTATGAAAAGAGGGATACTAAACTTTAAACACCTCAGTACCCATTTGAGTGAAATGATGGCTGCTAAATTGATTCAATTGCCGAATTGGGCTTTAAACCAAGCAGTGGTTGCTGCGAATATTTTCTTCTTGATTCATCATTAATGCAATGAATTAGCATTTTTTGTATCATTGCCAATAGGCACAATTATTGCTACATCATTGAAATGAGAATTAAACTTATACTCTTGTCATTAGTGACACTGCTATTATTAAACTCAGCTTGTACAAAAGATGAGGAAACGGTTCCAGAAGTGAAGCTTACCGAAGCTCAACTTGATTTCATTGATTTTTTCAAGCAAGTAGCCATTTCAGGTACAGCTATCCGAAAGTGGAATTCAAGAATGGACCTATTTATTGAAGGGAATCCAACCGATGCGCATCTAGCAAAAACCCTCCAAACTATAAATACAATTAACAGCTTAGCAACAGATGGTTTTAGCATAAGGCTAGTGAGCGATGCCAGCAGCGCAAACATCAATATTTTTTTCGGATCACGTAAAGACTATAATAGCATATACGAAGGCACTTATCCAAGCACAAGCTCGACTAGCATAGGCCAATTCAGCACACGATATAGAAATGATTTTACCATTGACAATGGGGCAATATGGGTCGATACGACCACCCCAGTTCCTGCCTTCCAAGAAGGGACTATTTTACACGAACTTACACATTCAATAGGCTTCTTAAATCATGCCGTAGGACGCCTAAGTGTCATCAATTATAGTGTGCGGAATGAAACCATTACTGATTATACAGCAATGGATCTAAGACTGATTAAATTCTTGTACCACCCAAGTATGTTGGCTGGCTTAACAGCTGATGAAGTAGATAAATTGCTAAAAGAAATGCTCTTGGCAGAATAGCACTCTCCTCCGCACTGTGATATATTGGAGACACTGAGCCTTAGTACTACTTCAACCTAAAAAACATACTTCTTTGTAGGACGCAAGTGTTCATAAACAAACCGTTAACCAAGAAATCCTGGGAGATCCTCCACCCTTTCACAGCAAATCTGATCCATCACTTGCTGCAATTGGGTCTTGAGCAAGCCAATAGTATGTTCTCCTCCGCTTTGACCTAAAGCGCTTACGCCATACATAAAGCTCCGGCCCATAAAGGTAAATTCAGCGCCTGAAGCAATGCACCTTGCAATGTCTGGTCCTGAACGCATGCCGCTGTCCATCATTACTTTGATTTGGTGGCCGTATTTGGGAGCAATCCTCGCCAAGGGTTTGATAGTAGATTCTCCAGCATCCAATTGCCTACCACCGTGGTTAGAAACAATGATACCATCTAGGCCTAGACTGATTGCCTTTTCGGTATCGGCTTCAGAAGCCACCCCTTTCAGCACTATCTTGCCTTTCCATTTGTCCCTGATCTGGGCAATCTTATCATCATCCAAGCGCCCAGAAAACATCTGGTCCATGAATCCACCCAATCCTTTTAAGGTCAGATTTTTGTCCATATAGGGTTTGAGGGTTTGAAAATTGGGCTGTCCGTGTTTTAATGTTTGCATTGCCCATGTTGGATGGGTCAATACTTGAGCTATATTTTTAACAGTCATCCGAGGTGGCATTGATAGGCCATTGCGAATGTCTTTTGGTCTAAAGCCGAAGGTGGGCACATCACAGAGCAAAACCAATGTTTCGCAGCCTGCAAATTCAGCCCTTTTTAAAATATCATTCCTGTGCTTGACATCAGCCGGATAGTAGAGTTGGAACCAAAACCGCCCTTCGGTCAGTTGCGCAATGCGCTCAATGCCGCTGGTAGTCACTGTACTCAATACAAAAGGGATGTTGTGTTCAAAGGCCGCCTTTGCTAAAATTTCTGCTGAGTTAGGCCACATTAATCCTTGTAGGCCTACTGGTGCTATGCCAAAAGGAGCATCATAAGTATGGCCAAACAATTCGGTTTTAAGACAGCTTTCGGCAAAGGGAGTTAAATAGGATGGAACAAGTCGAACATCTCTGATTTCAGTTGTATTTCGATGAAGATTGATGTCCTCATTACATCCGCCATCGAGGTACTCAAAGGCAAACTTGGGCATCCTTTTCTTAGCCTTATTCCTAAGGTCATCCATTGATGGGTAATTTGGATTGTAGGCCATTTTGCTCATTCTGCTCTAAATTTATAATCCATCCTCAGCTACTGTCACCCTCCCAATATCGATGGTCAACGTTTGATTGTCTCGCATTAGATCAGAAATATCCGATGACACAATATTCGTATTACCAATATATAAAGTTTGTAAAAGTTGTAGTGACTCAATTTTCTGAATGGCTGCATTTGTAATACTAGTTTCAAACAAGTTTAAGTGTTCGAGATTTTCAGCAGCGATGAGGTTCAAACTTTCATCGTCAATTGAAGTGCTTTTTAAGTGAATCCTCACCAGATTAGTCAAGCTAGATAAGAATGTCCAATCGTTCACTTTCACTCCCGAAACATCAAACCAAACCGTTTGGCTGGCTACTTTATCAAGTAAATCCGTTTTCTCTTTAGTTAAAGAATCAAGGCGATTGAAATAGGAAACTTGCAAAAAAGGACTGTCCTCAGCCAATGGTATAACCGTAAAACCAACCGCTGTTAAAGCCTCAATATCAGCTTTTGAAGCGTTGCCTATATTTTTATCAAATACTGGATTTACCGCTACTTCTTCTGTATCCAATCTGTCTTCAATAATTCCCTGCATCCGATCGTCCAATGCCATCTCCACCACCTTAAAATCGTTCTTCAAACCTGTGTCTATCCAGAATTCCAATAATTCAATCTCTTCCCTAGACAATCGCTTTTTACCTTCTGGTGGCATGGCATCCTCATGCGCCTCTGGCAAATAAATCCGTTTGATCATATCACTTCCTTTGGCATTATTCTCAAGAGTTATGTCTCCATTTTCACCGCCCTTAAGCAACTCAGCATAACTGGTCAAAACCAGCTCGCCTTTCATCTTTGCCTCATTATGGCAGCTTTCACAATTCTTTTTAAGGATGGGTAGAATCACATCGGGAAACATTTCTGCTTCATCCATGCTAACCGCTACCAGTTCCGCCTCTTTTTTCAAAAATGATGGCAAGTTTTCAGTCAGGTAATCAGGGCCATGGGTTAACTGTCCGCCAAGATGTCCCGCTACAATTACAGCGATTTGTGTCAATGTAAAAACCTGAAAAAAGTATTTCCCTCGCCTTACTAAATAGGTTAATATAGACAATACTGCTGTTCCTATGCCCATCCATTGGTGCCAAAAGACGGAATCGGCGGAATACTCTCCACTTTGCGAAAGCAGGTAACCACTGCCAGCTGCAAACACAGCGCACAGTGCACCAAGCCCTAATACAAAGGGCACTGCCTTTTTCAGATGGACTTTTCCCTTGCTATACCTACCCACGAGTTCCATGATATAAGCAATCATTAGGAAGCCAATTGGTAGGTGAACAAGAAGCGGATGGAACCTCCCAATAAAAGGAGACAGCCAAGTAAATATTGTCATTAGTAATCCGTGCATTAAGCCAATATTTTTTCGATCACATTACCAGATACATCGGTAAGTCTAAATGGACGCCCTTGGAAATCGTAAGTCAGTTTTTCATGATCGAGCCCAAGCAAGTGTAGCATTGTGGCTTGCAAATCATGCACGTGGGTTCGGTCTTTGGTGCCGTAGTATCCTATTTCATCAGTTTCTCCATAAGTTATACCCGGCTTTACTCCTCCACCTGCCATCCACATGGTGAATGATTCCAGTAAGTGATCTCTGCCTTTGTAGACCATTTCTTTACCACCTCTATTCTCTCGCATTGGTGTTCTTCCAAATTCTCCTCCCCAAACCACGAGTGTTTCTTCTAACATCCCGCGTTGTTTGAGGTCAGTAAGCAATGCACTCATTGCTTGGTCTACGTCCTTGCATTTGTCTTTAAAACCGTGATCTAGCGCTTCCTCTTTTCCAGCACCATGGCCATCCCATCCCCAATCAAACAATTGAATGAATCGGCTTCCTCTTTCTGCCAATCTACGGGCAAGCAAGCAATTGTTGGCAAAAGATGCCTTGCCTGGTTCCGTACCATACATTTCATGAATGTACTCTGGCTCTTTAGAAATATCCATAGCCTCAGGAACAGACATCTGCATTTTGAACGCCATCTCGTATTGAGAAATCCTGGTTAAGGTTTCCGGATCGCCTACTTCTTTATAGTGCTCTTCATTCAGCTTGTTGATACCTTTAATTATCTTTTCTTTCTCATCTCTTTTCAAATTTTTAGGGTCGGAAAGGTACATCACCGGGTCGCCTTCACTACGGCACTGTACGCCCTGGTATACAGAGGGTAAGAACCCACTTCCCCAAACACTTTTCCCAGCACTAGGTGTTTTACCACCTGATACAAGCACCACAAAACCCGGAAGATTTTCGTTTTCAGAACCCAGTCCATAAGTCACCCAAGAACCCATACTTGGCCTTCCTAATCTTGGTGAACCTGTATGAAACAATAACTGTGCAGGCGCATGATTAAATTGATCAGTATGCATGGCCTTTAAGAAACTCACATCATCTACTACTTTTGAAAAATGTGGAAGCCGGTCAGAAACCCATGCCCTTGATTCTCCATGTTGTTTGAAATCATATAGCGGACCCAGCATTTTTGGTGTGCCTTCGATAAATGCAAAACGCTTGCCTTCGAGCAAAGAAGGAGGACAATCTTGGCCATCAAGCTTTTGAAGCTCAGGCTTATAATCAAACAATTCAAGTTGAGAAGGTGCACCAGCCATGTGCAAATAAATGACACGTTTTGACTTTGGAGCAAACATTGGCGGCTTCGGCATCAGCGGGTTTGCCATGCTCGCTAGTTTGTCTAAACCGCGCGCTGTATTTGTACCACAACCCACGAGTGAGCCCATCGCAATAGCTCCCAAACCTGTAGTACACTGCTTAAGAAAGTGCCTTCGGGTTTCAAATTCCACTTGTTTAAAATATGCGTCCTGAAACTTATTCATAGTACTAAGTTTTATTGTCTGGTAACAAATTCATCTAAGTTTAAAATCGCATTCGCTACTACAGACATTGGTGTCTTTAAAATTTCCCTATTTAGGGCTGCTACTTCCAATTTCATTTCATCAGGTGCAGCTGTTTCGAGGCCAACATCCTGATACAACATTTTCATGATGTTCATTTCCTTTTCAGAAGGCACTCTCATCAATGCCTTTTTGAATGCATAACTAATTTGTTCATCCATATTATCGGATTGTAACTCGGTAAGTGCGGCCAAGGCATTGGCAGCCTCTACAAATACTGGATCGTTAAGCGTAACTAGAGCTTGAAGTGGTGTATTGGTATTGATGCGCCTGCTCACACAAACTTCTCCAGTAGGGCTGTCAAAACTAGACATTGAAGGATAAGGACTTGTTTTACGTCTATAGGTATAAATCGCCCTCCTGTAAGTTTCATTCATTTCAGACATCTCCCACTTGGCATTGCTACTGATCACTTTCCAAACTCCATCCGGCTGATAAGGCATGACAGATGGCCCGAACATTTTTTTATTCAACAGGCCTGACACTTCGAGTACCTGATCTCTTACTTGCTCTGCGCTCAATCTCACACGCGGTGCTCTTGCCAAAAACACATTGTACGGATCATTTTCTAGGCCTTCGGAAGTCACGTCTGAAGACTGCTTGTAGGTAGCTGATGTCACCATTAACTTCAGCAGTTTTTTCATGTCCCAATCCATTTCACCTTGGAATTTTAAAGCCATCCAATCAAGAAGTGCTACATGCGTAGGTTTTTCTCCTTGTGAACCAAAATCATCCAGGGTTTCTACTATTCCTTTTCCGAATATTTGTGCCCAGAACCTATTTACAGTTACTCTTGCTGTAAGTGGGTTCTCTCCTGATACAAGCCATTCTGCAATCCCTAAACGATTGGCTTCAGTACCTTGTGGTAATGGAGGCATCAAAGCAGGGACACCAGGAGTGACGGTTGCCCCTTTATCCATCCAGTTGCCTTTTACAAACACATAACTCTCTCTTCTCTTTTCTCCTCGAAGCTCCTTTAAGATAGGCAGTTTGGCAGGCTTGATGTCCTCCATCTGTTTTTTTGCCTTGGCGGAATTACCATTTTCAGTAATCCAATTTCTAATAGAATCGATTCTTGCTTCATCCTCTTTTGAGTAGACTTCCATAAAGGGCACTTCAGGTTGAAGGTCAGCATCCTCTGTATTATTGAAAGCAGCAAAAAACTCATAATACTCTTCTTGCCTGAAAGGATCATAAGGATGGCTATGGCATTGTACGCAGCTAAAGGTTGTCCCTTGCCACACTTCCCAGGTCGTATTCACCCTATCGAGCACGGCAGAGTTTCTAAATTCTTCATTGTCGGTGCCACTCTCGTCATTGGTCATGGAATTTCGATGAAAAGCTGTGGCAATGACCTGGTTTTTAGTGGCATTCGGCATTAAATCACCTGCCAATTGTTCAATCGTAAATTCATCGAAGGGCTTGTTTTCATTAAAGGCGTCGATCAACCAATCACGGTACTTCCAAATATCTCGATGGAGGTCTTTTTGATACCCTTTAGTATCGCCATATCTGGCCAAGTCAAGCCACATGGAAGACCAACGCTCCCCATATTGTGGTGAATCTAATAGCCGATCTACCAGCTGCTCATAGGCATTTTCGGAATCATCATTCAGAAATTCGTAAAGCTCATCGAGACTTGGCGGTACGCCAGTGATATCTAAGCTGACCCTTCGAATCAAAGTAGCTTTATCTGCTGCTTCGGAAGGTGACATTTCTTGTTCTTCCAAGGCATCGAGGATGAATTGGTCTATCGGATTCTGTACCCAATTTTCATTGCTTACATCGGGAATGTCTGTTGCCTCTGGTGCTAAATAGGCCCAATGAGACTTCCATTCCGCTCCTTGCTCAATCCATTTGGTGAGGATCGTAATCTCTTGAGCTGTCAAAGGATCATGGTCCATCGGCATTCTTACTTCAGGATCGTGATTTTTTATCCTTGTGATCATTTGGCTACTCGCCACATCTCCAGGCACAATGGCCCTTTTACCTGATTTATTCACAGCCAATGCCTCCTCTCTAAACAAAAAACTCAGGCCTGAAGACTTCTTTACACCTCCATGACAAACGATACAGTTTTCGTTGATTATTGGCCGTACATGAAGATTATAATCAATGGTTGAGAGGCTATTCTTTTCCGCTTTCTCAGAATTACAAGAAACAGCGACTACCAACATTATCCAAGCTATAGCAAGTAGCTTGAAAAGGATTGATTTTTTAAACTGTCTTAAACTGATTTTCATTCTTAACTATGCCTTACTGTCTCGTTATAAATTCATCCAAATTTAGAATCGCATTGGCTACCACTGACATTGGTGTTTTTAAAAGTTCTCGATTCAAAGATGCTACTTCCAGTTTCACTTCTTCTTTTGGATTTAAATCGAGCTTCACTTCTTTGTAAAGATTTTTCATAACGTCTACCTCAATAGTCGAAGGCGTCCTAAGCAAGGCTTTTTTAAAGGCATATTTGATTTGCTCGTCTACAATCTCCGAATGGCTCTCAGATAAGTCAGCCAATGCATTTGCTGCCTCAATATATACAGGGTCGTTGAGTGTCACCAGTGCTTGCAGGGGTGTATTGGTATTTATTCTTCTACTCACGCAATACTCTCGACTGGAGCTGTCAAAAGTCATCATGGAAGGATAAGGACTTGTGCGTCTCCAATAGGTATAAATCGCTTTTCGATGGGCATTTTTCCCATCTGCCAAATTCCAAGTACCTCCATTATACACCACTTGCCAAACACCATCAGGTTGGTATGGCATTACACTTGGACCAAACATTTTATCACTAAGCAAACCCGAAACTGCTAAAGCTTGGTCTCTGACTTGCTCTGCGTTAAGTCTTGTTCTAGAAGCCCTTGCCAAAAAATAATTCGCAGCGTCTTTTTCTAAGTGCGCTTCAGTTACCACTGCCGACTGCTTGTAGGTAGCGGAAGTGACCATTAATTTAACCAACGCTTTCATACTCCATTGCTGTTCATTCTGAAACTGGAGCGCCAACCAATCTAAGAGTGCAGGGTGTGATGGAGGGTAACCTTGAGAACCAAAATCCTCTTGCGTTTCTACCAGCCCTCTGCCAAAAATTTCTCCCCAAAAACGGTTTACCGTAACACGCGCGGTTAGTGGATTTTCGTCCGATACTAACCAATTGGCTACACTTAACCTGTCCAGGTTCTCTCCCACTAATGATGGCATAGAAGCTGGAACACCACGCTCGACTTTCTCTCCTTTGTCCTGCCAATTGCCTTTGCGGAATACGTGGGTCTCCCTTTGTTGATCACCTTTCAATTCTTCCATTATTGGTAAAGTGGTTGGCTTAATGTTAGCCAATTGCTTCTTGGTGCGGGTGGTATTTCCATTTTCTACAATCCAATTTTTGATCGAATCAATTTTAGCTTCATTTTCTTTAGTGTATACCTCTAGGACAGGCGCCTCACTTGGTAAATCAGCATCAGCTGTATTATTAAATATGGAATAAAAGCCATAATACTCTTCATGTCTGATAGGATCATAGGGATGACTGTGACATTGAACACAGGAGAAAGTGACTCCTTGCCATACTTCCCATGTGGTATTTACCCGATCAATAACGGCAGCAACCCTGTACTCTTCATTGGAAGTACCACCTTCATCATTGTTCATTGTATTGCGATGGAATGCGGTGGCTATTATTTGATCTTTGGTGGCATTGGGCAGTAAATCACCTGCCAATTGTTCTATGGTAAACTGATCAAATGGTTTGTCTTGATTGAATGCATCAATCAACCAGTCCCGGTATTTCCATATCTCCCTGTGCCTATCGGCCTCATAACCCTTAGAATCTGCATAGCGCGCCAAGTCCAACCACATGGCGGTCCAACGTTCTCCGTAAGCGGGCTTGTCCAGTAACCGGTCTATTAATTTTTCATAGGCATTTTCAGATTTGTCATTCAAAAACTGATTGAGCTCTTCAATGCTTGGAGGCACTCCAGTAATGTCCAATGCTGCTCTTCTAATTAAGGTGGCTTTTTCTGCCTCGTCTGAAACTGCTATTCCCTCATCCTCTAAACGCATAAGAACGAAATTGTCAATTGGATTATTGACCCAGTCAGAATTCTCTACTTCAGGGATATTAGTTTCTTCAGGTGGCAAGAAAGCCCAATGCTCCTTCCATTCAGCTCCTTGGTCAATCCATTTAGTAAGTATCACTATCTCATCTGCTGATAATGCATCATGATCCATAGGCATTCTTACCTCAGGGTCATCATTTTTGATCCGAGCGATCATTTCACTATTAGCTGCATCCCCAGGAATAATGGCCCTCTTGCCTGACTTATTAACAGCAAGCGCTTCCTCTCTAAACAAGAAACTCAGACCGGAGGATTTTTTGACTCCTCCATGGCAGACAATACAGTTTTTATTGATTATCGGACGAACATGAAGGTTATAATCTATAGCAGATAGATCGATCTTTTCCACCTGTTCACACTGACATGAAATGGCAACAACCAATATTATCCAACTAACTATTAATAGCTTGAATAATATTGAGTTTAGAAACCGTTTAAGTCTGAACATTATTTCAATTTCGTTGCATTTTATTGGCTGGGTTTAACTTAGTTCAAATAGCCTTTTCCTTTTTTTATTAAGTTATCCAAATTACCATTAGTAAATGGAATTAAGAAAAACCCATATTGCTGTATTTTATTCCCTTTGATCTGATATTGCTGCTGTGGTCTTGCTCCCCAGCTATTATCCCCTGCCACACCTCTTTGTAGCATATCAATATTCAGCTGCACCAAGTCCTGCTCCTTAATATCATTAATGTGCTTGCTCGGATTGGCGGGTGAAGCCCCTGCTAAAACGTATTTAGCTGCTACAGGCGTTTCTCCCCCATAATCTAACCCTGCTGTCAAGTCAAAAGCCTCATTCGGCATGTGCAAGGCTGAAATACCTAAACCTCGCAGTCGGTCATCAGTAGCAATCATCAAGCCGCTGCCATTGCTGCTTTTTAATGCTGCCCAGCGCACATCAGTTCTATTCCCATTCTCTTGTGGTCGTACATAAGGCACATATTGTTCTGCTACAGTTGACTCATATAGATCGATAAAAGCTGATGCTTTACGGTCTTGGTAATTCTCCCAAGGGCCACGGCCATAATAGGTGAATTGATCATATTTTTTTGGTAGCTGCAAACGCATGCCAAAACGAGGCAAGTCCGCTGGGTATTCTGTGGCACCCAATTCGTTTACAATATGAATGACACCATTACCCAAAATACTATAGTTAGAACTCATTGTTGTCTCCACACCCGGTAAGCTATAGTCAATTTCTACATCCACTTGATTGCTCTCCTTTTGGATAGTTTTAATACTAGTAACGGAAGCAAATAAGGAGGCCTTTTTCCATTCAATATTTCTGGTAGTCATCCTGCTTCCTAAATCATTGTCTGTAGGTGGGCGCCAAAAGTTAGGCTTCGGACCATTGCCATCCATGAGTAATTCTGCACCCTCAAATTGGTAGGAAGTGATCTGACCCTTGGCTTTGTCAAACAGAATAGTCAGCACTTCATTGGCCACTATAATTGATAGCTCGTCTTCAACTATTGATAAGGCAGTTCCTTTGTCAAGCGCGATTTTTTCAGCCTTAAATTTATTCTCGAGGGCAATCTGTTCATGTGCCACTTCAAATCCTTTAGGTAAGATATTAGAGGCTGTTTTTGTGACGGCATTTATCTCTAAAAAGTATTCCGTGTTAGGCGAAAAATCAACCCCGTCTAAAGGCAATCGAATTAACTTCCCCGTATGCATTTCGACTTTGAAATCATCAAGTGAAATGCTTTTAAGTACTTTTCCATCCGCTTTCACTTCTGCAGCAAAGTCAAATTGATCCAAGTCGGTAAAGTCATAGAGGTTTTCCACCAATACCCTCAGTTCATTCTGTCGATTAATCCCTTGACTTTTAAAATTGATGAACTCATGTGCCTTTTTCACCTCAAATAGCGCGGGTTGTGCTTTTCGATCTGGAAATACAATGCCATTATTCAAAAAGGAATTATCACTCGGCATACCTTCCCCATAATCACCTCCATAAGCATAAAACCTTTCCCCATTTTCATCAGTATCCCAAATTGATTGGTCTACCCAATCCCAAATAAAGCCTCCTTGTAGGTTATCGTACTTTTCGATGATGTCCCAATAATCTTGGAAGTTTCCTGTGCTATTTCCCATAGCGTGAGCGTACTCGCTTGGGATATATGGTCGATCAGTTTGTGTTTGCCCTACTTGCTCAAAACGGGCTGGAGATGGGTATTGTGGAACAATGATGTCTGTATCCCAATCCATGTCAAACAAACTCCCATCATTGTCTTTATAAGGCCTTTCATACTGGACTGGTCTTTTGGATTTATCCATTGCTTTGATGGCATTGTAACCCGCATAAAAGTTCACTCCATTTCCAGCTTCATTTCCCATTGACCAAATGACTACTGAAGGATGATTTTTATCTCTGGCTACCATTCTTGTCATACGATCTACATGAGAATTTTCCCAATCAGCCTTTTTAGCCAATGAGTATTTTCCATAATACATGCCATGTGACTCAATATTAGCTTCATCCACCACATAAAGACCATATTCATCACAAAGCTCATAGAACCGTCTCCCTCTTGGGTAATGGCTCAATCGCACTGCATTGATATTGTTTTCTTTCCACAATCGGATATCAGTCATGATCAATTCTTCGCTCATCACATGACCAGTTTCCGGATCATTTTCTTGTGTATTGACGCCTTTCAATGTAACTCTCACACCATTAATGAGTAACAAACCTTTTTTAATTTCCACACTTCTAAACCCTATCTTTCTTGAAGTGGCTTCAAGTGTGTTACCCTTCTTGTCTTGTAAATCAATCTGAAGCGTATAGAGGTTAGGATATTCCGCACTCCATTGTTTTACATTCTCCACGGTTGATGAAAAATCGGTAGTAACTTTTCCCTCTCCATCCATTGATACTGCTGATAAACCCTCTTTAATCTTATTCCCTTGTGCATCAATTAATGAATAAGCGACTTTTATTTTTTGAGCTTTAGCGGAATGGTTTTTTAGATCAACTGACAATTCAAAAACACCATCGAGATACGCACCATCTAATGTCGATACTACTTCAAAATCCTGGATCCTTGTTTTAGGTTGTGCATACAAATAAACACTTCTCTCGATGCCACTGATTCTCCAAAAATCCTGGCATTCTAAGTAAGAACCATCCGTCCAACGGTGAATTTGTAATGCAACCGTATTCTTCCCTGTTTTGACATACTCGGTCACGTCAAATTCTGCAGGGAGTTTACTGCCTTGAGAATAGCCTACATACGCTCCATTGACCCATAAAAACCCACCAGATTTCATGGCTCCAATGTGCAAGAATATTTGGTTACCATCCCAGTCTTCGGCTAACTCAAAATCTCTTCGATAGGACCCCACTGGATTATAATCATGAGGTACTTGGCCAGGATTAGCTGGATAAATGCGATCAACAAATTTCATTTCATCAGAAACAGGAGCATTAAAATCCGAAAACTCATATTGGTGGTTCTCATAGATAGGGATGCCGAAACCCTCCACTTCCCAGTTCGCAGGCACTTTAATGTCATCCCAGTCAGCAACGCTTTCTGCCGGATTCATAAAAGTCAATGGGCGGTCTTTGGGCGCACGCACCCAATTGAATTTCCAGGTGCCATCTAAATTTTGGTAGTATTTGGCTTCAGTGGCACCTTTCTTTTGTGAGTTCACAACAGTGGTAAAAGAAGTAAAAGAAGCATGCGCTGGCTCCTTATTCTCAGAGATTACTTGGATATTTTCGATGTATTGCCAGATGTCATCGACACCATTTTGAAATTGTGCGTTTGTAACTTGAGAAGATACAACAAGAATTATGGTAGATAAAAAGGCTTTTGACCTCATAATAAATTTCTCGGTTTTAGTTAACGCTTTTCAAGCACTTTGTTCAGTTCGTAAGTCTTACCAGCTTCCATCTCAATGGATTTTGAAATACCAGCATAATTCAATTGGTATGTCCCGTTGAATTTTGGTTTCACCTTCGCGAATTCAAGAACGCCTTCTTTCCACGATATAGCAACAGTTAAATTACCACGGGCTTTAAGCCCTTTTATTTGGCCATTATTCCATTCTTTTGGCAAAGCAGGCAACAAGTGAATTTCATCTGTATGCGATTGCAGTAAAGCCTCCGCTATCCCTGCTGTAAAGCCAAAATTTCCATCAATTTGAAACGGTGGGTGCATATCGAACAAATTTGGAACAATGGATTTTTGCAAGTGCAAATTCACATGTTTGTTCACCTCATCAGCATCCAATAAACGCGCTGAAAGATTGATCAACCAAGCCCTACTCCAGCCAGTACCTGCTCCGCCATTCGCCAGCCTAACTTCAGTAGATTTTCTAGCCGCTTCAAATAATTCTGGTGCTTCTTTAGTAATCGTGTTTCCCGGATAAATAGCATACAGGTGCGACATGTGTCGGTGTCCTTTTTCTGCCTCTTCATAGGGCCTGTCCCATTCTAAAATTCTTCCATCAGGTCCAATAACAGTACCCGACCTCAAATTGGCCAGTTTTTCACGGACTTCTTGCGTGAATTCATCTTCAATACCTAAATCTTTTGCCGCAGCCAAGGCATTAGTAAATACTTCCGTAATGATTTGCTGATCTATCGCTGTTCCTAAAACAGTTGCTGCTGACTTGCCATCTGCCGCGATATAGGAGTTTTCTGGAGAAGTGGCTGGTGCCGAAATCCATTTACCATCTCGAGGATCTTCCATTAACCAATCAAGGTAAAAAAGTGCAGATGCCTTAATGGCTGGATAGGCACGTTTTCTCAAAAATTCTTTGTCTTTGGTAAACTGATAATGATCCCAGAAATGCTGCATCAACCAGCCTCCACCACCAACCCAGGCACCCCAGTAGGGTCTTTCTGCACGCATCCATGCCGGTGCCCAAAAATCTGTTGCCTGATGAGCCACAAAACCGCGCATGCCATATTGCTCCTTTGCGGTCTTCTTACCTCTTGCTATTAATCGCTCTGTAAAGTCAAAAAGTGGCTCATGCAATTCAGTAAGGTTGGTCACTTCGGCCGGCCAGTAATTCATTTGTACGTTGATATTCAAATGATAATCTGCATTCCAAGGAGCTTGAATGTGCTCATTCCAAATTCCTTGAAGGTTTGCAGCGCTTGAACCTCTTCTAGAACTTGATATCAATAAGTATCGCCCAAACTGAAATTGCTTCGCTATAAAATCTAAATCTTGTGTTCCAGCCTTAACCCTGTCCAGCCTTTCATTGATTGGAAAGCTGTCCAGTTCGTGCCCCCCTAAATCCAAATCCACTCTTTTGAATAATGATTGATAGTCACGTACATGAGAAGTGAGCAGCTGATAAAAAGATGTTTTGGAAAGTCGGTCCATGTCTTGCTCATTCCTGGAGACATAGTCCTCCTCATAAAAGGAAGTAGCAGCAGTTATGTAAATTAAGGCCCTTCTTACGCCCTTAAAATTTAGTTTCCCATCAACAGAAGTTACTGAACCACCTTCATTCTCAACTTTGAGCCTCGTTTGAAATTTCACTCCATAATCAATCACCTCTGCTTTAGAGAAATGCTTCCCTTTATATTGTGTAACCATCCCATCCATCCAAATCTGTTTATCATTTGGAGTAATTACTTTGACAGTTTGATGGCCATCATCTTCAGGCCTGCTTAATCTTAAGTCCAGGTTTAGGCCTGCTTGATCAGTGGTTTTCAATTCTAAGACCATCGCATTATGTGGCGCACTGGAAAACATTCTTTCGGTAAATATTCCACCTTCAGTATCATAACTGACGGTCACAAGAGAAGAGTCAAGGTCAAGCTGCCGTCTGTAATTAGACACTTCGCGCTTTTCAAAATCGATGAATAAATCACCCATAGTCTGGTGAGAACGGACAATGCTTTTATGGGAAAAGTCGCCTACCCAAGCTTTATCAGCTTCATGCACTTTACCTTGAACCAAAAGGTCACGTACCTTTTTTAAGTCTGCAGCATTTCCTTCAGCATCACCCCAATCAGGAGCTCCAGGCCACATTGAATCTTCATTCAATTGAATCCTTTCATTATTTGGGTCACCAAATACCATTGCACCTAACCTACCATTACCAATGGGGATAGCTTCTTTTGCCCAATCCGTTGCAGGTGCGTCATACCATAAGATATTTGGAACAGCTTCTTTTATTGGAGCATCGGTTCCGCAAGCAGAAATAATGAATATTGAAACAACTGATATCCAGATTTTTTTCATCTGTCTTTAATATTCACTGGTTCAGCCTTGTCATAAATTCTCACCTCAAATTTGGCCATAGGTTCTTTTGCAGAGTTTGAAAAGGAAGCATCAAAGGTGATGTTATGTGTTCCATTGGCGATCTCAAAAAGAGATTTATCCAGCACAACTGGCCTTATTATTTGCCAATTTTCATCATAAAGAATGGCGCCACTTTCACTGTCATACTTTAAGGATTGTCCGTTTTTTAGTGAAACAGGTAACACCACTTTTTTGTAGTTATCCAATTCAATAGTAATGCCTGCAAGGTCGGTATCAACGGCGGTAAGAATGAATTCCAGTGAATTGTCACCTGTTGTATTCTCAAATTCAAAAGTGGAATAAAGTGGCTCACCTGGTTGCCTTACTTTTTTCTCATGCCTAAATTTAAATGAATGGACTTGATATAAATTCCATGCTTTTTCATTCAAAGGCTCCAAATGGAATTCATTATTAATGTTTTCCATTCTTAATCGTTGCTCCTTTGAAAAGACATCTGCCATTCTCGCCTTTTCCCACTCTCCAATGGCGGAAAGAATTTCATCAGTGAAACCATTCTTTTTCAAAGGTGCTAAATGAGCTACGAATGCATATCCTGCATTAAATGCTGCAGATCGAGCCAACATCCATTCTATGTCTTCAATACTGGTAGTAGCGCGCATACTGAACCAACCGAGCATGCCAGGCATATAATTTCGTTGAAAGTATTTCTGATTTTTCAGTCGATATTCAGTCTGACTTTCTCTAAAGCCAGCATACCAAGGCTCACCCCAGTTCATTCTAGAGTACAAATGCCAGAAGTAATGCGAAGTGCGACTTGCATCTACGATTAAGTGTGACTTAATGTCATCCGAAAGGTGGTTGTACCAATTTGTGGTAAATAGAATTTCCCCATAATTACCCATTCCAGTAGATCGGTTTCCTTCTACGCCATCAAAAGAAATCTGCCGAAGCCCTGTCTCATTATAAAGCTCAGCGATGTTCTCTGCCATCTCTTTCCCTAATGCTGCAGTCGTCAGAAAAACCTTATACCCATGATCTGCCAATAAACTGATCTTTTCATCTTTTTTATGTTCACTAACAATAGTGCCATAAGCTCCTCTTTGGCAATCCAATAGCTTCCACGGTGCTTGCTCAGAAACACCTCCATACCTAATCAATTCAGATCCGACCTGAACTGTCTTAAGGCTGTTATTATTGAATTGCCTAAAAAAATCAGGGGACTTAATTTCGATTTCCTTTTGCCTCTTATTGATGTTTATAGTCAATTCACTCGAACCTACTTTGGCCAATCTATCATCAGGAACAGGCGTAACCCATGGATCATTAGTAGTAATGAAATTCGATAAGGTATGCACTCCAACGGATAGCCCGTTCACCGCTGCTTTGTCTACCGCGGCCTTTAGTCCAGCCCTTCCATTTGGAAAACTCTCATTCAAATCAAAATTTCCCCAAGTTTTGAATGGTCCATCATGATAGAGGTATTTTAAGCCAGCTTTTTTAGTGTATTCTATGGCTTGATCTACAGTCGACTCACTAAAACCCATGATCATATAAGCGGCCGAAGCACTTATCGCTTCTTTTCCCCATTGTCCATCAATGGTTGGGTGAGGTAAATTTTCCATCACTTCGATCATTCCAAGGGTTGCTAATGCATCCTCTTTCTTTGAGCCAAACAATGCGATTTTGGACCCTATCACACCACCATCAGCAAAAGCAGGTGCTACATACTTTTCTTTCCCCCAATTATTTATGACTCGGTCTTCATTCCTATTTCTTGTATAGGCTTGTAGTGTACTTCCAAAATCAGTTGGCTTGGCAGCTTCAACCCGATATAGCACATAGCGTTTTCCATCCCTACTCAAGTCTGAATAATCGCCACTTTCAAAAATGTCAATTTGGGGCATTTCATCGTTTTCATTCCAAGGATAACCACCTAATGTTTTAGGATTTAATGATTGAATACCAAATGCAAAATCGTCATTCCTTACTACCCCGACTGTTTCACCAATGACACCATTAATGATAGTTGGAAAAGGCCCCCATACCACGACCTCCACATCCTCACTTCCTAAAAGTTCAACTAACTCAAACGTAAGGTGGCTACCTTTTTCTTCTACTTTAATCTGAGCCGTAATTTGCCCATTAAATTCTAGTGTAATTATTTGTTGATCGTCCAGTTTAGCGCCAATTGGCAACAGTAGTTGATTCTTGACTCGAACCGACAATAAGGGAGAAATAGTATCATTAAAATGATAGTTGACACCGGATAATTCATCGGCAATCTTTGTGAGACTACCAGTATTATTGATCTCTAAATCAAGCCCACCTGCTTTTAGTCTAATATCTCCTTTGGAACCGCAACTTACCAATACTAGGAAGGCGAAAATTGATAAAAAAATTACCTCCTTTTTAATAGCACTCCTAAGTTGAAATCTGCGCATACTTGTTCAATCTATTCTTATCTCAATCAAATTTGACAAAAAGATTATGCCCATGAATTTCCTTATAGGTATCATTTAGCATCTCACTGAAATTATCTTTGAGTCCGAAGAAATCGATGTTTTTCTCTTCGACCATGACCTTCAATACATTTGTAAACAAAGGTCGCTTCATAACTGACCTCAGTTCATGTATATAATATTTATCCCAAAAGCTGGCCAAATATTTCCCCTCGTGTTTACATGCAAACCACTCATCGAATATCAAAAACCAAAAAACAAAGATTAACCGTTCATCTTCAGCTGTAGGCTTATATTTTGGATCGCCAATTTGAGGCGGAAATTGCAATTGCAAGTTCCGGAACATCTCAATAATCTTATAATGAAATTCCATGTTCTTGGCTACAGTATTATCTTCAAGTTCTTGATTGAACAAATCGACTGTTGCCATGGTAGCCTCTGCGTTTTTATTGGCGATACGCAAAGATCTCACCGAAACATATGTCGTGATTATTGCTACAAGTAATGATAGTATTGTGACGCCATATCTTAAGATTAATTCAGTGCTCATATCTTCTTAGTTTGATGATTTTAATTTTAGACCTATTCTACATTGAGGTTATAAATATCTACTGCATTTCTGCCCCAAAACTTAGTTTTGTCTTGTTCTGGAAAGTTCTTTAAATATTCCTGCATAAGAACCACCGTTGTTGTAAAACTTCCAGCCAACTTACAAACCGGCCAATCCGATCCAAACATTACGCGATCCATTCCAAAAGCATCAAAAACAATATCTATATAAGGTTTAATATCTTCTTCTTTCCAGTTATGCCAATTGGCTTCTGTGATCAGTCCAGAAACTTTACAGTAAACATTGGGAGATTTAGCCAACTTCCTGATATACGATTCCCAAGGCACAAAAACATGGTCTTTTATCAATGGCTTTGCCATATGGTCAATCACAAATAATTGATTCGGATGTTGGTTAACTAACTCTATTGTATCCAATAAATGTTTTGGGTAGATAAGGATGTCATAGGTGAGGTTGTATTTGGCAAGTGAGTCAATGCCTCGTACAAAATCAGCTCCTAATATGAAACCATCTTGCTCTGACTGAATTATGTGCCGTACCCCTTTGAACATCTTTGATTCAGTATATTTAAATAAAAACTCATCAATTTCTGGAGCTCTCAAATCGACCCAGCCAACTACACCCTTTATAAAATCGTTTTCTGCTGCCAACTTGAGCAGGAATTCTGTTTCGTCAAGGGATTGATCTGCCTGTACCACAACACATCCACCAATTCCACAACTATCCAGTTCAGTCTGAAATTCTGAGGGTAAAAAATCACGCTTCAACACAGACATGGAATCATTTATCCAATCATCTCTGACAGGGTCATAATTCCAAAAATGATGATGCGAATCTATTTTCATTGGTATTTTTTCACTTTTTGTTTCGCGGAACCTAGGCCATCAATCCCTAACTCCATTTCATCACCATCAACCAAATACCTTTGTGGGTCTAGCCCAAGCCCAACTCCAAAGGGAGTGCCTGTAGAAATAACGTCTCCAGGTAATAGCGTCATAAAATGACTTATATAGCTAATCAATTTAGGGATTTTAAATACCATATCTGAGGTATTGCTGTCCTGCATCGTTTCGCCATTTAATTTAAGCCATAAATTCAAATTATCTGGATTTTCAATTTCATCGAAAGTACTTAACCACGGACCTAAAGGCGCAAAAGTATCGTTGCTTTTTCCTTTAACCCATTGGCCTTCCCGCTCAAGTTGAAATTCTCGTTCACTTATATCATTATGTAAAACATAACCCACGACATGGTTCATAGCATCAGCTTCCTCCACATAAGAGGCCTTTTTCCCGATTACAACGCCTAACTCTACTTCCCAATCTGTTTTAACACTTCCTTTAGGGATGATCACATCATCATTGGCACCACAAATCGCGGAAGTTGATTTAAAAAACAATACAGGCTCTTTAGGTAGTTGCATCCCACTTTCCTTAGCATGTTTGGCATAATTCAAACCCACGCAAACAATTTTTGAAGGCCTACATATCGGTGAACAAAGCCGTTCATTTTCAGAAACCTTTGGGCAATTATCAATGTTTTTTGAAAGCCAAGTAATAAGTCTTTTCACACCATTACTCTCAAAAAACTCTTCGGTATAATCTTGACCAAATCCACTCACATCAAGCCTTTGGCCCTTTTTGTTTATAATGCCGGGTTTCACTTTCCCAAGCTGTCCAAATCGTATTAATTTCATTTATGTATTTAATTTTAAAAAACCTCCATCAATTGGGTAATCTGTTCCTGTAATAAATCCTGCTTCGTCAGAACATAAAAACAAAGCCAAGTTCGCTATCTCCTCAGGTTGTCCCATCCTCCCGATAGGTTGGGTTGCGGACAAACTATCGAACATTTCTTTTTCTTTTCCAGGGTAATTTTTAGCAATAAACCCATCAACAAAGGGTGTTTGTATCCGTCCTGGAGAAATACAATTGCATCGAATTTTCTGTTTCACATAATCCTTAGCAACAGATAAAGTCATTGAGAGCACTGCTCCTTTACTCATTGAGTAAGCAAAACGATCGGCTATGCCAACAGAAGAAGCCACTGATGCCATATTCAAAATAACGCCACCTGCCTTCTTCATATGAGGAACACAAGCAAACATTCCGTTGTAAACCCCTTTAACATTTACATTGTAAATGCGCTCCAAATCAGCCTCAGATGTACCTTCTAAGTTGCCGACATGTGCTATGCCAGCATTGTTCACTAAAACATCAATTCTCGATATTGAGGCTATTTTGTCCACTACCTTTTTCATTTCAGACTGGTTAGAAACATCACATACATGACCTTCTGCTTGGTGCCCAGAATGATGTATTTCGTCAACAACAATCTTTAAATTATCTTGATTCGAATCAATTAGGTGCACCTCTGCTCCTGATTCTGCAAATACTGTGGCAATGGCCCTACCGATCCCAGAGCCTCCTCCAGTGACAATCGCCTTTTTTCCTTCTAGTCTAAACTTGCTCATAAATATTTTTCTCCTCCTTTAACCAATAAGAACCATTTGGATAATCGTATGTATCTAAAGACTCCGTCTTCATCGTTATGCTATAACCTGCAGCTTTAGGAACTACATAAGCAGCATTTTCAATTTTCGCAGGATCCTCAAAATGCTCATGCAAATGGTCAACATATTCGGTTACCCGACCTTCCATTGCGCCACTGATACAGACGTAATCAATCATTGACAGGTGCTGTACATATTCGCAAAGTCCCACACCACCTGCATGCGGACAGACAGGAATATTCAATTCATTCGCCATCATTAAAACCGCCAAGACTTCATTGACTCCAGCCAACCTGCAACTATCAATTTGACAATAATCTAATGCTCCAGAAGTCATGAATTGCTTAAACATCACTCTGTTTTGACAATGTTCTCCGGTTGCAACCTTAACTGGATAAATGGCTTTAGCTATTACTTTATGTCCTAAAATATCATCCGGGGAGGTTGGCTCTTCGATCCATAAAGGATTGAAATTTCGCAATGCCTTCATATTTTCAATCGCCTCATTAACATCCCACTTTTGATTGGCATCCATCATCAAAAACCTGTCTTTCCCAATTTCTTCTCTGATAATGGTTGCCCTTCGGATGTCATCTTCCAGGTTACTACCCACTTTCATTTTCATGTGTGTCCACCCTTCTGCAATGGCTTCCTTGCATAGCCTTCTAATTTTATCATCCGAATAGCCCAACCAACCAACTGACGTTGTATAAGCCGGATAACCTTTATCTTCTAATTGAACAATCCTTTTTCTCTTAGTTGCTTCAAGTTTTTGTAAATTTTTTAATGCTTTTTCAGGAGTTATTACATCCGTGATGTAGGTGAAATCTACACATGCTACTAGCTCTTCTGGTGACATATCAGCAATTAACCTCCAAAGAGGCTTCTTTTCGACCTTGGCATAAAGGTCCCAAATGGCATTCACAACAGCACCCATAGAAATGTGCATTACGCCTTTTTCTGGGCCAAGCCAACGCAATTGACTATCACTATTTAAAGTCCTCCAAAAACCACCCATGTCTTGAGTAATGTCACGCAACTTTTTTCCGACCACCATTGGCATAAATGCCTTGATTGCCTCCACGCAAATGTCATTGCCTCGACCAATTGTAAATGTCAACCCATGACCTTCAAGAGAAGGCAAATTTGTTTTAAGAATCAGGTATGCTGCTGAATAATCCGGATCAGGGTTCATTGCATCAGACCCATCCAAGGTTTTACTTGTAGGAAAGCGAATATCTCTCACTTCAAAGCCAACAATTTCACAGTCAGAATTAAGCATTATGCAAGATTGTTAATAAAGAGCGCTACAGCTACATGTCAGTATGCAACTATCAACACTATTTTTGCACTAATAAGAAAATTATATAGATTCATTGTTAAATTAATGTCAGTGAAAGCAACATTACTTAAAAGAGGTGCAACTGCCGAACAATCCTTCTCAATTGGAGAGCATAAATTCCGTCACTTCCTGAAAGTTTGGCATTACCATCCCGAGCTTGAATTAGTTTATATCACAAAAAGCCAAGGCACATGTTTTATCGGTGACAATATCGACAGGTTTGAAGATGAAGAATTATTTCTTATTGGGAGTAATCTTCCACACATGTATCAAAATGATGAAGCCTATTTCGCTAAAAATTCAAAATTAAAAGCGGAGGCAATTGCAATTCATTTTAATTCCAATTTTCTCAATACCAACCTAGAATCAATACCGGAATTTGGAGAAATTAACGCCATGATTGTAAGGTCCAAATTGGGATTGAGATTCTCTTCGCGAGCAAAAGATGAAGTTGGCCATTTAATCAGGGAAATAATCACCCTTAGCGGACTTGAAAGGATGATAACCTTTATAAAAGTTTTAGGAATTCTTTCGCAACAAGCCGATATTAAGACAATTGCAAGCCCTGGATTCATAAACCATTTCAATGAAACGGATGATTCGAGATTAGATGAAATTTATGATTTTGTTCTAAATAACTTTCAAGAAGATTTAGGCCTTGACCAAGTCGCTGAGCTAGTTAGCATGAACAAATCTTCCTTTTGTAGGTATTTCAAAAGGACCACTCAAAAGTCTTTTACAGAATTTCTAAATGAGGTTCGTATTGGATACGCGTGTAAAATGTTGATGGAAAAGCAAATGGGAATCCTTGAGATCAGCTATTACTGCGGTTATAATAATGTTTCTCATTTTAATCGCGAATTCCGCAAGAAAACTAACATGTCGCCATCTGAATACATTGGAAACAGAAGATTGACACGGCAGCTTCCTTAATTTTCATCTTAATCCTGTCAATTTATCAAAAATAATGTGAAACCTGTTTTAAGATTAAAACGGCTCTCTAATCAGTTTAATAAAAATGTCCTTACTTTTGATGAATCAGCCATAATTTAGTCATTTAATATGCAGCGACAATTAACCATTATTCTTTCAAGTTTACTTCTTTGTACAATCACAATGGCACAAGAAAGAGACAGTACAGTGCTTAGTAGTGATACAAAAGAGTATAAAAACATCTTTAAAGGGAATGTGACACCGCAACTTTTATGGGGTGGTTCTAATTTGGTTTTTGGCGTTGAGCGTAAACTATCGAGTCATCGCAGTTTTTCTATAAATGTTGGTCATTTGACTTTCCCAAAGATGCTGAATGAAGAGTCTAAACTTCTTAATGTATTAAAGACAAATAAGAATACTGGATTTAGTCTTGCCTTCGATTATCGTTTCTACGCAAAAAAAAGAAATAAAAAAGAAGCGCCTGACGGACTTTATTGGGCTCCTTTTTTCGTTTCATACAACTTTAAAGTTCAAAATGAACTCGAACTTTTGAGAGATGACAACACCATAGAAGCTGCATCGATTTTGGATACTAAAATCAATGCTTTTAATGTGGGTATTGAAGTTGGCTATCAGTTTGTTTTCAAAAAACGATTTGCTTTTGATATGATATTGATAGGTCCTGCATTTGGCTATTATAAGGCCAAATTTGATCTGGATGTCACTGTACAATCGGAAAGTGATTACTTGGAAGCCATTAAGGACGCATTGGCAAATCGAATTCCTTTATTGGGTGACTTATTGGAGAATGAAAGCGTAACGTCAGATGGAAATTTATCCGCTTTCAAGCCAGGTTTCAGGTATGTACTACAGATTGGCTACAGGTTCTGAAACACTTAATTATTGGATAGTAATTTCGTCTACAAACAACCAAGCCTTCTGACCGGCGGCTACATGCCAAGTTGGACATTTCTCCACATTCTTAGCTATCACTTTGACATAACGCCCATAGATATTTTCTTCCTCAATCGTCACACGATTGACCAATCGTCTTGTTGAATTCCTGAGTTCATCTACATTAATTCTAATTGGCTTATCGAAATTCTTCCCATCTACTGAGAAGGAGACTTCCACATATTCTGGGTAAAAAATCCATGACTTAGCATCCTGCAAAACACCGACCATTACGCGTTCGATTTGCTGCACCTTTCCAAGGTCAATCACTGCAGCTAAGTCAGCCTGCTCAAAACCTAACCAAGAGCCATCATCAAATTGTCGATTACCCAGTTTTTCATCTATTAAAGTCTCAGGGCCATTGCCTGAATACTTAGAGTTTGGCTGACTCGCCAAGGTAATGGAAGCATTTGTAGCCAGAGAACTCATTATTTTTCGTTTTTCAGGAATGTCACCATCACTGGCATATTCCCATTCCATATACTCCACCAATAATTCCTGAACTTTATCCGGAAACTGATTTGCCAAATTCTTCATTTCGGTGGAGTCTGTTTTTAAGTTCGACAAAAACAAAGCGTCATTATCCGGGTCCAATGGAGCCTTATTTGTCGGGTCCTTAGGAAAACCAATCAACTTCCAATCACCTTTTCGAATTGCCCAACTCACTCCTTGCTTCCATCTGAATATCTCATGTTCAGTAGCTTTAGAGCTGTCATTTATTAATGGTCTAAGGCTTTTACCTTCTATGTAAGGTGTAGGTATCCCAGCATAATCAGCAACAGTTGCGAACCAATCAATGTTCAAGGCCATTTGATTTCTAGAAATATTTTCTGGTATTGTTCCCGGCATACTAATTATTGCTGGCACTCTAATTCCCCCTTCGAACAGGCTCATTTTAGAGCCTCTAAATGGTCCAGCACTTCCTCCGCCTCCAAAGGCACGGCTTTCGACGGAATGACCATGGTCAGACTGAAAAATAACGATGGTATTCTCTCTTAACCCTTGTGCTTCTAGCGTTTGCATCAGCTGTCCTATTCGTTCATCAATAGTGGATACAAAAGCTGCATAATCACTTCGCGGATGTTCCATGTCCTTATAGTATTCTCTCCACAAAGAAGTTGGCTGCAATGGATAATGAGGCATGTTAATAGCGTAATAGAGAAAAAATTGGCTGTCTTTGTTTTTAGCAATAAATTCATCCGCTTTTTCAGCCATCAAGTCAGGGAAGTATTTTCCATCCTCATAAATCTCTTCACCATTTTCATAGAGGTCATGTCGGTTAGGGCCATTCCAATAAAAGAAGTGCGAGTAATTATCAATGCAGCCACCCATGTGTCCGTAAGAATAATCAAAACCTTGACCATTAGGCATTGTCTCAGGTGTAAAACCCATGTGCCATTTACCAACATGACCCGTTGTGTATCCTGCCCCTTTAAGTGACTCCGCTATCGTAATCTTATCTGTTGGCATTCCAGCAACTCCCTTCATCGAGGACGCGTTATTTGGCAACCCTGCAGCATGTGGATTCAGGCCTGTAAGCAAGGAAGCCCTAGAGGGTGAACATAAAGGAGCAGCAGCATAAAATTGTGTGAACTTTACTCCTTCTTTGGCTAATTGATCAATGTTGGGAGTGTATAAATCTTTGGCTCCAAAACTATTTAAGTCTACTGAGCCGTGGTCATCAGTGAGTATAATGATGACATTTGGCTTTTCCTGGGCGCTAATGCCGAGGCAAAAGAATAATGAAAAAAGAAAACCGAGTTTAACCTTGAACATGCGCCTATAAAATCAATCAAAAATCACATCAATCGAGGCCTCTGGCTCATTTGCCTTCAAGCCTTCAAAAGATTGCATGCTAGTGGTGTTTGACTCCTTGCCTACCTTTACTGTATACGTATGATTTGCATCAAAAATTTTAGGTCTGAAAGATTGGCCATTGATCCTGAGTGTATACACGACCTCATTATTTGATTCATCGATCAATTGGACTACTGGATTATCAAGCCCAGTCACATTTAACTCGGGTAAATATCCAGCAGCTTTTCTACCATAATTATCTTCTTGGTTCATTGTCACTGGCCAGCCGTCATAAGGTTTCCCTCCTTCAGATCGATTAGAATAGCGCGACCAATTTTCCAGCGTAATGTCCCTTGATATTTTATTAAACCTTACTACCCCATATCCAGCAGCCCTGTCATGCAATTCAGCAGGTGCAACACCGCTTATAAATGGATTACAAACTGCGTGAACAGTCATTTTGTTTCCAAAGCCATCTTCATGTTCTCCAGTGTATTTTGGTGCGCCAGGGGCTCTATTTTTTCCTGCTACTTTCGGGAACCACCTTCTAGGGTAAAAGTTCGCAATCGACGGTACGCACAATGCAAAACCTGAATCATTCCATTCATCCACGCCATATTGAATTGTACTGCCCAAATGCTGGTCGCCTGCAATGTGTACTGCAAATGCTTTTCTAATCGTTTTTACGGCTTTGTTCCGTCCTGTTCTTGGCCAGCCATTTGAATCCATATCGGTCACTGGCATATCATCAGGAGCATATGCATCCTTAGCATAAATTTCTAAGCTAGGGAAATTTGCGTCACTAATTTCTGAAGATGGCATCGTCACTACATCAGCAAAAATTGTTTGAGATAAAACGGCTTTCATCTGCGTATCTGCCTTCCAATCTGCAGCCCAGTACTCAAGGAAATCCAGTTGTCTATCTCCTAATAATACTGCTCCCTTTACATCAGAATTCTTTTTGACATTAAAGTTTTTATTTCGTGCCCAGCCATTGACAACATTAGCTTCAGGCATGAGTCCACGCGGTGCAGATTTAAACTTTCGATCTTCTAATATGGCAAAGCTTACACCTCCATAATTCAAATCAGTGAAGTAGGTCCCTATCCCTTGTTCAACCGGTCTTCCATCAAATGGATCAGGCAAATGCGATGTCTGTGTACGTTCAACCATCTTTACCCATTCGGCGGGCATTTTGTATCCTCCACCATCTTGTGCAGTCCCACCAATAGCACTCGGAGTTGCCTTCCTGCCTCCCGCACCCCAAATATTACCATGGTAAACATCATGGTCATCTGGTAAACTAATGGTTGGAATATCTGCAGTTAAATCAGCAAATGCCCAGCTCCATAAATACCATTTGTAGAGGTAGTCAAGTGTACCATTCTTTCTATCTGCCCATGTTGGGCTTGAACCTTCATAAACTTGATCTCCACTAAAAAACAGTACATCAGGTTGATGCTGTACCATGTTATTAATCATGTCAGTATGCGGAAACCAAATACCCCAGTCCCAGGGGAATTTACCAACATCCAAACCACCCCACTTTTTTGGATCTGGTCTTACATTGTTATGATTGCCAGTAAAGGCTGCCACTACTAATTCTTCTTTATCAATCGGGTTCATTCTCAGCGTACCTGAAGAGTAATATATCTCCTCTAAATCACCTTTTTTTAAACTATACCCAACTCTATATTTTGTGTCTTTCGTATCATCCCAATCTTCCAGTCTAAAATGTGCAGTGAACCCTGGCTTGACAATCTCACGTTCTTGTGATTTCTCCCATTGTCCATTTTCTTCTATTTCTAACCAGGCTGTATTATTGTCTCCTTCTCCAATCGGCATTAACTGGGCAGTTAACTTTACTGTATTAGCATGCATTGTATGTTGTATTCCAATAACTGGCCCTCCATTTCTGTCTGCATTCATATCCACTTTCGTGCCTTGAATTTCCCAATTATCGAACTCGAAACGTCCTTTTTTGGCTTCAGTATCTGGATTAGAGACTAGCGCTATACTCCCTATCAATCGGTCATAACCAATATCCATGTTTTCCATGCGACCAATTTCTTCAGCCCCTGACATGACTATTGCTGTAAGGCCATTATGGTATTCATCGATTTTCGCAATTATGGTCAGGGTGACTACATCTTCATAAGGGTTAGTCTTTAAATCAATGTTATGAATACTACTGTTTGCTTCTCCAAAATCATGGAATGATAGTATTCCTGAAGCGCTCACACTTACATAAAGTCCTCCATTTTTTCCATAACTATGATGGATCAAGGCAGCTTGTCTATAATCCTGCCCCGGCCCAGCACCAAGTAACATTCCTGCGCTGGCATTATTGCTCATCAATGCCTTCATATTGATTTCAACAGAGGCTTCAAACGTTCCTTTTCTTTCGGACAAATTTGTGGTCAAAACATGCACTGTCCGCATTGGATTTGACTCATTAAGGCATACTAATTTCCCATTTTCTAAACTCCAGTCCTGAAGTCTATTCGCCCAAAAATCAGGGCCTGCCCATGTACGGTCAACAGCTGAAAATTCAGCTGTGAATTTTTCTTCTGTACCACATCCCATTATTGTCAAAGCAACAATAACAGTAAGCACCAAGTTTTTCAGTAAGGCTCTCTTCATAGTTATTTGAGTAAATCTTTAATCTTGATTCTTTGAAATACTAAATCAGCTTGACTTCCTTCATATAGAATCCCTATGGTTTCTTCATCAATAGAGGTCATACAAGAATATCCACGACCGCTGCCTTCATCGATCAACAATTGATGCTCTTCTGGCCAATTATCACCCTCATCCTTGCTCAATTTAATCGTCATTTTCTCCCTTTTTTCAATGGAGTTTGGATTGGAGAAGAGCAGATAGTCTTTCCCTCTATACCGATGCTTTATTAAGCTCGCCATGCACACAGGCTCTATCAATGCAATCCGAGATGTAGCATGCTCTTCCCAGGTTTTACCCATATTTGAAGAAGTATAAATAGACCTTGAGCCTCCACGGTCATCGCGCATATTAAGCATCAGTGAACCATCCTCAAGTTCGACTACCTGAGATTCTGTTGTATTGGGTTTGGCACCTGTTCCAATTTCCCAAGTCTCACCTCGGTCTTTGCTGTAGATAATGGTAGAGTGTGGCACCTCAGCAGCATCTTTAAACTGGGCAGGAAATACCAAAGTACCATCCTTCATGGTAATGCCTTTTCCCGGTCCCTGTAACACCAAATGCCATTTGGGGTCTTTAATTTGATTCGTGATATTGATAGGTTTAGACCATGTAAGCCCATCATCTTTGCTCTTTGTGAGCATGAACTGACTTGTTTCTTGAGGTTTCATTCCTGGTTTAGATGCCCACCAGTTCCTTTCTCCAGGATGTCCATGCGCCCAAACAGCAGCGACCCAAATGGTCCCCGATTCATCATCTACTAAAATTGCCGGGTCACCAATTCCATTTTCGTTTTCTGGTAATCCTCCCCATTCACCCATGTCCATGATTACCTTCATAGGTTCCCATGAAACACCACCATCAGTACTTCGGCTTAAACCGATATCTACATCTTCTTGAAGGTCAACAGCACCATTTCTCCTCATGTCATAAACGGCCAGTAAGGTGCCCTTCTTTGAAGTGACTAAACCCGGAATGCGATAAGTATGTACTCCTTCATCATTGTGCTGTCGCAGCAATACTGGTGTGTCATCGGTTATTGTCGTCTCTTCGCAAGCGCAAAGGATTAATAGTCCAAGAATACCAATGTATTTTATCAATGAAGGTTTACTCATGTTGAACATTAAAATGGAATAATTACTGATCGCCTCCAGTCATTACATCACCAAGCTGGGTCATTTTGAATCTATCCAATGTGGCAGATGTATGTTCTTTCACCATGATATCCTCCATCTTTTTGATAATATCTGGGTGATTAGCTGCTATGTCATTCTGTTCTGCTGGGTCCTTTGATAAATCATAGAGTTCAACTTTCATATTTCCCTTTTTGATTTCTTTACGAATACCCTTCCAATTGCCCATTCTTATGGCTTGCTGACCCTGATATTCAGGGAATTCCCAGTACAGGTATTCACGATCTGCTTGTTGTCCTTTGCCAGTCAGTGTTGGCAAAAAGCTGACTCCATCTGTATCTGCAGGTACTTCAGAATTAGTCAATTCTCCAACTGTTGCCATTACGTCCCAGAAAACAGAAATATGGTCCGTCTTGGAACCCGCCTCAATTTGTCCAGGCCATGCAGCAATCATCGGCACTCTGATTCCACCTTCATAAGTAAATCCTTTTGTTCTGCCATAAGCAGTTTCAAATGGCGCCGCAGATTTAAAATTAGGAGCATCTACACCTCCTGTATAAGTTGGACCATTATCCGAAGTGAAAATGATTAAAGTGTTTTCATACAACCCTAATTCTTTCAATTTAGCTACAATTTCACCCACCTGATCATCTAAATAAGTGATCATGCCAGCATATGCGGCATTTGGAGTTCTATGAGGAAAATAGCCTTTGTCCCCTACGTAAGGCGCTTCATCACCCCACAATTCCAAATACCTGTCCGTGTATTCCTGAGGCACCTGAATTGGTAAGTGAGGAATCGGTGTTGCATAATACATGAAAAACGGATTGTCCTTGTTCTCTTCTATAAAATTGATGACTTCTGTTTGCATCAACGCTGGAGCATAGTCAGGCTGCTTATTGAACATGTCATAGCTAGCCGGGTCCATTGGGTCTGCACCTTCTTGTAATTTTTGTCTAGGTGCTACTAAATCATTATCAGTCCAAATTTTCTCTTCATTTTTCCAGAGGTGTTTTGGATAAAGCTGATGTGCCTGACGTTGGCAGTTATAGCCATAGAAAAAATCAAAGCCTCTGTTTGTTGGAATACCTTCTGTCAGCGGAGCTCCTAAGCCCCATTTCCCTACAATCCCTGTTTTGTAACCTGCTTCTTGTAAAACATTCCCTACGGTAACAGTTCCATCAGGTATCGGACGTTGTCCCTCCAAGTTTGGATCATAAACTGCCTTCTCATAATTCCAAACTTCCCCTCTAGAAGCCCACTCATCATTGCCTCTGATATGAGCATTCCCTGGATGCTTGCCAGTCATGAGCATGTACCTCGCCGGTGCACAAACTGGAGCCCCAGAATAATGTTGGGTAAACATCATTCCATTTCTCGCTAACGCATCAATATTCGGAGTTTGAATTTTAGTTTGGCCATAAATACCAAGCTCTCCATAACCCAAGTCATCCGCCAGGATATAAATAATATTTGGTTTGGATGGTGCTTCCTCAGATTCTCCGCAGCCAACAATTGATATTACAACAAAAAGTAAAGCAAGGATTTTTTTCATGGTTTTAAGATTGATATTAAGCATTGAATTTAAGAAGAAATAATCTTCTATAAAGCAGTTATTTTTTCTTTAGTATTTAACAATTAATTGATTAAAAGGCCAAATCAAAGCACTACTGAGCATTTGGCCACTCTACCAATTTACCTGTCTTCTTATCTATTGGCATTTGCGCATCGACACTTTTTAAATAATTTGTTAGGACATCAGCCAATTCTTTCAATTTTGTTGGGTTAGAATTTACCTTATTGTCCGTTTCACCAATGTCTGTTTTAAGGTTAAAAAGCTCAAAACTTCTATCGGCATGGTAGTAGATCAGTTTCCAATCTCCCAATCGCACTGTGCTTGTCGAGCCTATCCCTGGTCCAATCGGTCCCCATCTATTTGGATAATGCCAAAACAATGGCCTATCATGAACGCTTTTGCCTCCCTTTAACACTGGAGTAAAACTTACCCCATCAATTGGCTGAACCGTCAACGGCTCTTTTATACCAGCCATTTCCAACACTGTCGGAAAAAAGTCCTCAATAATCACATGGGAATCGCTTACTGAATTCGACTCAACTTGCCCAGGCCATTTAACGATCATTGGTTCTCGAATCCCTCCTTCATGCGCTGATCCTTTACCACTGCTCAATGGCAAATTATGTCTGTGTTTTTCGCCTCCTCTAGCAACTGCACTAAGCCCGCCATTGTCAGACATAAACAATATTATAGTGTTATCATCAATGTCTTTTTCTTCCAGCAAATCCATTAGATCACCGAGGCTCTTATCCATTCCTTCTACCATAGTCGCATATTTTGCTTCTGTGGAATCCATTCCTGTTTCATAGTATTTTTGTAGAAACCTGTCATCTCCCTGAATAGGTGTGTGTACTGCGTAATGGGCCATATACAGGTAGAATGGCTTATCATTTTCTACGGCTGAATTAACGGCTTCAATTGCTTCTAATGTGATTGCCTCACTTAAATAAATGTCTTTGCCATGGTATTTTTCGAGACCGGGAACTGCCCAGGTGGCCCGATTTGGGTTATCATTCCCAAATGAATTTAAACCATAATAACTTCCAGGAGCTCCAGCTGCATGGCCAGCAATGTTCACATCAAAGCCAATATTTAATGGATCTGCGGCCGGCGTGCCAATCGCACCAACATGCGCTTTCCCTGAATGGATAGTAAAGTAGCCAGCCTCCTTAAGTAACTGGGGAAGTGGAGTCGCATAAACTGCATTAGGAGTATCCTTCTGCGGGCTCATCCCATTTACATTCCATGCGGGTTGAATTAATTTATCTCCATCTGCAACAGGCTGTTTGTCTTTTTGTAATGTCCAGTTGGTGACACGATGTCTTGCCGCATTCATTCCTGTCATCAAGCTTACCCTTGTAGGGGTACAAACAGAATTCGAATAAGCTTGTGTGAATTTCATGCCCTGACTTGCAAGTCGTTCCATGTTCGGAGTCTGGTAAGTCTCATTAAAAGGCGTTTTTTCATCCCAAAATGGCACAGATGTATCTTGCCATCCCATATCATCTACCATAAACACAATGATATTTGGCGCTTTTTTCTCTGTGTCAATTGATGATTGACAGCCCGCAATTAATAAAATTGAGCAAACTAGAAGGATTACATTTATTTTCATAGGTATCTATCGAACAGGCAATTTATTAAATAATCAAATTGACTATTGCCCGTTCAAAAAATAAACAGGTAATCTAATCTTATTTCAAACTACGAGTCTTTAATAAACTGGACCGTAAAAAAAGGGAGCTATTTCTGATTACCTACCATGGACGCTGAGGGATTGCTCATTCACACAAGGCATGCCGCACAAGCCCCCTCCAATCTCCCATGGTCGATTTCGAACCAGGTTCTCCCCCTTAAATACTTTTTCACATCAATTCTTGGGCATAAAAAAAGACAGTCATTTCTGACTGTCTTAGTGTGGGCGCTGAGGGATTCGAACCCCCGACCCCCTCGGTGTAAACGAGGTGCTCTGAACCAACTGAGCTAAGCGCCCCATTGCGTTTGGGACTGCAAAGGTAATATTGGTTTTTACATCTGCAAACACTTCTGCAAAATTCTCTAAATTATTTTAAAATAAATTTAATATCATGCCGGTGAATATTTTTATGGTTAAGCAAAACTAAGTCACCAATTCTTAGGTTGAGGAGGGGGACTCGTGAGGACGGTCCCCCTATTTTTTTAAAGACACTTTAGTAAAGTCTCTAATCCCATTCCGCGTGACCCTTTAATTAATAAATGATCTTGTTCAATGGGATTCAGTACAAGATAAGTAGCCAATTCCGTTTTTGTAATGAAATACAATGCATCAGGATTTCCTTCCTTTCCAGATTTAGAAAGCGCACCACAGAAAATCACTTTATCAAAACCAAGGTTAGCAGTTAGTCTTCCGAGCTCAACATGCGCAGCTTCACTTGCTTCACCAAGCTCAAACATATCACCGAGAATCACAGCTTTACTCCCATCCAGTTTCACTAAATTATCGAGTGCGGCCTTCATCGAAGAAGGGTTGGCATTATACGCATCCAAGATGATTTTAATATTGCCTTGCTCAATTAATTGAGAACGGTTATTCGAAGGCACATAATTAGCTACTGCTTCATTCGCACTATTTTCATCTACTTCAAAGAACCTGCCCACACAAAGTGCTGCAGTAATATTTTCAAAATTGTACCCTCCGGAGAGTTGGGTGCTAACTTTGATATTCTTATCAGTGGCATATTGTATTGATGGAGTAGAAGTCAATAAGCTAGCAGCATAAAAATCACCTTCAGCTCCGTAAAAGACGGGCTCCTTTATTCTTCTTTTTGCCATGTTAGACAAGATCTCATTTTGAGAATTCACGAAAGCCACCCCTTCACTTTGAATCAGAAAATTATACAACTCACTCTTCCCTCTTATCACGCCTTCAATACCACCAAATCCTTTTAAATGTGCTTCGCCAATATTGGTAATAAGTCCATGAGTAGGTTCAGCTATTTCACAAAGCGCCTCTATTTCACCAACATGATTGGCGCCCATTTCAATTATCCCTATCTCAGTGTCTTCTTTTATCGACAAAAGGGTAAGTGGGACGCCAATGTGGTTATTTAAGTTCCCAATGGTGGCAACCACATTATATTTTTGGGCGAGGACATCACGCATCAACTCCTTGGTAGTCGTTTTTCCATTTGAACCTGTAATTCCGATAAATGGAATATCAAGCTGCTTTCGGTGAAAATTAGCCAATTGCTGAAGGGACTCTAAGGCATCACTTACCAGGAAATATTGATCACCCTTAACATATCCTTCATCATCAACTACTGCAAGCATTGCTCCTGCTTCAAGGGCTTTCTCTGCAAATTTATTAGCATCAAAGTTTGGGCCGTTTAAAGCAAAAAAGAGTTGTCCATGCTGGACTGTTCTAGTATCAGTAGATACACCGGTAGATTTTAAAAAATATTGGTATAATTTTTCAATCATAATTTTAGCAATGAAATAGCAAAGTCAACTTCCAAGTTAATACAGAAAACAATACTTCGTGCGTTAATTTATCATCAACAAGAGTAATTAGTTAAATTTATGGCGAATTCAATCATATGGGACGGCACTTTTTAATTCTTCTCTTTTTCTTACCAAACCTGGTTTTCTCCCAATACCAGTTTCAATTTAAGAATGATGTGCCTTTAACCATAAATGGTAGTAGCACAGGCTTAAGTTGGTCAGGAGGGTTAAATTCAGGGCAGTTTCAAAAATTGGATTTAAATGGTGACGGTATTGAAGACCTTGTCATCTATCATAGGATGTCCCAACAAGTGGCAACATTTCTGACGGTGAATAACGAATACATTTTTAGTCCAGACTTTGCTGCTTTATTACCTAAAGAAATTAATGAATACCTAATTATAAAAGACTTTGATTGTGATGGGCTCAAGGACATATTCACTAGCACCCCTTTTGGTATAAAAGTCTTTAAAAACATAAGTACTGGAGCTGGCTTACAATGGGAACTGGCATCCGAAGTACTCCAATTCGACTCAGGTATTAATATTCAAGTCAACTCTGAAGATATCCCTGGCATTGAGGACATTGACGGTGACGGTGACCTCGACATTCTGACTTATCGATTTACCAACTCAAGTACTATCGACTACTATCGAAATACCAGCATCGAAAATACAAATGCATGTGGTGAATTGACCTTCACAAGAGATACACGCGTTTGGGGCGATTTTGAGGAATGTAGTTGCAACGATATAGTATTTGGAAGTAGATGTATTACCGGGGGCACTGCCAATAATGACATAGAGATATTGGCACCTGAAGGAATAGAACATGCCGGTGGCAAAACAATTCTAGCCATTGACATGGACAATGACGGAGACATGGATTTAATTACTTCAGACGAATCATGCGAAACACTCTATTACATGGAAAACGTTGGTGATAGTCAAACGGCCAGAATGACGTCTTTCTCAAGTTTTCCTGATTTTGACCCAGCGGCCTTTTACATTTTCCCATCCGCCTTTTTTGATGATTTTGACTTTGACGGTATTAAAGACTTGGTAATCTCTTCCAATTCAGGAGAAAATGTATTGAACAGTATCGACTTTACGAATAACACCAAGATTTACAAAAATACGGGGAGTAACACGGATATTATTTTCGCTAATGCAGTCCCTTTCCTTCAAGACAAAATGCTTGACCTAGGTGAATTAACTTATCCTTCCTTAGTGGATTTCGATGCTGATGGTGATCAAGATTTAATTGTTGGGAATAGAGGATTAGTGGAGGCAAATAATTTTATCGCTTCCCTATTTCTTTTTGAAAATCAAGGCACACAATTTGAGCCTAATTTTATCCTGGTAAATGACGATTATCTGGTCTTGAAATCGAGCGAGTATCGTAATATTAAACCACAGTTTGTCGATTTGGATGGGGATGGAGATACCGACCTCTCTTACCAAGCTACCACCACTAATGGTCAAACCAGCATTTTCTACAGAATTAATAGCGGAGGTCATGACAAACCTATACTGCTAGGGAATGAACAAGTTATGTTAAACTCCCAGGAAGAGGCTGATCAACCTTTCTTTTATGATGTTGACAACAACGGTAAAGTCGACCTCCTTTTAGGAAAAAGGCTTGGCGCGCTTCATCTGTTAGAAAATGATGGCAACCTTAATTTTTCGGAAGTGACTACTACTTATGCAGATCTCACTGACGATTTTGATCGGAGAAACCTAGTGCCATCTGTTACAGATATAGACAATGATGGTAGATCCGAATTAATCACAACAGATTATTCAGGTGAAATCAGAATTCATTCAGGAACCCTCGGCCGCAGTTTTGTTCCGGATAGTGTCAGTTATGAACTAATCAATAATCAGCATTTTGATACGCCAATTACTAGTAGTAATGGTTTAATTTCTCCGATTACATTTGGCGACTTACTTGGTACAGGAAAGCCCTTGTTAATTCAAGGAAATAATCGAGGAGGACTACACCTCTTAGAAAATTTATCAGAAAGAGGAATTAATAATTCATCCTTGCCAATTGTGCTTAATCTTTTTCCTAACCCATCAAGTGTCCAGTTTACCATACGAACAGATGTTCAAGCAACACTCGATATCTATTCAGTAACTGGACAGTTAGTGAACTCTGGAATTTCCATTGCTGCCAATATCAACCTTGAGTTCAATAGTACCGGAATGGCACCAGGTATTTATTTGGTTAGGGCATATAATGGCAATAATAAACCTACAGTGAAGAGGCTGTTAATTTTCCGCTAATGGATTTGTTCGTTTTATTACAAATCGCTCCAATTGAAAAAATTCGTTTTGAGCACCCTGTTCAGAATTGGGTGAAAAACACCTGGCCTAATGTCTCGCAATATGATGCAGACAATCATTCAGATGGCATTGTCATAAACTATGGGCTAGATCAAATTGAAAAAAATACAGTTCTATGTGTTTTGATTGAGGCTTTTCCGGATCAACAATTGGGAGGAATTACTCAAATTTTAGAGCAACTCATTCGAACGAAAAACATATCTCTCAATTTGTTCATTAATGGTAATAATCTACCAATTGCGAAGATGCTTTCTTTTTTAAAAACTCCAATTCATAAAAATCTAACTGAGCTAGAAATTCAAGAATTAATAATGAAACATTAGTTTTTGTCAGTTCATTTTAAGCATCATCTGCTCAAGGTAATCGCCACAACAAAACCTGGGCATTCATACTAAAAGTCAATAAAAGTAATAACACGAACAGCGAATACTTTATATATCTCATACTCTAGCATTTTAATGAAACATTACACGATAAATTTCTTGTTTAATTATCCTTAATAGTTTTCAGCCCCAAACCGTTTATATAGGTTATATAATTTTCAAAATCATTAGCCAAAACATCATTAACATTAGTTTCCATTGCCTTCACTGCTGGTTCAATTAAGGACATTGCTATTTCTTGGTTTTTTGTTAATGGCAATTGAACAGACTGCATCATACTCGATAAACTGCGAACGCGTGCCGACAAAACCGCTGCATCCCTGTAAATTCCTTGTGTAATGGGTTTAGCAACAATCTGATAATAAACGGCATCGATTGCCTCAACTACTTCTTTCCCCTTTTTAAGCGCTGGTGCGGAAACTGCCTTATCCTCTTCCTTCAATCGCTTATTAATTGACTCAATTTTTGTTTTTGCTTTGCTCAGGTCCCTAGTCATTTTGGTCACCTTAGCCATCAAGGCGTTATGCTTATCCATGAATTCCTTTTTCACTAGCATAGCCGATTCATCTACTTCAATCCTTGGATCAGCATGCACATTGATGGACGTTTCGCTTGAGGCATCTTTATAACTTACCCTCACTGTATAAGTGCCTGGCAGGACATCTGTTCCTCTGGAAAACCTACTCGCTGGACTATTTCCACTATTCGGGGCATCAGTATCCATTCTCCAAAAAATCCGGTTTACTCCTGGCTTCGAATTTTGATTAAGTGTTTTTTCAACTTTACCATTTGCATCTAAGATCTCTATTTTTACACGTGCGTTTTTATCTTCATTCCCTTTAAAATAGTAGCTAATCATTGCCCCCATGGGTCTGTTTTCTCCTTCATAAATGGCATCACCAACTAAGTTGGCGCGATAGCCAATTGATTCCCCTTGAAAGGCTTTATAAGCATCCGGAGTTGCAAATGCATATACTTCTTTATCTTTCAATGATTCTTGACCAATTGTGGCCATTGCACGTAATGGGCGAATATCATCTAATACCCAAAATGACCTCCCAAAAGTGGCAATAACCAAGTCATTTTCTCTTGGATGGATTACCATGTCCTGTGTAGGAATTGTTCCATATCCATTAGTCCATTGTGTCCAATTATCACCAGCATCAATACTTACCCATAAACCAAATTCAGTACCTGTGAACATGAGTTTAGGTTCAATTCTGTCTTGAACAAAACTAAGCGTAGCCCCCCTCATTTTTGTTTCATCGACAATTCTAGTCCAACTACGACCAAAATTCTTGGTATGATAAACGTAAGGAGTCCAATCGTGCATGCGATGGTTATCAATAGTTACAAAAGCTTCAGCAGCATCATATTCTGAAGGTTGAATTTGCCCGATCCAAGCATTGTCAGGCAACCCTTTCATATTCTTTACCACATTGGTCCAGTTGCCTCCTCCATCTTGAGTTACTTGAACATTACCGTCATCAGTTCCAACCCAAATAACTCCTTGCTGAATAGGGCTTGGCCCTATAGAAATTATTGTAGTATGGTTTTCAGCAGCGGTATTATCATAAGTTAGTCCTCCTGTTTTATAATCTTGCTTGGCTGGGTCGTTCGTCGTTAAATCTGGAGAAATGATCTCCCAAGATTGACCATCGTTATTTGTTTTATGTAAAAACTGACTGCCATAATACGTAACAGACTTATCGATTGGATCGAGTGCCAGTGCCGCATTCCAATTGAACCTTAAAGGAATACCTTCAGGGTGGACCGGTCGCACTTTGTGCAATATACCAGAAACTCGGTCATAGTAATTGAGATTTCCACCTTGCCCCATGGACCATCCATAGCGATTATCTTGTAAATCAGGTGCCATATCGAATCCATCACCGACACTTAATCTTTGCCAATAAAAATTCCTAATCCCTCCTTTAAACCATGATTGGCTTGGCCCTCTCCATGAACCATTATCTTGTGCCCCACCATAGATATTATATGGAATATCATTGTCTACTCTAACGTGATAAAACTGAGTAAGCGGCAAGCTTTCTACAAAATGCCAATTCTTACCTCTATCTCTTGTATAAGTAAGTCCGCCATCATGGCCATCTAGAATAAACGATGGGTCTTCAGGGTGAATCCACCATGCCTGGTGATCAGTATGTACCTTTCTAGAGGTTACAAAACTACCCCATGTTTTACCTCCATCTTCTGATACTGTTACATTTGAAGCTATGCTATAAATTCGATTCTCGTTTTTAGGATCAACATAAATATCAGCATAGTAGAAAGGTCTACCTCCAATATTATTATCTCCTTTTTTAGAGATTTGACTCCATTTAAATCCACCATCATCAGAACGATATATAGCATTTGATTTTGATTCTACATAGGCATAAACCCTTTCTGGATCTGATGGTGCAAAAGCCAAACCAACCCTTCCCAATTCTCCTTTGGGCAAGCCATCATCAGCCGTTCTTTTTGTCCAGGTATCACCGCCATCAAAGCTTACAAATATTCCTGATCCTGGTCCTCCAGATTTGAAAAACCATGGCCATCTACGGTGTTCCCACATTGCAGCAATCATCTTATTCGGATTTGATGGGTCAATCACTAAATCAGCTGCTCCAGTCTTCTCATCTATATACAAGGTATGACTCCAAGTTTTTCCACCGTCAATTGTCTTATAAATTCCACGTTCTGGATTTTCACCCCAAGGAGTTCCAGTGGCTGCCACGACAGCGATTTTGGGATTATCTGGATGAAGCAATATCCGATGAATACCATTTGTATTTTCCAATCCCAAAAATTCCCAATTTCTTCCGCCATCTATGGTTTTATACATTCCAGCTCCGTTATTCATGCTGTTTCTTGGATTTCCCTCTCCGGTACCAACCCAGATTTCATTGGGGTTACTTTGATTGATAGCTATAGATCCAATAGATGCTGATTTTCCGTCATCAAAAAGTACATCCCATGTAGAACCACCATTACTAGATTTCCAAAGGCCGCCTGCAGCAGTACCAGCATAAATGATATCAGGATTTTTCAGTTCTACATCAAATGCTGTTACCCTTCCGCTTGCTCCCGCAGGACCGACAGAACGCGGCTTCATGTCCTTAAGCAAGGTCATATCTATTTTTTGAGCATTGATTACGCTCAAAAAGCCAAATGATAAAAGGACGGATAAAAATATTTTCTTTAACATAGCAAGCGAATTATTGGTTGAATAATGGTAAGCTAATAAGGTCTATTGAAGAATAAAAACTCCTATGGGATGGATGGAGGATTTAGGAATTAAGAATTTTTTCGATCGGATGAACGATTTACTTCACCTCGAAGTCATCTGCATCTAAATGAGCAGGGAATTTGTCACGGAATCCTTTGAGTTCTTTTGCGCTTAGTGTAACCGAAACCAGTTCTTCTTTTTCAGAAAAAGTAATTTTTTCCCCTTTAAGACCATATGTAGCAGTATGACCATTATACTCAATGTCATTTTCATCTTCACCTACCCTGTTAACACCAACACAATAAGCAACATTCTCGATAGCGCGTGCTTTCAGTAATGCATCCCAGGCTGAAATTCGAACCGCTGGCCAATTGGCAACAAACATAAGCACATCATATTCTAAATCTTGATTTCGAGCCCAGACAGGGAAACGCAGATCATAACATACCAAAGGACAAATCTTCCATCCTTTCCACACCATAATGACCCTTTCCATGCCAAAATTGAAATGGTTGTGCTCATCGGCCATTCTAAACAAATGACGCTTATCATATTTCTGATATTCACCATCAGGTTGCATCCAGACAAGTCTGTTGTACACTTTACCAGCTTCTTTTACCATATATGAACCTGTGACAACAGCTCCTGTCTGAGCGGCCATCTGCTTCATCCATTTGAAAGTGGTAAGGTTCATAGGTTCTGCCAAACTCGTTTCCATACTAAACCCAGTATTGAACATCTCAGGTAGGACAATGATATCCGTTTCACCTTTGATTTGCCAGATTTTCTCTTCGAACATCGCCAAGTTGGCCGCTACATCTTGCCAATGTATTTCAGACTGAATTAATGTGAGTTTGAGGTCTTGCATTGTGCCTGCAAATTTACCACCTCATTACGAGTTTACCGAAGCAATCTTATCATTAAATGTTTAAGTCTATGTTAACAGTCATCTTGAACTTGTTTCAGGCTCTCCTGGACAGGGACAATGAAACAAGTTCAGGATGACCACAATATGTTTAAATTTTACATAAGATCTCAGCTGCCTTTCTTAAGGTACCCTCACCTTTAGCAAAGCAAAAACGCAATTGCTTATAGTCTCTTTTATCTTGATAAAATGGAGACATGGGAATAGCCGCCAGGCCGTGCTCTTTGGTCAGCCATTCAGCCATTTCTGTATCTGGCATGTCAGAAATTTTAGCATATGACATCACTTGAAAATAAGTGCCTGAACAAGCCATAGGCTCAAATTTAGAATCCTTTGTCAAAGCCAAAAACAGGTCCCGCTTTTCTTGGTACATACCGGCTATACTTTCATAATTTTGTGGATCCTTTAAGTAGTCAGCGACTGCGAGCTGCGTGGGTGTATGGACGCAAAAAGTCATGTATTGGTGCACCTTCCTAATTTCATTCATTAATTCTGCTGGAGCAATCATATAACCAATCCGCCACCCAGTAGCATGGAATGTTTTGCCAAAGGAATTGGTAACAATTGATCTAGCCCTCAATTCTTCCGACCAGAGTACAGACTCATGCCTTTTACCATCAAAAATAATATGTTCATAGACCTCATCAGACAATACCAAAATATCTGTACCTCTAGTGATTTCTGTTAACTGCCTTAAGTCATCTTGATCAATTACAGCGCCCGTTGGATTATGAGGAGAGTTAATTACGATCATTTTGGTTTTTGCGGTGATCTTCTGTGCCACCTTCTCCCAATCAATCTTAAAATCGGGTTGTTTTAAAGGGACAGCCACTGTAATGGCACCATTCATTTCGATGATCGGTGCATAAGCGTCATAAGCTGGGTCGATAATTATAACTTCGTCTCCTGCCCTAACTAGTGCTGTAATCGTAGCGTTTATAGCTTCAATAGCACCTGATGTTACTGTGATCTCAGCGTCAACATCTACATTCCAATCGTATGTTCCTTTCAGTTTATTGCCAATTTGCTCCCTCAATTGCGGCATACCAGGCATAGGTGCATATTGATTCATGCCTTTTTTCATGTAATGATGGATGCCCTCAATTAATTCTTCCGCTACAGGGAAATCAGGAAAACCTTGAGACAAATTAATGGCATTGTATTCTTGCGCCATCTTAGACATGATCGTAAAAATGGTCAAGCCAACATTAGGCAGTTTGGAATGGATTTGCATTGCGGAAGATAGCATGCTCCAATTTCTTGGACAAACGAAACTTAAAGATGGAATCGTCTAGTAAGCAAAATCTATTCGATTTAAATCATTAGATTAAAAGCGCAATGAAATTAGCACTTTATCAAATTGACACATTTACATCTGAGACATTTGGAGGTAATCCAGCTTGTGTAGTTCCCCTAGACGAATGGTTACCAGACGAGCTCTTGTTCAAGATCACCCAAGAAAATGCCGTAGCAGAAACGGCCTTTTTTATACAACAAGGAAGTCAATTTCATCTGCGCTGGTTTACGCCAGAAATTGAAATGGATTTGTGCGGTCATGCCACCCTTGCTACTGCACACTGTCTAAAATCAATTTTAAATCACACAACGGATAAGTTTGTCTTTCAAACTCTCAGTGGTGAATTGACAGTTGAGGTGAAGAATGATGTGTACTATTTGGACTTTCCTTCGCGCATGCCAACCACTGCGCAGTTACCATCGATAATTGATCAAGCCCTCAATATCAAACCCAAAGTAATTCTCAAATCCCGTGACTATGTCTTGGTATATGAGACTGAAGTCGACATTAAAAATATAAAGATTAACAAGCAGTTGTTTGATCAAATAAACCTTGACCCTGGAGGAGTAATTGTAACTGCACCGGGTAAAAATTGTGATTTTGTTTCTCGGTTTTTTACCCCACAAGCCTCCATCTTAGAGGATCCAGTGACAGGTTCAGCCCATTGTTCATTAATTCCTTTTTGGTCATCCCAATTGGACAAACAAGTCCTAACCGCGATGCAAATTTCCGAAAGGTTAGGGATACTAGAATGTCAAAATAAAGGTGACTGGGTAATCATTGGTGGAAAAGCAAAGACCTATTCAATTGGACATATATATATCTAATGCAGCACTCCTCAAACATCTTCGCACCTAAAAATTAATTCAATTAGAATGAATCCCATTATTTATAATTCGCATCGCAAGCAATAAAGTATCCCCCTTAATGTCTGCATTAATTTCTGCTTCAGCGATAAATAATGGTGCCCTTTTTATACTTAGATTTTGAATAATATGTTGATCGCAACCCGCTATAGTCCGTGCCAAATGGTTTTGATGGTCATTACAAATTGAATAATTGAATACTTTCTTATACAGCCTGTATTTAAACCAGTTTGTTGATAAATGGTTCATTGCTTGAAAATATTGTGATAATGCAGTCTCATCTCCTTCATAAATGAGAATATCGTTGCCTTCAAAGCAGGACAAATCTGTATTTGTAAGGAAGGCCCACAATTTCAATATGGCATCACTTGCTGGTTTTTCGACAGTATAGAATAAATCTGATCTAAATTTTGTTGAGACAATCATGACCCTTCCAGAAGTAATGGTTCTCATCAATGATTTGAAATCAGATAGGCGATGTGGTTCTAAGTAGAAATTTTTTGCTTGCTTGCCAACAATTGTAATCAAATGTATCATTTCAGTTGGCTTTGCAATAAGGTAGTGTAGCGCACTCCATGCGGAGTGCGCTACACTTTATTATCAATAAATTTATTTCAAATCAAACCGGTCTAGGTTCATTACCTTGTCCCAGGCTGCAACAAAATCAGTCACAAACTTTTCTTGCGCATCTTCACATCCGTAGACCTCTGCAAGTGCCCTTAACTCAGAATTTGAGCCAAAAATCAAATCAACTCTTGTACCGGTCCATTTAAGCTCTCCAGTTGCGCGATTTCTACCTTCAAATACATCTTGAGTCGCTGAAGTTGCCTTCCAGGTTATACTCAAATCAAGTAGGTTGGCAAAAAAGTCATTGGTCAACGATCCTGCCCTATTTGTAAATACACCATGTTGTGATTGATCATAGTTTGTGTTCAGCACACGTAAGCCCCCGACCAATGCGGTCATCTCTGGAGCATTCAATGTCAGTAATTGTGCACGGTCTATAAGCATTTCTTCTGCCGAAGCAGCATATTGAGACTCAAAATAATTACGGAACCCATCAGCACTTGGTTTTAAAGCTGCAAAGGAATCAACATCGGTTTGTGCTTGTGAAGCATCAGCACGTCCTGGAGTGAAAGGCACCTTTAAATCATGTCCAGCAGCTTTCGCAGCTTTTTCAACAGCAGCGCATCCTCCTAACACAACAAGGTCTGCCATCGACACCATTTTTCCGTTATTACTAAACGCCGCCTGAATGTTTTCAAGTTCTCCTAAAACCTTTGCCAATTCAGCAGGTTTATTCACCCTCCAATCTTTCTGTGGTGATAGTCTTATTCGACCACCATTGGCGCCACCGCGTTTATCTGAACCCCTGAAGGATGACGCTGCTGCCCAAGCTGCAGATACCAATTGACCTACTGACAAACCAGTATCGAGGATCTGATCCTTTAACTCAGCAATCTCCTGCTCATTAATCAGTTCATGTGAAACAGCAGGGATAGGATCTTGCCATATTAGTTCTTCTGCCGGCACTTCTGAACCTAAGTACAGCTCACGTGGACCCATATCACGATGGGTAAGCTTGAACCATGCCCGAGCAAATGCATCTGCAAACTGATCCGGGTTTTCATGGAAACGTTTTGAAATAGGCGCATAGATAGGGTCCATTTTTAAGGCCATATCTGCCGTTGTCATCATCAGGGCCTGTGTTTTTGACGCATCATGCGCAGCTGGAGCCATTCTCGCATTTGAAGCTGCAGTAGGCGTCCATTGATTTGCTCCTGCAGGGCTTTTAGTCAATTCCCAATCATAACCTAATAGTACTTTAAAATAATCGTCATCCCACTGGATTGGGTTTGGTGTCCAAGCCCCTTCGATACCACTAGTGATGGTATCATCTCCGTGACCTGTGCCATAAGTATTTTTCCAGCCTAAATTTTGTTCTTCAATACTTGCTCCTGCTGGTTCTCTGCCTACATATTTGTCTGGATCAGCAGCTCCATGTGCTTTTCCAAAAGTATGTCCTCCTGCTACAAGTGCAACAGTTTCTTCATCATTCATTGCCATGCGGCCAAAGGTTTCGCGAATATCAAAACCCGATTTAAGCGGATCTGGATTACCATTTGGCCCTTCAGGATTCACATAAATTAGTCCCATCTGAACAGCTCCAAGAGGCTTCTCAAGCTCGCGCTCTCCCGAATATCGTTTGTCTCCCAGCCACTCCACTTCAGCACCCCAATAAATATCTTCCAAAGGTTGCCATACATCTTCTCTTCCACCTGCAAAACCAAATGTCTCAAATCCCATAGATTCAAGCGCACAATTGCCCGCTAAAATCATCAGATCTGCCCATGAAATTTTTCTACCATATTTCTGTTTTATTGGCCAAAGTAATAAGCGTGCTTTATCTAGGTTGCCATTATCAGGCCAGCTGTTCAATGGGGCGAAGCGTTGTGCACCAGAACCACCACCACCACGGCCGTCAGAAATCCGATAAGTACCTGCACTGTGCCAAGCCATTCGGATGAAAAGTCCTCCATAATGACCATAATCAGCTGGCCACCAGTCTTGAGAATCGGTCATTAAATCAACGAGATCATGCTTCACGGCAGCTAAATCGAGTGACTTAAATTCTGTTGAATAATCAAAGGATTCATCCATGGGATTGGATAAACTTGAATGTTGTCGAAGAATGTTGAGCTTCAACTGATTGGGCCACCAATCAAGATTTGATGTTCCGCTTCCGGCGCCATGT